>FTDT01000070.1_pt1 | contig 12653 bp, 11 predicted proteins | sample 1640021 | NCBI WGS metagenome assembly FTDT01 (sample SAMEA3914869, study PRJEB12502) | metagenome | biome: forest; material: soil | place: USA | collected 2012-03-12 | depth 0.1 m | reverse complement strand
GAGCGTTTCAGGCGAATAACGATCAGATCGGTGTGCAGGCGAGAAGAGGCGTTAGCAAAGATGGTCGTGGGCTTCATGTGATTATAAGAGGTGATGCGATGAGCTAGCGATGTAACGTTGCGCATCTCTTAGCTGGTCCCGTTCCAAACCATGGATTTTTGAAGATGCGTTGATAAACAACATGTTAAATTTTCGAGGTTTTCGTCTCATCCCGGCCGCATTTGCAAACTGCAATGGGTTCGCTTGTGCGGGTGCACGCTGCATGCGCACAAGCCGTCGCGAGTTCCCCACGATGCGCCTGGCTTTTTTCCCAAGCGACTTTCGGCGCAGCGCCGACGGCGCCTAGGTTGCACTCGGCTGCACGCTGCACATGGTGGGCGCATGATGAAGTTTGATATCGTCATTGCCGGTGGTGGCTTTGCGGGTGCCTACTGCGCCCGCACTCTCGGCAGAGCTCTGGGCAAGGCGGGCATAAAACGTGTCGCGCTAATCGCGGAGCAGAATGTCTTAGTATTTCAACCGATGTTGGCCGAGGTCGTTGGCTCTTCGCTCACACCGCTCGACGTGGTGAACCCGCTACGGAATTTCGCTCCGCACGTGAATGTGTTGAAAGGCTCCATTCATAAAATCGATTGGGCCAAAAAAGAGCTGATGCTTGATGGCGGACGTTTCACCCGAAACCACGTGGTTGGCTTCGAGCATCTTGTGCTTGCACTGGGCAGCGTGACCGATCTCAGCCGCGTACCCGGTATGGCGGATTACGGCTGGCCCATGAAAAATGTTTCCGATGCTCTCCGACTTCGGTCGGCGCTAATCAATCGCTTGGAAGAGGCCAACCTCGTGGATGACGACACAGTGAGAAAACGTTTGCTGACGTTCGTGATCGTCGGAGGCGGTTATACTGGCGTGGAAACGGGGGGTCAGATTTTGGACCTTTTGCACGACGCAAAAAAACGCTTCGTGAATTTGCAAAACACGCCGCTGCGGGTCGTGCTCGTGCACAGCCGCGGTCATCTTCTCGAAGAAATCGGCGAGCGTCTCGGCGACTATGCGCAACGCGTCCTCGAAAAACGCGGCATGGAAGTGCGCCTCAATACGCGGGTCGTCGAAGTGAGTTCACGCAAAGTTTCACTGAACGACGGCTCTTACATCGATGCGCACACCGTGATTTCGACCGTGGGCAGCGCGCCGCATCCGGTTGTGGTTGATTTATGCCGTCAGTTGGGAATCGAAAACAAAGGCCGCCTCGACGTCGAAGCGACGATGCAGGTCAACGGGCAACCAAACCTATGGGCGCTGGGAGATTGTGCGTCCGTTCCGTGGAACGATAAAGGCCAGACCAAACCTTCGCCGCCGACGGCTCAGTTCGCGATTCGGCAAGGTACGCAACTCGCGAAAAATCTTTTGCGCTCGGCCAAGAATGAGCCGCTTCAACCATTTAAATATACCTACATGGGCCAGATGGCGACGGTCGGCGAGCACGCTGCGGTGGCGGAAGTTTTTGGTTTCCGATTCAGCGGCTTCTTTGCATGGTGGATGTGGCGTTCAATTTACCTCGCGAAATTGCCCGGCATTTTGCGCAAGCTTCGCGTGATGGTCGACTGGACCTTCGATCTGTTTTTCCAACGCGACACCAGCCTGGTCGCACCGCCGCCGGAAGATTTGGTGCGGTCGATCCATTTGGAAAAAAGCGAGGAACTCGTCCTGCGCGGGGACAAATGCCGCGGAATTTTCGTGGTCCGCCGCGGCACCTTGAATTCGACCAGCCCAGAGGCGCCTGCTGCAATGCTCGGCGTGGACACCGTGATCGACGGCCAATTTGTCGACCAAAATGGAAATTGGAAAACTACGCTTTCCGCCGCGGAAAGTTCGGACGTGATAGTTTTTCGAGGACGGGCCTACGAACTCATCCGCAACCATCTTCGCATCGTGGCGCTCGACGACGCTCCGAAAACAGCCATGCCCGCAGGCACCGAATCCGCCGCCGGAACTAATATCGTGGCGCCCGCCGCCAATGCGAAGTGAGACGCGCGCCATCGCGAACTCGTGCCGCCGTTCGAGAGAACGCGAGGTTGCCGCCTTGTTTGAATTCCAACAACAGCGTCGTTGACCTGAAGCGGGATGATGCAAGCGTCGAACGCCATGAATCGTTTTCTGGCGTTTGCGAAAATCGGCCTGAGCGTGCTTGGCGCAACCACTGCGTGTTCGATTTGGGCGGCGGACAGCACGGTCACCGCGACTGAAGGCTCTGCGATCGCCTCGAATTGGGTCGTGCCGCTTTATCCTCCGGAGCTGCAAAGCGCAAACGTGCAGGGGAGCGAGACAGTAAACTTTATTGTTAACCCCGACGGTTCGACGCGCGACCCCGTGATCGCTCAGTCGGACGATCATCGCTTTGACGACAGTGTCTTGGCTGCGATCGCCGCGTCGAAATTCACTAGCGCGATCGAGGATGGTCATTCGGTGCCGCAGTGCGTGCAGGTGGTTTGGAAATTTTCGCTGCCATATCAACCGAGTTCATTTGTTCAACTTACGCCGCTGCCGAAAGTGCACGCGGAAGTGATTAATCAACCGAGTACGGATTATCCGACGAGCATGTTGGAACGCCGACTCAATGGCCGCGTGCGCTGCGCACTCGAGATCAACGCCGACGGGCACGTCTCTGGAATCCGCGTCGAAGGCGCCACCGATGGCGAGTTCGTGGCGAACGCGCTGCAGGCGCTGCGCAGCACGAATTTTCAACCCGCCCACCAAGGTACTCTGACGTTGCCGGATCGGCGCGAGAGCAACTTGCCATTTATCTATGATCAAGCCCTGGCGCCCGATCAGCGGACGGTTTGGCAAGTGAACGGCTTGAGTGCGGTGACTCCTGCTGATGGGTCGACCGCGCCGAGTTTACCGGGCATCGTGATTTTACCGTTACCGATTTATCCGATGGATGAACTCCTCGCCGGACATTCTGGCGACGCTGAAGTGACCATCGCTTTGAACGAACAAGGCGCTGCCGAAGCGGTTAATCTAGTCAGCGCATCACAGCCGGATTTTGGCAAAGCGCTCGTGGCGGCGACGGAATTTTCTATTTTCGATCCAGCGATGTCGGGGGGCCACGCGGTAAAGACAACCCTCCGCCGGACTTATCATTTTGCACCGCCGGCCGAGATTCCGGACAGCATCGAGTCCGGTGAAATTCGCGTCGAACGTGAATTGCGGACCGGCCACCCGATCACGACGGCGAAGGGACTCGATCAGCCGCTGCGTCCAGTTTGGCAGATTTCGCCAAACCTGCCGCTCGCGCTGGCTTCGGCGAAAACCCACCCGACAGGGAAGGCGCAGATTCAAGTGGTCATCGACGAAGAGGGCCGGGTGCGCGCGCCGAAAATTGTATCGGCGACGAACGATGATTTTGGCTACGCCGCAGCGACCGCGCTGGCTCAATGGTGTTTCGATCCGCCCATGCGCGGAGGCGTCGCCACCGAGGTGCGCGTGATCGTTCCGCTGGTGTTCAAGTGAGTTGACCCTGGCGACGTGCGTCGCCTAGGTTGGCGGGCTTATGTCCACGGTGCCCGCTCAGCCTGAGAACCTCATGGAAGCCATCGTTTCCCTCGCGAAACGACGCGGCTTCGTCTTTCAGTCTTCCGAGATCTACGGCGGTCTGAACGGTTTCTTCGACTACGGTCCGCTCGGCGTAGAGTTAAAAAAGAACATCCGCGATTGTTGGTGGAACGACATGGTGCGCCGGCGCGACGACGTTGTCGGCATCGAGACGTCGATCATTATGCACCCGAAAGTCTGGCAGGCGTCGGGCCACGTCGCCGGCTTCACCGATCCGCTCGTCGACTGCAAAGTCTCCAAGCAGCGTTACCGCGCAGACCAATTATTTTTCGCTGCCGTGATCGTCGATGGAAACACGATCGGCTACGTCTCGGCGCTCGAAACCGAACGCACGCAACAGGACCTGCAAGAAGCCGCCGAAAAGTTTAAACGGAAAAAAGCGGTCCAAGGACAACTTACCGCCGTCGCTCCGCGCGACATGACCGAAGCGAAACCAGAAGAGATCGCGCTGATCCCTTCGCCAGCGACAGGCGAACCTGGCAGCCTGACGCCGCCGCGTGCGTTCAACATGATGTTTGAGACATACGTTGGCGCGCTTCGCGATGCGTCGTCGGTTTCATACCTTCGCCCCGAAACCGCTCAGGGCATGTTTGTGGATTTTAAAAACGTGGTCGACACCGGCCGCGTCAAATTGCCCTTCGGCATCGCGCAAATCGGCAAGTCCTTCCGCAACGAGATTACGCCGCGTAATTATATTTTCCGTTCGCGTGAATTCGAGCAAATGGAGATGGAATATTTCATCCACGAAGATGCCGACTGGAAGGCCGCGCATGATGGTTGGATCGAGTGGTGCCGACAGTGGTTGTTGTCCATCGGATTGCCTGAAACCCATCTCAGTCTTTACGCGCATCCGAAGGAGAAGTTGGCGTTCTATTCGAAGGGAACGGTCGACATCATGTTCAAATACCCATTTGGCGTGCAGGAGCTTTGGGGAATCGCGGCGCGCGGTAACTACGATCTCACGCAACATGCAACCGCGAGCGGCGTTCCTCAGATGTTTTTCGACGAAGCCTCGAAAAAGAAATTCACGCCGCACGTGATTGAGCCGGCAGTCGGTGTCGATCGAATTTTTCTCGCTGTGCTTTGCTCCGCTTATGCGGAAGAAGAAGTCGCCGACGAAAAAGGTAACAAAGAGAAGCGCACCGTTCTTCGCCTGAGCCCGCGCATCGCGCCTGTTAAGGTGGCCGTCTTGCCGCTCCTAAAAAACAAGCCTGAGCTCGTCGCCCGCGCGGAGAGCCTCTACAAAAAGCTGAAGCGGAAGTACGCGGTCTTTTACGATGAAACCGGCGCGATCGGTAAACGTTATCGCCGGCAAGATGAGATCGGTACTCCGTGGTGCGTGACCATCGATTTCGAAACGATCGAAAAAGACGGCACGTTCACCCTGCGCGAGCGCGATTCGATGCAGCAAAAGCGCATCACCGAAGCAGAACTGTTCGCACTGCTCGACGAGCAGATATTCTAGCGCACCTCTAGCTTTACCACCGGTTGCGATTGTTTTGACGCAGAGCCGGCCATCGTACGGACCGTCCGAACCGGTGTCGCAGCCACCGCTGCGCGAGAGATTTTTACCGATCAAAATCTTTCAGGTGGTCCTTCGTGCTTATCATAAAGAAATATTGACATGAGTTATTTCTTAATGTGTTCTCGTGCCCATGGCGGAGCAAGAGGTGAAGGTGAGCAGCCGATCAACGGCACGGGAAGAGAGCGGCACGCGGCCGGGTCCCGTGTTTACGCCTTCGCGTCTATTGCTCACGCAGCATCAGCGGGGACTGCGTGATAAGAACATCACGATCGCCGCGCTGCTGGCCGGGCTGATCATGGTTTGGTTTTGCCTGCGAGCCGCATCGACGGAACCCAAAATAATGGTGATCGATCCAGCGGGAAGTTTGATTCAAGGGCCGGTGGAATCGCTCGCGATGAGCAAAGGATTTTTCGCCATCACCGGTATCAACGCGGCGCAAGCCGCCCTCCAGCGCTCTACGATTGGCTGCGATTTGCAGGACCTGTTGCCACTCTATTTTTCGGCGCGAGCGAGGCACACGATCGAAGAAGACGTTAACGCGCGTTCGGCTGATGTGCGACGGCGGAAGCTGAGCACTAAACCACTGATCGACAGCATCACGCCGCCGGACGTCGCCGGTGATAAACGCGTGGTTAAAGTCTCTGGTCGTCTGCAAACGACTGGGGCTGTCAACGGCCACGTCTTCATCGACGAGCCGCCCTTCGAACTCGTGCTGGTTTTTAAAATGAACACGGACCTGGCAAATCAGGCTGCGATGCCTTGGGTCGTCGACGAGATCGAACTCGCTCTAGGAAGCGCGGAGATCAGTGCGCACCGCGCCAAAAATCGGCCGCGACCATGATGGGGAGACTTACCTGGATGTTAACTGCGACCTTTATGATGGTGGGCCGAGCAATTGTCCTCGGCCAGCCGCCGGTGGATTTTGCGGCCCTCGCACCAACGGTCATCCGTCGCGCGCAGCTGAATCCGGATACGCCGATTTTTGTCCCTGTGCATCCGCGCATCGCGACGACAATTTCGTTTCCCAAACCAATCGGCGAACCGCTCGGTACCGGATTTATCGATGCGGAAAACGTCAGCAAATCCGGCGCGACCGAGGGGAAATCGAGTCCTTCCGCGCGCGGTGAGTACGTGATCGATTACGCGCAAGGAGACTCGTTCTTCACCGTGCAACCAACGGCGCGAAGCGAGTTATTGAATCTGAATGTGCCGTATGAGGGCGCGACGATGGTGTTCTATTTTTATCCGGTGCAAAGCCCACTCTCGGCGCTGGCCAGTTTGATTTTACAGGACAAACCCATCGCGCCTGCGTCGGCGGCAAAATCGGCGGAGCCGTCGTCGACAGCGGCGATCGCGTCCAGAGCGCCAAGCTCGAACTCGGTTTCGACGGCGCCGCTGTCCGCCACGCCCACGGCCACCGCGACGGACACGTCTTTCGGTATCCGAAAACTGGAGACGGATCTGCGACCGAAGTTCATTCCGGCGACCCCGGCGCGGCTCGATGGCTTTTTGCGCAAGCTTCAGATGGTGCATGCGGCGCAGCGTGGAAGCGAACTTAACGAATTGGCGGCAGCTTTGAATGTAGCGGTCGCGGTTTCGACTGCGGAAGACGCAGAAGGTGGAGGAGATGCGGCGCTTATTCACCCAGTAAACGATGCAGGATCGTATCAGGTGATTTTGCTGCGAGCAGTCCGCGATTCGTCGCTCGACGCGGTGGGCTTCGTGGTGTTGATGCGAAACCTCACGGATCAAGTTCTCGTGTTCGATCCGCGGACATTTTCCGCGCGCTGCGGCGCGGCGCGCTACACGGCTCGGGTAATCGATGCGCCTGCAACGCTGAAGCCGCGAGAAACGTTGTCCGCGTATTTTGTGATCGTGGGCGCGGAAGATGGACGTCCTGGGTACTTGCTCGCAGAAAATGACTGGCGCATTTCGGTGAGTCTAATTTCGCCCGCGCTCGCGCCCGGAGCTTCGCTCGTTTCGGATCATGCCCGCACAACAAATTCGTCGAGGAAGGCCGAAGTGAAATGATTCTATCTCTCCTCGGCAGCAAAATCGGCGTCGTCTTCGTAGCCCTCGGCATTTGCGCCGTTTTTTTTGGAGTCTCCAAATGGAAGCATCGAGCGCGTCCGAAGGAGACCTCGATTCGCATCGTCCGCAGCGCGGCTAAGCGCGCCAACGAACCGACGACACTCGCCTCGCGCGCTCAGGAAAACGCGATCGCGCGAGCCGACGATGTGCGTAGCGATCGACGACAGGGCGTAGTCAAAGGCGAGGGATATGACGAAGCGGGCGATACCTATCATCGGCGTGCGGTGCCCGATCCAATTTCGACGACCTCGCGCGACGTTGGCGGGGCATCCAATGGAAACGATGCGAACACAGGGTCGGTGGAAGCCTTCCCTGTCACCAGTCTCCGAATACACGGGCGGCGCGCGGGGGCGCCTGTCGAAACGAATTCAAGATGGAGCGACCCGCTCGCATCCCTCCTGCCGAAGCCCTTGAAACCACCCTCGAGCCTTGAATCTTCAGCGCGTTCTATCCCGGTATTAAAAGCGCCGAAGCCAGAGCGCTTTGTGCCCTTCGGACGTTTGATCAAAGCCGAGTTGGTGATCACTCTCGAGTCGACGCAGGACGAGATGCCGTTGATCGGACTGATTACCGAGCCTGTTTATAACAACGGCAAGTTGGTGATTCCGGCGGGGACGGAGCTTCACTCCATGGCGCGTCCCGATCGCGTTCGCGACCGCATTATTTCAATGACCAATTGGCGACTGATTTTTCCGCGCGATGGAAATAAACCGAATGGCCGCCAGCTCGTGTTCGACGGGATTGCGCTGGACCGCGAAGATCGCGACGGCAACGGACTGACTTGGGGCTTGACCGACGGATCGTATGGCTTGCGTGGCAGAGCGATTCACAACGGTCAAACTACCGAGGCGCTGATGCTCTTTGCTGCCGAAGCGATCAAAGCCGCCAGCGCATCGATGATGGATCGCCAACAGACTGTGCTCGGCACCGAGGTCGAGTCGAACGCGCGCAACGCGAGCCTGGCCGGTGGACAGGCCGTGCTTTCGCATTTCGCCGAAGGCATTGCTAAGGAACTCGAGCGCAACGGCACCTACATCCAGGTGCCGGCGGGCAAAGAATTTTATGTATATCCGCGGCAAGTCATCGATCCGGATCGGGCGGACATTCCCGACGACATCGCGAAGGTTGAGTAGTTCTTTCATGAATACGCGTGCTTTCAAATCCGGCCTGATCGCCTGCAACCTCCTCGCTCTCGCTGGCTGCGCGGGCACCGGCAGCACAAAGTCGGAGGCCTACGTGAAACCGGGACTGGTGATGGTTCCGGCAGACCAAGCGCATTTTTACGGTTTAGGTGAGCGAGCCGACACAAGGTCGGCGCCTTTGAACGTACCCGCGATGGATACGCAAAGCGTCCAAACGGACGCGGCCGTGACCGCGATTCAGTTCAACCGCTATGCGGATCCCGCCCGGCCCAATCAACTGCTGCACGAGGCGCATATTGTATATCGCCGCGATTCGCAGCCTCGCTGGAAATTGAATCCTTCGTCGGCTGATCAACAAATTTTGATCGGCCCACAGATCACCGACGGACGTGGCGAGATCAAAGGCCTCGCCGCCCCGGAACTGGACGCCTACATGCGCGAACAGCGAACCACTTTGCACCGGCAGGATGAAATGTTAGCGAAGATCGCCGCAACGATTCAGCAATTGGCGCTGCAACAAAAACAATTGGCCGATCAGATCGCTAAAACCGACTTCGCTCACTCAGAGCCAGCGAGCAACGACCGTCAAAGCGCACGCGGTCCGGCGGTACCCGCCACCGGGGATGCGGCCGCTCTCGCGAAGGAGAGAGCAGCCTCCGCGAACGAAAAAGAACCAACCGAAATTCCGGAAAGATAATTTCTCATGTACACCACTAAACAAAGTCCCTCGTTGCCGATCGTGCAGAACGGCTTCTCTCAGTCAGCACTTGAGCCGGTACCGAATGCACAAATTTCATCGAGCCACGAAGTCGAAGAGGTCGCTGCAGACATCGCAGAAACGGTCCTCGCCCGCGCACCCGGAGGCGGCGCGGACCCTGCTCAACTCTGGAAAACGCTGCCTCGAGAAGAACAGGGCGTCCTTTCGCACCTCGCGAAATCAGCCGAAGCTTTTTGCACGCCTGAGCATTTAGCGAAACTCGGAAAGTCTGCAAAGGCGATCGGTAGCCTACTGGGCAAAGGTTTAATCGCGAGCACGCCATTGGGTGCGCTCCAGATCATCGATCCGCTGCTAAAAGAATTTGCCGGCGAAGCGTCGATGCATATGGAGGCGTCCGCTTCGGTTGCGGAAGGCGGTCCGAAAACCTTTCAATTTAATTTTGGGATGAACGCCAATGTGCGTAAATTGCAGCCCGGGCACTGAGAAAAGTCATTGACAGAGATAAGGCATTTTTAATCTTTTTTTGTGTGGGGAGGAGAAATCAATTTGTTGGTAGCGCTGTTTTGGCCGAAGGCCTTGCCGTGATATTGCGTGGACGTAGAATGGGTTCGCTCGTGTGTCTGTTACTGAAGCGGTCCTGCCAGCTGGGGTTTTTACTGTTATTCTGCGGTCTTTGTGGCCAGTGGCTGCGAGCAGAAGAGGCAAGTGGAGCAGGGTGGTCGCAAGACTTACTCGACCGCCTAATTTCAGTGCCAGTCGTCGCGGAAAGCGCCGGAAGCCCGCCCCAAATTCGAGACGGCTTTGTCCTTCGATCATATCAACTGAGAAATCTCCATCTCGGCGACCCGGGGCCGGGCACTAACGTTGTCAATATTTTGAGACGTATGTTGCCACCGGAGAGCCAGGTGACAGAAGATCGACCGGGGAACACGCTTCATGTTTTGACGGATCGCGCGGCGCAAGACGCCGTCCTCGAATTGATTTCGGCAATGGATGGCCGCGAAGAGCGTGCCGCGACTCCAGTACCAGAGAGCGCGTCGGTGCCAGCCGATGTGCGTCAAGCCTTGGTCACGCTCGCTTCGACCCAACCCGACTCGCAACGGCTGATCAAACTGATCGAAGATTCTTCACAGCGATTGGAAAGCCGGGTCGGCGACACGTTGCGTCTTTCCGAAGCAGAGGCGCGTGCGGACATGCGACGCACTCTGCTTCGCTTCGGGTCGACCAGCGGCTGCATCTTTGCGATGGTTGCCCTACTAGGCTGGTTGGGGTCTCGACGTTCCCGACAAAAAGATGAAATGCGTCGCCGTGAACAGGAGCGCTCTATCGCACTCGTCCCTGCGCAGGGAATTGAAATGCTCGCGGTCTCCGCACGCGAGCAGCAACAGCGGTCGCTCGAACTTCAGAAATTGATGGAGAGCTTCAGCATCGCCTACCAAGCAGATCGGCAGCGGGGAGCGGTCGTCTTGGAGGCAGTCGCTCAGAAGCATCGGGAAATCAGTTCTACTTTGGAGGAAGTGCAGCACTGGCGGAAGGAAATGTCGGAGAGTGCTGGACGCGTATTCATCGATGTGAATCGTGCGGCGATCGAGCAGATCATCGACCAAGCGTCGCGTACGCTCGCGAATCGAGCGGAGCAGGTAGGCTTATTGGCAGAAACCGCGGCGCGAAAGATGGAGGAGACTGCCGGTCGCCTCGAAGTTCAGCATGCGAAAGCGGAAGCGCTCGCGAGTGAACTCGAGCGAACGCAGCGCGAGGTAGACTCGCTTTTCGAAAAGCTTCGCGATTCCCAAGAGCAAGCGCGCAAAGCCGAGTTTGCAGCCGAAGAGCAGCGCAAAATCGCTTATGAAAAAGCGGCAGCTTTGGCGAAAAAGGAAGCCGCCCTCGCTGGGCTTTCGCTACTCATGCAGGAACCGATCGAAGAGATCCTCGAGACGGTCAACGGAGGTGCAGTGCCTTTGGCTGAAACGGTCCCTTTCACAGCGGTGCCGGACGATTATACGCAGCGCTTGCGCCAAGAACCGTTTCCGAACGTCGGATCGGAAAACGGAGTCGAGATGCTCGTGGCTGAACCGGCCGTTGCGGATTCAGACGCTGGCCAAAGCGAGGCCATGCACAAGAAGGACCAGTGCTCCGAGGCTGCGTCAGATCCGCTCATGAACTCCGAAACCGAAGAATCTGTATGCTCAACTCGACCACTCACGTTTCGGATACTTCCATTTCCGTAAGCCCGAATCATTTCTTGCAGCAGCTGAAGCGACTCGAGTCGTTGCAAACATTGATGACTCAGGGGAGCACAGTCGTGAACGACGTGGTTGAATTTATGGCGAAGGCCCGTGCTGAAATCGAAATGCTGCGACAAGAACAGGAAGGCGCAGCCCGCTTTCAGGAAAACGCACAGAATGAAGCGAGTGCGATGCGCGGACGTATTCAAGAATTGGAGCAACTTCTTCTCCGCGCAGAGGTGCGCGCAAAGGAGCAAGACTTGATGATTGTTCGACTGCGTTCCGATCTCGCCGCGGCCGCAAGTCTTCCTTCGACCGACGAACTCACTGCTCTTAACAACAAGATCGGTTCTCTTGAACGCCAACTCGCCGCTGAGCACGAGCGGCGCGTGCGGCTGATGCAGGTTTTAAAGGCGCACGAAGTAACCGTAGCGTCTCCAGCCAAAGCTTCGTCATGTGCAGCTTCGGTCGAAAGGACGGGATGAACTTGAAGCTCCTGTTCGCGTGCGCAATCGCATCCACGCCAACGCTATGTCTAGCGAGAACGCCTACACAGAGTGCGACAGACGCGATATCACTGTCGCAGTTAGGGCAGGGGACAGAGCTGGCAGCAGCCGAATCACGCGGCGTGACAAAAATCGTGGCGGGAGACGAGACGTTCACCTTGCGCGCGAGTCAGCGAAATCACGCTGTGGAGACCGAAGAATACGGCGTTGAAGGAGAAGAGGCTGAACACTGGTCTGAGTTGATTACATGTCAGCGGCTTTTCCTCGGAGAGGCGCGAGGTGCCGCCGACTATGTCGATGAACTCAAGGCTCGTCTTCAAACGTCGAACCCGACTTCGCGCATGCGAATTTTGCAGAAGGCTACACAAACGGCGGTTTTCGCTATCGAGTATCAAGCGAAAAATCCAGTTGATGCGCAGTTGGCTTTCGTGCTCGTGACGGCGCCGCGTGGCAGGGCTTCGCACGAAATTCAAATTATCCAATATTCAGCCCTGCCGGGGCGTACGCCTTTGCTGACGTTGCAGGCGCATTCAAAATATTGGCAGACGCGATTTCAGAGTCAGGCCCTGCTCGCTCAGTCCCATGCGTTTGCTGGGTCGGAGGAGGCAAGAAAGTAACTGTGACCAGCGAACGCGAGCTTAACTCTAACTACTATCCTCCTGCCGTAACTGGTCTGATTTGTAGAACACGCGCGACCGAAGCGTCTTCAGGACACCGTTATCTCGGATTCGTTCTTGATGTTACGCGTCTTGCGAAATCGTCGATCGAAGCCGCATAGTCTATCGTAAGAATCCGTTGGCTTCAGCTGTAAGTTGATCTTTGCGCGCTGCCTTG
>FTDT01000197.1_pt1 | contig 12712 bp, 9 predicted proteins | sample 1640021 | NCBI WGS metagenome assembly FTDT01 (sample SAMEA3914869, study PRJEB12502) | metagenome | biome: forest; material: soil | place: USA | collected 2012-03-12 | depth 0.1 m | reverse complement strand
TCGGGCTTATACGGGCCTTCGACCGGAACGCCCAGATAGGCGGCTTGCTTGGTGGTCAGCGTCGTCAGCTTTGCGCCGATTTTCTCTAAGTGGAGGCGAGCGACTTCTTCGTCGAGATGCTTCGGCAAGCGATAAACGCCGATCTTATATACATCGCGATTCTTCCAGAGATCGAGCTGAGCCAGCGTCTGATTGGTGAAGCTGTTCGACATCACGAAAGACGGATGCCCCGTCGCGCAGCCGAGATTCACCAAACGACCTTCGGCCAACAAATAAATGCTGTTACCATTCGGGAATGTGAAGAGATCGTACTGCGGCTTGATAGTGACGCGCTTTACGCCAGGCGCTTTGTAAAGACGGTCGACCTGGATTTCATTATCGAAATGACCAATGTTACAAACGATGGCCTGGTCCTTCATCTTTTCCATGTGCTCGAGCGTGATGATGTCGCAGTTACCCGTCGTCGTCACATAGATGTCCGCCCTACCGAGGGAGCTTTCAATCGTGTTGACCTCGAAGCCTTCCATCGCGGCTTGCAATGCGTTGATCGGATCAACTTCGGTGACGATGACCCGAGCCCCGAAGCCGCGCAGCGAGTGCGCGCTGCCTTTGCCGACGTCGCCGTAACCGCAGACACAGGCGACTTTGCCCGCGATCATCACGTCGGTGGCGCGCTTGAGACCATCCGCTAGCGACTCGCGGCAGCCATAAAGATTATCGAATTTCGACTTCGTGACGGAGTCATTCACGTTTACCGCCGGGACGCGTAATTTGCCCTTTTCGAGCATTTGATAGAGGCGATGAACACCCGTGGTCGTTTCTTCAGAAACGCCGCGCCATTCTTTCGCGATCGTCGTCCAACGCAGCGGGTCTTCTTTGTGCACGCGTTTGAGAAGATCCTTGATGACCTGCTCTTCGTGCGAACCCGACGCTGTATTCACCCAGTCACTACCCTCTTCGAGTTCGCAACCTTTGTGGATCAAAAGCGTAACGTCACCGCCGTCATCCACGACGAGCTGCGGGCCCTTGCCGCCCGGAAAACTGATCGCCTTAAGAGTGAGATCCCAGTACTCTTCGAGTGTCTCACCCTTCCACGCAAACACCGGCGTACCAGCCTGCGCAATCGCGGCGGCCGCGTGGTCCTGGGTCGAGAAAATGTTGCACGAAGCCCAGCGCACATCGGCGCCGAGTTCTTTCAACGTCTCGATCAAGACGGCGGTCTGGATCGTCATGTGCAGCGATCCGGTGATGCGGACGCCGGCGAGCGGTTTGGACGGGCCAAACTTTTTGCGGACAGAGATCAAGCCGGGCATTTCGTGCTCAGCGACGGAGATTTCCTTCCGGCCCCACTCAGCGAGAGTGATATCTTTAACTTGAAAGTCAGAGGAAGAATTTTTGGTCACAGTGGACATGGCGATAGAATTATTTGACGGCTGCGCGGAGCTCGTCCACGCGGTTGGTTTGTTCCCATGGTAGATCGGCTTTGCCGAAGTGACCATAATTGGTCGTCGAGCGATAGATCGGACGCAGCAGGTCGAGCTGCTTGATGATCGCGGCAGGTTTGAAGCTGAAAACTTTGCGGACGGCTTCAGAAATTTTCTCCTCCGGAACCTTGGCCGTGCCCATCGCATCGACCCAGATGCTGACCGGCTCAGGATAGCCGATCGCGTAAGCCACTTGGAGTTCGCAGATGTCGGCCAGACCGGCGGCGACGATATTTTTTGCGACCCAGCGGCACATGTACGCCGCCGAGCGATCGACCTTTGAGGGATCTTTGCCCGAAAACGCGCCGCCGCCATGGCGGCCCCAGCCACCGTATGTATCCACAATGATCTTACGACCGGTTAGACCTGAGTCACCTTCCGGGCCCCCGATGACGAAACGCCCCGTCGGGTTGATGAAAAACTTCGTGGAGCTATCAATCATGTTCGCCGGAATCACGCGGCGAATGATGTGCTCGATCAAGAAATCACGAATGTCGGCGTGCTTCGCATGTGCGGCGTGCTGCGTCGAGATGACGACGTTTTCTACCACCACGGGACGATCATTTTCGTAACGAATCGAAACCTGAGATTTCGCATCGGGGCGAAGCCATTCTACCACGCCGGCCTTGCGAATCTTGGTAAGCTCGCGGCCGAGACGGTGCGCGAACATGATCGCGGTCGGCATCATCTCGGGCGTTTCGTTACACGCATAACCGAACATCAAGCCTTGGTCGCCAGCGCCCTGCTCGGCAGTTTCTTTACCGTCCGCCGCCTTGGCGTCGACGCCTTGTGCAATATCCGTGGATTGTTTGGTGAGCAGATTATGGATGAAAACTTTGTCGGCGTGAAAAACGTCGTCGTCGTTCACATAACCGATGTCACGGATCGCCGCGCGGACAACCTGCTCGTAGTTTAGATTGGCCGACGTGGTGATCTCGCCAGCGATGACCACTTGGTTGGACTTAACGAGTGTTTCACAGGCTACGCGCGAACTTTTATCCTGCGCCAAGCACGCATCCAAAACGCTATCTGAAATCAGATCAGCGACTTTATCGGGGTGACCTTCGCCGACGGACTCGGACGAAAAAACGAACGATTTAGACATAGGAAGATTTACTCCAGACAAGCATCGGCGCGGAGTGCTTCAAGCTTAATATCAACATATCCGAATCTATTGATACGTTAGTTTTCTAAAGCTTTTACCCCAGCGTGCCGATTCAGAAGGGCAGCCCTGCTGCATTGAGCTCATGCCAGTCTTGGAAACAGCCAGCACGCCATCGTCAGACCCGCCCGCCGCCGCACCCATTCCGGGTGGAACGCGTTCGAGTCACCGCGGCGTTGCGCCTGTTAACTTTCGGGGCCGCAAGGTCTTGCTCGTCGATGATGATCGTTTGAATATCGTGGTTATCACGAACATACTTCAAACAGAAGGCTACGTGATCCAACAGGCCACGTCCGGAGAAAAAGCGTTGGAGCTTTACGATTCATTTCAGCCAGACTTGGTCTTACTCGACGTGATCATGCCAGGAATTGATGGTTTCGCGACCTGTCGTGAGCTGCATCAGCGCTATGGTGAGAGCACCGCGCCGGTTATTTTCATCACCGCGAAAAACGAGTCGGAAGACGTCGTTGAGGGTTTGAACGCAGGTGGCGCTGATTACCTCACCAAGCCGTTTCATCGCAAAGAGGCTCTCGCGCGGATTCGTACTCAGCTGCAAAATCGCGAACTGATCGCGCAGCAAAAATCGCTCGTGGCCGAACTGAAAAAGGCCAATGCAGCGAAAAACAAATTTCTCGGAATGGCCGCGCATGATCTGCGCAATCCCCTCGCCTCCATTCGCGGATTAGCGGAATTCTTGCGCGACGGAACGGTTGGGCAGCTCACGGTCGACCAGATCGACTTGGTGAACACCATTCACGACACAAGTCAGTCGATGCTGACCCAGGTGAACGAGCTGCTGGATGTCGCCACCATCGAAGCTGGCGAATTGAAAGTTCAAAAAGAGGTCCAGGATCTTGGAGAACTCGTGGCAAAATCGGTTTATCTGAATAACATCAACGCGGCGCGGAAGCAGACTCAAATCTACTTCGAGCCGCCGGCCACACCTCTTCAAGGCGCAGTCGACGCACAGAAAATTCGGCAGGTCATGGACAATTTGCTGAGCAATGCCGTCAAGTATTCGCCTCCAGGCTCACGCATACGCGTGACGCTCAATGGCGACCGGCCGGCGTGCAAGATTTCCGTGCAGGACCAGGGTCCAGGCATTCCTGACAGCGAACGACATCGCCTTTTCAAAGACTTTGGGATTCTCTCGGCGCGACCGACCGGTGGGGAGAAGAGTACGGGCTTGGGCTTAGCGATTTGCCGTAAGATCGTAGAGGCACACCGTGGCGCAATTATGGCGTTAAATTTGCCCGGCGGAGGGTGTGAATTTTCGATCCTACTTCCGATTTGACCATGCGTTTCGACGGAAAAATTCTCATCGCGGACGACGAAGCTCACGTGCGCAAATTTATTGGCCTAATCGCCAAGCAGCTCGGCACGCCGCAAATTTTTGAGGCGAAGGACGGCCGTGAAGCGGTCGAAGTTTATCAACGCGAGCGGCCCGACCTGGTGTTGCTCGACGTGAACATGCCGGTGCAAAATGGGCTCGAAGCCCTCAAGCAAATCACAGCGGCGGATCCAGAAGCGATCGTCGTAATGCTGACCTCGCTGGCGAATCGCGAGACGGTCGAAGAGGCTTTGCAAGCCGGCGCGGCAAACTACCTGCGCAAAGATACGCCGAAGGATGAATTGCTGGCGGCATTTCGCGAAACAATCGCGCAGTGCTTTGCCGAATAACCATGATCGCTCCTTCGCACGATTCCTCTCATCGCCCCAACGCGCGCGCGCTCACGCCTGCGATGGTCAAATATTCTCTACCGGAAACGCTGGAAGAGGTGGAACTCGAACGTTCGGCCGGCGTGGTCGGACTGCAGAAGGTAACCCAGGCTGATATCAGTAAATTGTTTCAAGCTCAATCCAAACGCCGCCGTGGCCCATCCCGCCGCTAATCTTTTTCTCGACCGTCTCTCCGAGCTGCCCCACTTCGAAAATATTCAAGAGGTGCAGTCCTTGGTAGATCAGCACGGCGTATCCGTATCGCTCGTACAAGCGATCGTCGATCGGCGCTTTGCACCCAAAGAAACCGTCTGCCGCTTGTGGGCAGATTCATTGGAGCGCGCCTACGTTGATCCATTCGCCTCCGTCATCACCGACGAAGCGATTTCCCGTTTTCCGATCGAGATCGCGAAACGCGCGAACGCAATCGCACTCTATGTCATTGACGGCGTTCTCACCGTCGCGATGTCGACGCCGGAAGACTCAGATTTGTTGGCGCGCCTAGGTGAGATCGCGCGCATGCCGATCAGTCCAGTTTTCGCACTGCCGAAGGATATCGAGGACGCGATCGTCATCCAGTACGCTTCCGATCACCGTCTCGAGCGCTCATTGCGCGAGTTGGAAAAATCGAGTCTCTTCGCGGACCCGCAGCTCGCGCACGAAAAAATTGCCCAGCTCGCCGAAACGGATGAATTGGTGAGCGTCGTTGACGAAATTCTTCATTTTGCGCTACGCGAACGCGCGACCGATATTCACATCGAACCGCAGGACACCCTTTCGCGCATCCGTCTTCGCGTAGACGGAAAATTGCGCGAGGTCCTCACGTACGGGCGCACTCTTCACAAAACGCTGGTCTCGCGTCTGAAAATTCTCGCGAACCTCAACGGGACTGAACCGCGCTTTCCCCAAGAGGGACAATTTTCTGTTTCGGTGGGAAATGCGTCCGCCTACTTTAATTTGGTCACGTTGCCGACGCCGCATGGCGAAAAGTTAGTCGCGACCGCAATCCCGGGCGGCCAGCACCGGCCAATGCTCACGCTCGACAAAATGGGCATCGCTCAAACGATTATCGGCTCACTGAAAGCGTTGCTCCACGCGCCCACCGGTTTGTTCTGCTTTACAGGTCCATCCGGTAGTGGCAAAAGCACTACGTGGTACGCAACGCTGCACGAACTGAACAAATCCGATTTGAGCATCGTCACAATCGAAGAGCCGATCGAGCTCTCGATGGAAGGCGTGACTCAACTCGAGGTTAATCGCTCGATCGATTTGAAGCCGACCAATTTGTTGCGCAGCGCTCTTCGCCAAGATCCCGACGTAACCGCGATCAGCGAACTTCGCGATGTAGAAACCGCCAAAGTCGCGGTCGACGCAGCCACAACGGGCCATCGCATCGTGACTACCTTCAGTGCGAACAATGCCTTGCAAGCAGTGCAACGTTTGCGCGCGTTGCTCGGTGATACAGGCTCGCTCGACGCGGCGCTAACCGGCATCTTCGCACAAAGTCTCGTTGGGAAAATCTGCGAACATTGCAAAGAATCCTACGTCCCTTCACCCCAAATTTTAGGACGTCACTTTCAGGATTACGAAATGGCCAACCCGCAGTTTTACCGCGGCCTCGGCTGCCCCGAATGTCGCGGCACCGGCTACCGCGGCCAAATTGCTCTCCACGAATTGCTACCGATCACTGAAGAAGTGCGCACCCTCGTTCGTGAAGATCGTAGCGCCGGAGAAATCGCACGCGCCGCCAGCAAAGTCGGCTACCGGCCAATGCGTCACGACGGGCTCAAGAAAGTGCTGCTCGGACTCACCACCATAGAAGAAATCGAACGCAACACATCGTTCGAATGGGATGCTTGATTTTTTTCGACCATGGCCACTGACCAACTCATCGATCCTGAAGCCATCGATAATCTACGCGCGCTGAACCCGGATGACGGGGACGGCTTTCTCCGCGACATCATCGGTATTTTTTTGGAGGATACCCCGAATCGTCTGCAGGAGCTAAAAGAATCACTCGCGGCTGGCGATGCGGTGCGTTTCACCCGCGCGGCCCACAGCATCAAAGGGAGTTCGAGTAATCTCGGTGCGACGCCCCTGCGCGCCGTCGCCGAGAAGCTCGAGGTGGAGTCGCGCACCAAAGGACTCAGCAACGTCGATTTGTTGTTGGCTGATCTGGCTAACGTGTACGAGTCGACGAAGGCGGAACTGACTCGTCTCATCCCACCCGCATAAGCGTTTAGCTGGTTTCGTAAAGTTCGAGCGGGAGTCCGTCAGGGTCCGCGAAAAAAGTGAACGCCTGCCCTGTCATTTCATCGATCCGCACCGGTTCGACTTTGATCGCATGCGTTTGCAGATGCATAATCGCTACATGAATGTCTGGTACGGCGAAAGCAAGGTGCCGCAAGCCGCGCGCTTCCGGATACGAGAGGCGCCGCGGCGAATCGGGAAACGAAAATAATTCAATCTGTCCGCCACCGGGAATCTGCAGGTCCAGTTTATACGATCGCCGTGGCTCGCGATAAGTTTCCGCAATCACCGGCAATCCGAGCACGGATGCATAGAAGTGTTTCGAAGCTGGATAATCCGAGCAGATGATCGCGACGTGATGGAGGCCTGAGATTTCCATGAACCCTCTTCAATTTGCTGGCTGAGAAGCCGCGCGCGCAGCGAGTTCGCGCTGAATCGCGACCTGGAACGCTTTCAGCGGATTTTTTTCCGCCCGGCTTTGCGTACGCACTTCCATCATAAACTTCTTCATTTTTTTGGCATCAGATGGTTTGATGAGCCATTGAGCATAGTAGATGTCGTGCTCGCCACTGGTGACATTACACGGGTGCGGCAGTCCGAAGCGATCTGCGTAAAGCGCGATCAGTTTGACAGCTTCAGAGTAATGAAACTCGGCGCCTCCTCGAGAGAGCGAGAAATAATAAAGATGCACCTCTTTCGTTTTTTGGACGGTCGCATCCATCGTAAGGCCCTGCCTCGTTTCCGAGTGCATCACCCCACCGCTACCCGACGATCCATCTACAGCATCGACTAGCTGATCCGCACGCATAATAAAATCTGCGAGAGCTGGGATCGAGTATAGTCGCGCTATGACTAAGTCGTAGCTTTCCGAAACGGGCTTTGCCGGCGAAGCGGGTGCCGCATCCACGGCCGAAGCAAACGATGGAAGTGCAGCGAAGATGATGCCTGCCAACCAAACAGCGGTGAGCTTCATCCAGAAAAACAAGTGCGCATTCTTCGGAAAGACAATCGCAGAGTCAGGAATGACTCTGCGATGTATTCAGATTTTGAATAAGAAATGCTCTACGGCACTTCGAACACCTCGGCCAAACCGACGCCAGTCGTGCTATTTACACCGGATTCGATCACGGTGTAGCCGCCGGGAGCTAGCGAAAGAACGATCGCCGCTTCCTTGTCATTGAGTGCAGTCGCATTGACTTTCGTGATCGCGGCTGAGGTGACAGACGCGTTCGGGTCGGAGGCCCAATTGTCGTTTTGTGCGATTACTGTCTGACCCGAATAAACCTTGATCATCGGATCCGTGAGGGCGCCGTTTACACCGCGCGCGGTCAGGCTCGGGCCTAGCCCGCGCACGAGCACGTTCATGGTGCCACTTCCGGAAATGATGAAGCCAGCAATGAGCACATTCGGGCCGGTGCCCACATTGGCGCGTCCGGAAATGTTGGTGAGGCGACCAGGCTGGCCTTCGAGCGAATCCATCTCGATCAGGCCAACGCCTGTCCCCGCATTGGCCTGCAAGAAGAGCGTATAGCCGCCAGGCGCTAGATTTTCAATAAGTGCGGCATCGAGGCTGTTCGCATCGAGGGGCACGGCCGGAAATTGCGCCATCTGTGTCGCGATGGAAGACGACCAATTGTTGTTTTGATCAAGTAGTTTGGACGCTCCATCGTAAAGACTCAACGATGGGTCTGGCAGCGCTTGGCTCGCTGTGAGGCCTTGTTTGAGCAGCGCAGGTCCGAGGGCGCGCACGAGGATCGGCGAAGTCCCCGAACCCGAGATAATGATTCCGACAATCGGCGTCGCTGGTCCGGTCGCAACTGACGCGCGCATGGAAACATTGCTCAGATGCGCCGTGCTTTGGGAGAGCGTGACGGATGTGCTCGTGACCGAGCCCTGATCGTTACTCACCACAACGTAGTACGAGCCGAAGTCGCTCGCCTGCACGTTGGCAATTGTGAGAGTCGCAGAATTTTGTCCCGAGAGCACAGCGCCGTCTCTATACCATTGATAAGAGATCGCCCCGGTCCCTGCCGCCGCGACAGAAAACGTGGCGGTATCTCCGATCACGACCGCGCTGCTGGTCGGCTGTGTGATGATCGACGCTGCGGTTGGCGTCTGCGTCAGTTGAATCACGGTGATCGAGTACGATGGGAACGTGTAATTGAAACTCGCTGCGGCATTGTTGATCGCCGTCTGGGTGATGTCTGGCGTGGCCGAATACTGCGCGTCATTGGGCTTTCCGTACGTGTAGACGATCGCGGAATTCGAGGTCCCAGCGTAACCTGTGAGCGAAATCTTCGCGGTCACGTCGGTGGTAGGATTTTTGTTCACGACCAAAATCGCGAGCGTCCCGTCCGCGAGTTTTGCGCCGAACGCGGAAAGCCAAGTATAGTTACTCGTCGTAGAGAGAATCTGATCACCACCGCGCGCCCAGTGAGTCATCATTTTTGCCGCATAATACGTGGGCAGCGGTGTGTTGTCGTTGATCGCGGGGAAGGCGGTGCCCGTGATCATGTCGTAGCAACCAAAGAGGCGCCAACCGTAGAGCGCTGAGCTTTCGTTATTCGACGCGTCGGTGTTTTCGCCGTTGTGGAGATCCCACCATAGCGCAGCGTTAAATTCCGTCTGCGCGATATTGCCAAAGGCATCGGCGTAGAAAAGTCCGTTGACCAAATTCGCGGTTTGTTTGCCGGGATTTGAACTCACCGAATTAATTTCGGTGATCAACAACTCAACGTTCGCAGCGTTAGCTGAGCCGAGATAATCATTAAGCCTTTGTCGCATGTCGGTCGCGGTCGTTTGCAAAGGCGTCCCGTCTTGCAACAGCGCGTTATCGTTTTCCTGTCCCGGATTCTGGGGATAGTAATGATAAATCAAAAAGTCCGGAACGGTGCTCGCCGCCTTCATCGTGGTCAACATGACCGGGGTCCATCCCGTGTAAAATTTACTGGTCGTCGGGTTCTGCACCGAGTGCGTGCCGATGCCGTAATCGTCTTCGAACTGGGTCGCGACGGCGCCGATGTGGATCGTCGAATCGACCGCATGCATCGCAGTCTGGAACGTAGCGAATACTTGCGCGTATGTATATGGGTCGTGCGCGACGCCGGTCAGACCACTGCCCGACTTTCCGTGAAGGTCATTTTCCCAAGTGCCGTAGCACTCGTTGCCGACTTCGAAATATTTGAAATTAAAAGGCGCGCTGTGACCGATGCGCAAAAAATTATAGCCATCGTCAGTCGCGAGCGGTTGAGCACCGCGGAGATTGGCCCAAAAGCTGGCCGACTTCCAATCGATGCCGAGCGTATCCGTGCCAAATGTAATGGGCGTGCCGCCCGTGCCATTTAAGTAAGCCACGAGTGCGGCCGCCATTTGCGGCGTGCCGCTGCCATAATTCACAGTGACGATGGCTTGAGCGCCGCGCGCTTCAATATACTGCGCGAACGTGGCCACGTTGTTGGGCCAGCCGGCGTAGTTCGAGCTCGGCTGATTGTGCGTCGCCCAATTATAATCGTCAGACAAACTGCCGCCGGGAAAACGAAAAGAGCCTTGATGCAACGCGTCGACCAACGCAGGCGTAGGCGGTGGCGTCATCAAGTTATCCCAAATGACCAAGTTGATGCCGTAAAAACGTGGATCGAGCGTGCGCACGACTTTGGTGGCGTCGACCGAGATCGTCGTTGGCGACGGGGGGGACGTCACCGTGGTTTGTGCAAATAAACTAACCGGTAAGATGAGCCACAAACTGGACCAGAATTTCATGGGGAAAATGCGACGGGCCGATAGGGGCACGGTGCGCCGCAAGGATCTGCAAACGTTGCGCTGCACTCTCTCGCCGTCAATCAGCAGCCCGATTGAGCCCTCAAAAAAAAACGTCAAACATAAGCACAAAAAAGGCGCCCGAAAAAATCGGGCGCCCGAAAGCAAAAAACTATAGCGAGAGTGAATTAGTCCTTGCGGGACGCCTCGTCGAGAATGTCGCCGAGGTTCATCATATCGTTGCTCGTATTGCGATTGAGCGCTTCGTACGTCGCGGTTTCCGCAGCCAGCTGCTGTTCGGAGTAGTTCGCAGCCTTGATCGAGAGACCTAAGCGGCGTTCGTCGCGATCGATTTTGATGACACGAGCCGTGACCGCTTGGCCGGGCTTGAGGACATCTTTGACCTTGTCGATGCGGTCTTCGCTGATCTGCGAGATATGCACAAGGCCGTCGATTCCATCCTTGAGCTCCACGAAGGCGCCAAAGGAAGTGATCTTGGTAACGGTGCCCTGCACGACGTCGCCGATCTTGAAGTGCGCGTCGATATCGCTCCACGGATCGGTCGCAAGCTGCTTCATACCGAGGCTGATGCGCTGCTGAGTCGGATCGACGTCGAGCACGATTGCGTCGACTTCGTCGCCCTTCTTGAGCACTTCGCTCGGGTGATTGACCTTGCGGGTCCAGCTCATGTCGGAGACGTGAACCATACCGTCGATGCCTTCTTCGAGTTCGATGAAAGCGCCATAGGTGGTCATGTTGCGAACCTTGCCGCGAACACGAGCGCCGATCGGATAGTTGTGGCGAACCATGTCCCATGGATTCGGCTCGAGCTGACGGAGACCAAGCGAGATTTTCTGCTCTTCCTTCTGGATGCCGAGGACAACGGCGTCGAGTTCCTGACCGACCTTAAGCAGTTCGGACGGTTTCGAGATGCGCTTCGTCCAAGACATTTCGGTGATATGCACGAGGCCTTCAACGCCAGGTTCGATTTCCACGAACGCGCCGTAGGGAACGAGATTAACAACCTTACCGCGGACCTTCGCGCCAACCGGGAACTTGTGCTCGATGTCATCCCACGGATTCTTCGTGGTCTGTTTGAGACCGAGGGAAACGCGTTCTTTCTCGCGGTTCACTTCGATAATCATGACCTGCACTTCTTCACCCTGCTTGAGCATTTCGGAGGGGTGCGAGATGCGGCCCCAGCTCATGTCGGTGATGTGCAGCAACCCGTCCATACCATCGAGATCGATGAACGCACCGAAATCGGTGATGTTCTTGACGACGCCCTTGCGGACTTGGCCCGGCTGGATCGTATCCAACAAAGCACGACGCTTGTCGGTGCGCTGTTGTTCGATCAGTTCGCGGCGGGAAAGAACGATGTTCTTCCGGTCGAGATTAATTTTGAGAACCTTGAAGTCGTAGGTCTGGCCCACGTACTGATCGAGATTCTTCGGCGGCTGCACATCGATGTGCGAGGCAGGAAGGAAGGAATCGACACCGATCGAAACGATCAGGCCGCCCTTGACCTTGGCCTTCACGCGGCCAGCGACCACGGAGCCTTCCGGAAATTTGGTGAGGATGTTATCCCAGTTTTTCTTTTGCTCGGCTTTATCGAAAGAAAGGACGGGAGCGCCGCTCTTGTCTTCCAACTTTTCGAGGTAAACTTCGATGGTTGAACCGATCTGGAGATCGCCCAGGTCGATAAACTCATTCGCGGGCACGACACCCTCGGACTTACCGCCGATGTCGACGACGACTTCGTTCTGGCGGATTTCAGTGATGGTACCTGCTACGATGGAGCCTTCCTTCAGTTTATCGAAGGATGACTGCGCGAGCAGTTCTTGCATGATCGAACTCATTGGATAGCAAACGAAAGGCTGCGACCTTGCTCCGGAGCAACAACCCTTTCGCGATCGTCCCGCTGAGCGGGACTGTGTTGAAGGTTATACTGACAAAAAGGATTCGCGGGAGCAATGCGGCGCGCGAATCACCCAGAAAGATCAGCCGCAAAGAGTCACTGTTTCAGTCCGAAACATCGCTCGCAAGATGAAAGTTATTCTGACGGCGCGGATAAACGAAGAGCTGAAGGCTGACGGGCTGAAAGCTGAACTGCAACGCACGCAAAATTTTCAATCGCGTTCACGAGCAGTGCTGAAAATAGGTCACCTGCAGCACCCCGCAAGATTCACGAACGATGAGCCATCGACTTCATCTGTCTGTTAAATAAGGACATACGCAACTTGCATGAATTTTTTCAGCTTTTCGGCCTTCAGCCATTCAGCCTTCTCAAAGAAAGTGTTGGAACTCTGTCTGCTTGGCCCGTACCGTGCGTCCGCTTATT
>FTDT01000108.1_pt1 | contig 12773 bp, 13 predicted proteins | sample 1640021 | NCBI WGS metagenome assembly FTDT01 (sample SAMEA3914869, study PRJEB12502) | metagenome | biome: forest; material: soil | place: USA | collected 2012-03-12 | depth 0.1 m | reverse complement strand
GGACGCGCTGTAACGGTTTTCAGGATTCTTTGCATCGTAGAAAAGTGTATCCGCAGCTTGATTACCTCGCAGATCAACGATGCGAAAGAGTTGACCCTGCTTGATTTCGCGGGACCAATAATCGCCCGCGTTGATGACGGAACGATAGGCGCAGTTGGCGGGATTTTGTGAACTTTCGACCATGGCGGTGAATAAATTGGCGTTCAGTCGCGCAGGGCGAAGTAGTTGAGGTTATTCTGGTGGGCCCGCGCATTTTCCGGGCGGATCTGCAGCGAGGGGTCATCGGCGCCGGCCGGCGCGCTGCGAAAGACTTCTAGCTCCACTTTGCGCGGATGATACTGTTGGTCGGGATCAAAAGGGTGCTGACATGTGTTTAATACGACCAAGGTGTCCATTTCTAGGCGCAGTGAAATCGAGTCACCCGCTTTGGAATGGCCGCGGACGAAGGACAATTTTCCCGTGTCGTCGGCAACAACTTTGCTGAACAAATTCAGGTTCGGAATCAGGTCGCGTTTGCCGAGGCCCCATTTGGCCAACTCGATCAAAAAGCAGTCGTGCGCATTTCGGTGAAAATCATTGCGCGCATCCTGGTAGTTTTTTTCCCCATACATCTGCGCAACCAGTTTTGCGTCGCTGCAACCGCTGACCGTGTCGTGCCAACCCACCGTGTCTTCGACAATCGAGGCAAGGAGCCGGCCCATATCGGAGTGCAAACAGTATGGTTTTCGCAGATAAAAAATGTGCTGCCCCTTCAGCGTATCGGGCATGTTGTACCGCTCGACGGTTAGGCCTGCGTTGTACATGAGCAGGCCCACGTTGGCACCCCCTTCGAGATCGGTCAGCCGAAGTGTTTTCCCGCGCGAGATCACGCCCGACCACATCCCAGCGTGGTTCAGAGTTGTGCGGTAGATGGGAGTATCGGCAATCGGTGCGCTCATGTCTGCGTGTTACGAAAAGTAATAATCGTATTAATGCAATTTCTGTGCCGGTCCAGCCCGCATTTATGAAAAATTAGAGCAGGGGCGGAATCGCGTGAGCCGTCAGTTGGAGCTTGGCGCTTTTGACGCCTTTGACGGTCGCGAACTCGTTGGCCAACGCGTGAAGCTGGCCCGCGGGTCCCTGCACCAGAAGTACTTCGAGATAATGGTGGTGCTCGAGGTGCACGTGCATACTTGCCACGATCATTAGGTAGTACTTGTGCTGGATCGCCGATAACGTGGTCTGCAAATTCCGTTTTCGGTAGTCGTACACGAGGCTCAGCGTGCCCGCCATGCTCTCGGTACCGACTGCCGCCTTGAACTCGGCGAGTTGCGAACGGACCATGTCGGCGACCGCTTGTGAGCGGTTTTTGTAGCCGCGTTTGTCAACCATTCGGTCTAATTCCGACGCGAGTTCGTTCGGAATGGAAATACTCAGGCGCGTCACTTTGTCGGGGTCCGGCACGGTGGCGATCTTTGACATGTTGGGAGGGGTAGTCACGGAAATTGGGTCCGCTTGAAACATCTAGAAGAGTCGCGCGTACTGTTGGATTTCCCACGCGCTGACTTGTTGATGATACGTGCGCCATTCGTCCGATTTATAGGTGATGAACTCTTGGCGTAGTTCCGCGCCCAATACACGCTCGATGAACGGATCGGCGGCAAATGCTTCCACGGCTTCTTCCAGATTGCGTGGCAGATACTGGATGTTACGGGAGGCCAGTTCGCTCTCGGAAAAAGCGTAAAGATTTTCTTCCTGTGCGCTGCCCGGATCCAGTTTCTCGCGAATGCCTTCGAGACCGGCCGCCAGTGCGAGCGTCGCGGCGAGATAGGGATTGCACGAGGAGTCGGCGTTGCGGCTCTCGCAACGCCCGCCACCCATCGGCACGCGAATGGAATTGGTGCGGTTATTGGTGCCGAAGGAATTGAAAACGGGCGCCCACGAGTAGTAACTCATCAGCCCGCGGCGCACGAGGCGCTTGTAGCTATTAACCGTCGGCGCCATCGCGGCGCAGATCGCTCGTCCGTGCCGCAGAATCCCTGCGATGAACGAGTACGCGATCGGGGTGAGGCCGAGGCCGCGCGGATCATCTTTGGGATCGCACGCGAAAATATTCTTCCCCGTCTTTATATCGCCGAGCGACATATTGAAATGGGCCCCGTTCCCGGTTTTATCGGCGAACGGTTTCGGCATGAAGGTCGCCAGTAATCCTTCTTCGGCCGCGAAATGTTTCGCCATCATTCTGAAAAAGATGAAGCGATCGCACATCGTCAGTGCATCGGCGTATTTGAAGTCGAATTCGAACTGCGAATTCGCGTCTTCATGATCCAGCGAATAGAGATCCCAGCCCAGTTGATTGATCGTCGAAGCGATTTTATCGACCCAGGTGTAACGATCCATGAACCGTTTGATATCGTAACAACTCTTGTTCAGATCGTCGTCCGGATTCGGCACCAGCAGCTTATCTTTTCCCTCGAGCTTTAAAATGTACACTTCGCACTCGATTCCAAGGTTGAAGGAGAAACCCATTTGGGCGGCTTCGGCTAAAACTTTTTTCAGCGCAACGCGGGTGTTGATTTCATAAGGCTGCCCGTGGAAATGATTGTCCGCCGGCATCCAGGCAACTTCTGGCTGCCACGGTAAAATCGTGATCGCGTCGAGGTCAGGTACCGAACTGATTTCGTCATCGTTTGGGCGCTGGCCCAGGCCGTCGAGCGCGTAACCAGTATAGAGCTCGGAGCCGTGCGCGAAGTGCAGAAAGTGATCGATCGGAACGAATTTTCCTTTCGGGACGCCGTGAATATCGACGTACGCGCCGACGCAGTATTTCACGCCTTTGCTTTTTAGATCAGATTGTAGCTTGAGAATTTCAGAATCGGATTTGGTCGAAGAAACGGTCATGAGGATTTGAAGTATGACTGGAGTAGAGGAGGATTTTCGCGCAGGCCGCGGCGCACCAGTGCGGTTAAATCGGAAACGATCCAGGCGAAAAGTTTTTCACCGCGCACGACGCGTGCCCGCGAAGGGAAACCGGTTACGCCGTTGCGGCTGGTGCGGTTTACCGGGTGTGCGAAGACGAGCGAATCGGTTCGATCGGAATCGTCGGCGCGTTTTAAGGCAGAGGCGCGGACGAGTTCCGGGGCAAGCGCCATAGTCAGGGAGGTTTCTGCCTCGTTGGCGTGCCAGTCGCGCGCGTCGGCAAAAAACGCTTTTTCTACCCGCGAGCTGAGCGTTGCCGTATGGACGACTGCAACCATCAGATCGTCGTAACGGCTCCGCAAAACTTCTAGGGCGCAACGCAGCGGAGCGGCATTGGTGACGTGCGCGTTGACTAAAAAAAGTCGGCGAATGCCCGCGCGATAAAGCCAGTCACCAATCTCGGTTACGACGCTGATCAGCGTTTGTGGCTGGAGCGAAAGGGTGCCTGGCCAATGATGAGAATGCCCGAGTGAACACCCGATCGAAAGCGTAGGCAAAACGGCGACGCCGGTTTTTGCGGACACCGCATTGCACACTTTTTCCGCGAGCATCGCATCCATGCCCGTGCCAAGATGAGGACCGTGCTGTTCGATCGCGCCGCATGGTAAGATCGCGGCATCCTGGCCCTGCGCGATGCGTTGACCGATTTCTTCCCAGGTCAACTCCGCCCAGCGCACAGGTTTTGCTGAAGAGGCGCGCGTCATTGGGAAGCGGATACGATCGGGGCGCGCAGGGCGAATCGCTCGCGCTGGCGCGTGGCCATCCAATGATTGATTTCGTCGAGGGAGGCGACTGGCGCATCGGTAAATGGCGTGACTTGCAGATAACCGTCAGGCCCAAACTCGGGCGTCATCGTTGTCACCAGAAATCCACTACGTTCCTGTGCGCGCCAAATTTCTGTCCACCACTGTTCGTGCGCTTCGAGTGCGGCCCGATAAGCCGGCGCGGCAGGGTGCGGCACTTGCGGACCCTGGTCGTAGCCGACGCGGGCGTGCACGTGCCGAGCACGGCTGGCGAACAGTTTTAATAATTCGGGTTCTTCGTTTAGCACCAACCGCTCACAAACGCAGCACCAGTGGGAAAAATCGCAGGTCAGTTCGAGCTCAGGAAGTTGGCGCACGAGTTCGGCCGTGGTCCAAGGAGTGAACGTGGCTCGGCTGCGATGCGTTTCAAAACTGACGCGCAGCAATCGCTCGCGCGCTGCGTCTATGGCGTGTCCGAGAAAGTCGATGGCAGCAAAAATGGACCAGGCGTCGCAACCAACCAACGCGGTCACAAACTGCGGTGAAGTCATTGCCGCCGCGTCGAGCTGGCGCTGAAAATCTTCTAGATGGCGTTCAACGTCGCGATGGCTGGGAACGTAACCGGTCCCCGTGACGACTTCGGCAATAAAAGGCAGCCCGGAACCCCGGAGCTTTTGAACGAACGGAACGCGCGTTTTCGACGCCTCCGGAACCGGACCTTCGATGCCATCAAATGCGCCGCTGTGACAATCTTCGATCGCCGCGTCGAGATCGAAACCGTTGGTCCAAAGCGAGCGGTGCAGACGAAGCTTCATGCAGAGGCCAGAGTGTAGGCGACGCGAAAGCCGACGTTATCACGATGCACAAAACGAGGCAGATAATCACGCCACGCGCTGCGCAAAAGTCGTGGCAAGTAATCCCAGGCTCCGCCTCGAATTACGCGCAGATCGCAGCGCTCTCCCTCGGTCCAAGCGGTCCCGTCGGAGGGAGCCGCGCGGTAATTTGAATGCCAGACATCGGCAACCCATTCGCAGACATTGCCGTGCAGATCATAAAGACCGAAAGCATTCGCGGGAAAAGCTCCCGCGGCGGTGCGCCGCCCGCGGCCGATTTTATCTCCAGATTCTGAATACAGGAAATTCGCGTCGGCGGAAGAGAGCTCGCCTCCGGTGGAGAAAGCTTGGCGTGAGCCGGCCCGACAGGCGAATTCCCACTCGGCTTCAGACGGCAGCCGGAATCGTTTGCCGATCCGGACCGAAAGCGCTTCGCAGTACGCGGCAGCATCGTCCCAGCTCACATTGACCACGGGCAAAGCCGGATCGTCGTCTGCGCGGTGATCGGGAAAAATCAGCCGAAACTGCGCATTGGTCACGGGAAATTTTCCCAGCGCGAATGGCTGCGCGAAATCGACGCGGTGCGCCGGGCGCTCCGTATCGGTGGAAAACTTGTCGTGCTTGGTTTCGCCCATGATGTACTCCGTGACGGGCAAAGGAACGCATTCGGGAATCAGAGAATTCTCAGACATGATCGATCCAGCCCCCGTTTTGAACGTTTTCTGGCGCGACCACTGCATACTCTGGCCAACCCGCGGTAATGCCGCCGTCGATCCCGATGTTTTGGCCGGTGATGTACCCGGCTTCATCTGAAGCGAGGAAATGCGCTAACGCTGCAACTTCCGCGGGCTCGCCGAGCCGATGCAACGGCGTGCGGGCCTCGACGAAAGGGATTTCCGGATTATTCGGAATCGCCGTCACTGCAGGCGTGCGGATAGTCCCTGGACTAATCGCGTTGACGGTGATTTTTTTCGACGCCAGCTCGAGCGCGCCTAACCGTGTGAGATGAGCCACCGCGGCTTTGGAGGTTCCATAGGCAGCGGCTCCGGGAACGCCAATTGTCCCGACGAACGACGAAAGGTTGATGATGCGTCCGCCCGGACCCATTAGCTGAGCGGCGTGCTTGATGCCGAAGGCGACGCTGCCGACGTTCACCGCCATCGTTCGAGCGAAGAGCGATTCAGTGAGCGAATCGAATCCCACGCCGAGCGGTTGGATCCCAGCATTGTTGATCAAAATATCGAGCCTACCGCGCGAACGTCGCACCGAGCGCAGCGCTTCGCTGAATTCTCCTGCATTCGCCACGTCGACCCGGACAGAACTTTCATCTTCCGACATCGGACGAAGGTCAAAGATGATGACCTCTGCCCCTGCCGCGCGAAAACGTTCTACGATGGCGGCGCCAATTCCAGAAGAGCCTCCAGTCACGACCGCGACTTTTTTATCGAGGGAAAACATCATCGCGGATGTTGGCCGGCAGCGGCGGCGGACAGATCGGTGGGCCACGCATTTTGCAGGCGTGCCGCCAGAAAGCGGTGGAAAAGCCAAACGGGCATCTCGAGATGGCTGAGTCGGCCAGGCTGCCAGCCGCTCGCATAGAGCCCGCGCTGCACCGCTGTGCAGACTTCCATGTCTTCGAGATGAAAATCGGTGAGCTGCTGCGCGGCGCTGGCCTGCTGCGCCGCGAAATTGGGATGATCCGCCAGGGCCGCCGGCACCAAAGTCGTCGTGAGCAACTTGAGCCGATTTGCACCGAGAGGCTGCAGGCGATACCAGATCACTCGGTCGGGTGCGGTCGCCAACAGGAAGGTTGGCGAAATTAAAAACAATCCCCACTCGGCGCTTTGTTCGCCATCGAGGCCTGGGACCGGCGGCAATTGCTTCGAAAAATCTCCGCGCGCCGCAAAGGCCGCATACTCATCGCGCACGGTGTCTTTGTACGGAAGATGCGCGCGCACATAGAAGCGCCGTTCCTCTTCGGTCCACGTGTCGCGCGCCGGCATCATCGGCTGCAGCGTCTTGTGATGGATGCCGAGATGGTGGTAGCTCTCCATGAAATTCTCGATCAGCACCTTCCAGTTGAACGAGCAATCCCACTCGCGGCTGACGATGAGTTTCAAATCCTGAAAACGAAATGCGGCCACATCCTCGGCCATCGATTTCAGTCCGGCGGCAAGCGGCGGCGCCGTTTCGTCGAAGTTGACGAAAATAAAACCGTTCCAGATTTCGGTGCGAAACGATTTTAAGCCAAAATCTTCTCGTGCGAAATTTTCCGCCTCATGCATTTCCGGGCAGCCTTTCAAGCGCCCATCGAGTTCGAAGGTCCACGCATGATATGGGCAGAGAAAAATTCGCGTATGTCCGCAATCTGCCGAGCCAGCCTGAGCCTCCGCTGGGCCATGGCCGCTGTAGCCAAAACCTTTTGGCATGATGTCCATTGAACGGTGCGGACATACGCGCGAGAGCACGCGGATTTTCCCGTCTTTGCCGTGCACCACGATGAGCGGCTCGCCGAGCAGATCGATGTTAAGAAAATCTCCGGACGCAGGAATTTGGGAGACATGAGCGAGTCCCTGCCAACCGGCTCGGAGCACGTGAGTCGTTTCCCACTCAAAAAAATCTTCGCTCGTGTAAGCTTGCGCGGGAAGAGTGCGAGCTTGGGAAAGCGGCAGCTGCGCGACGGCGATAATTTCGCGACCAATCTCGTCGACGGACATCACTTTTTGCGCCGTGCGCGTGCTCACGCGTGACGCGTACGCGAGTGGATCGAAGGTCGCCGGAAAATCGGAAGCGGAGGCACTCATGTCAGAGAAACGTGGTCAAAGTCGATTTCGCGCCGCGCGTTCGGCGTTGTCCGGACCCAGGTGGCGATTTCGTTTCCGCGAGCGAACCAGACGCCGGGCTTCGCTTTCATGGCGTTGACGAGATCTTCGAGCAGGCGCACCCGCGATGGACGGCCGCTGAGCCACGGATGGAGCGTGAGCACGAAGCAGCAACCGAAGTCGTGCATCGCCTCGAATTCTCGCCACCAAAGGTCAAAAACTTTTTCGCAATTCTCCGGGACAAAACCCCACGCGGGTTCGGCGTTGAAGGCAAACTGCTCCCAATCTTCAAGCAGCCATTGTCCGGGAATTTCCACTACACCATCGGGATGTATATAGGGCACGTCATCGCCCATCTCGCTCGCGTTGTACTGCACGCCATGTTTCGCGAGCAGCTTCGCAGTCCAGGGATTATTTTCAAACCACGGTGCGCGGAAACCAATTGGGCGCGTGCCGGCGCGCGTCTCCAAAAGTTCGATACAGCGAATGAGTAGCGCTTCTTCTTCATTTTCGGTCAGACCGGCCAGTTTCTCGTGGAGATAACCGTGAAGCCCGATTTCGTGTCCGGCCGCGGAGATCGCCGCCACCATCTTTGGATGCTGCTCAACAATGTAGCCTGGAATGAAAAATGTCGCCGGCACCTGCAGATGCGCGAGGAGCCCGAGCAGTCGCGGCACGCCGATGCGCGGGCCGTATTCGCATTGCGACATCAAGGTGCGCCGTGTCGCGAGCCGAGGATCCTCGCTCAGCGCGGTGGTCTCGCCGTCGACATCGAAACAAAGCATCGCCGCACAGCGATGATTTGCGGGCCACCGGAACCGTGGTTCAGGCGAGTAGCGAAGTGGATCATTCGACTTCATCGCCAGCCTGAGTCATTTTCACGACCGGAATTTTTTCTTCTTCGGCTTCGGGCGTGGGCACGTGGATCAGTTCGTCGAGATGCGCTTTGAGCGCGATCGCTTCACGCGAGTGAAATACATCGGTGCAGTGGCGCGGGCGCGGAATCGGATTCTCGATCATCTCCACGATGCGTCCCGGGTTTGTGCCCATCACCAGCACTCGGTCCGCCATCAAACACGCTTCGTCGAGATCGTGAGTGATGAAGAGGATGGTGACATCGATCTTTTTCCAAATTTGCAGCAGATAACTCTGCATCTTCGCGCGCGTGAGGGCATCGAGCGCGCCGAAGGGTTCATCCATAATCAAGATTCTCGGCTCGTTCGCGAGGGCACGCGCGATTGCCACGCGCTGTTTCATGCCGCCAGAAAGTTCGTGCGGATAAGAGTGCTCGAATTTCGACAGCCCCACCATGTCGAGCCACTGGCGAGCCTCGGCCAGCGCTTCGGCGGTTTCTTTCCCGCGCATTTGCAGACCAAACATCACGTTCTCCCGTACGGTGCGCCATGGGAATAACGTGTAGCCCTGAAAAACCATGCCGCGATCAGGGCCTGGGCCTGACACAGGTTTCCCATCGAGAAGAACTTGGCCACTGGTGGCGTCGTCGAGTCCGGCGACAATGCGGATCAGTGTCGATTTGCCGCAGCCGGAGGGACCGATGATGCAGATGAATTCGCGGCGATGGACGTCGAGCGTGACGTTTTGGAAAACCGTCTGATGCCGATCGCCCGCGTGAAAACTTTTTTCGAGATTGCGCAGCTGCAGTACGACCGGCCGCGCGTAGATCTTTTTGAACCTTTCAGCGACCTCGGGAGCCTGGGTTCGGTAGTCAGGAAGTTCGAGAGCGTCCATAGCGATTACCCGTGGGCCGCACGAGGATCGGCGGCGGTTTCGGGTTGTAGTGGAATTGTGGGTACAGCGGCCGTCGCGGGAACGATCGGCGTTTCGGCTTTGCTTTTGTTGACCGTGCGGCGCCCGCGTTTCCACGGGAAAATCACCCTCGCGAGCCAGGCCAGAAACAGATCGCTGGCCAGGCCGATGATACCGATCATCGCGATCGCGGCGTAAACGTTGTCAAAGTTCCGGTAGCGCGCCTGCTGGTTAATGAAAAAAGTAATCCCGGACATCGTGCCGACGACTTCTGCGACGATCAGGTAAGTCCAAGCCCATCCGAGCAAGATGCGCATGTCGGTGTAAATATCGGTGATCGATGCGGGGATGATCACGCCGCGGACCAGCTGCCAGCCTTTCGCGCCCAACGTTTGAGCTGCTTCGATCAGGGCGGGATCAACTTTGCGGACGGTGTTGCCAATCACGAGGACCTGTTGAAAAAATGTGCCGATCACGATGATCGCGATTTTTGGCGGATCATCGATACCGAGAACCGCGACGCAGAGCGCGCCGAACGCAGGCGCGGGGAGGTAGCGGAAAAATTCGATGAACGGCTCCTGCAGCCGCGAAAAAAAACGGTACGAGCCGCAGAGAATTCCCAATGGAACGCCGAAAAGAGAAGAGATGAAAAATCCCCACAAAATCGTACGAATACTGTGCCCGAGGCTTTCGTGGAGCCAGGGTTCGTTCGGTAAACGCGGTGGGGTTTTGAAAGCGGTATAGAACGCGATGGCGACCTTGTGCGGTGGCGGAAGAAAGATAGGATTGACGCGGAAGCCCGCCGGTAGCGCCGCATGTGCTGCGGCGGCCTTGGCCGTTTCGCGCTCGAAGTCTTCGCGTGGGATCAGCGACCCTTCCGAAAAGTAGTCAACGCTGCCTGCGTCCGTTACCTGTACAAAAGGGTGCCAGATCCACGGCACGTAACTTACCGCGCACCAGATCGCGAGTGGAACCAAGAACGAGCAGAGCGTGAGGATGAGCCGCCTGCGCGGAGGCAGCTCATGCTTTAAGCCCAACCAATCGCGTGATACCATGGTGCGCGGCGAAACAATTACTTCAGACCTTCCACAATCGAAGGCGCCAGGTAGGCTTCCGGTTTTTGCGAATCTTTGTAGACGTTGTTATCCAAGTTAAATTTATTACCGAGGGTCATAGAGCCGTAGATCGAATCGAGTCCGGTGCCTTTCTTGAACGCGGCCTTTGCTTCCACGAGATTCAAGAAATGGGTGCCGGGGATATTTTGTCCATAGTCAGCGGCATTCGCGCCAACTTTCGCAGCCATAATTTTAACAGCATCCTCGCGCGTGGCGGGATCCTGCAAGTAAGCGACGCACTTGTAATAGATGGAGACAAATTTCTGCCATTCTTCTTTGTGAGTGGCGTAGCTGGTCGGATTGACGGCGAGCACGTCGTAAATGAGGCCCTTGGCATCAGCGCTCGTGAAAAGCTTCTTCGAGCCGGCGACCTGTTTGAGCGCCTGACCGGAAATCGGATACCAAGCACCGACCGCCGCGACGCTCCCGGAAGCGAGCGTCTGCGGAGTTTCGTTGGTGGCGGTATTAACTAGCTGCACGTCGGCCTGGGTCATGCCGTTGGCCTTGAGGGCTTCAAGAAGCAGGAGGTGTTCGACCAGCGTGACTTCGACGCCGACTTTTTTGCCTTTGAGATCCTTGATCGATTCAATGCCGGGCTTGCCGACGATCATGTCGCTGCCTTCGCTGAAATCGAGAAGGGCGATGATCTTGCTCTTACCACCGCTGGCGCCGGTGACGAGCGCGTCGGTCGCCACGATGGTGACGGCGTCGACTTTGTTGGCGGAAAATGCGTCGATTGAAGGCAGGTAATCAAACCAGACCAGATCGACATCGATACCGGCTTGTTTGAACCAGTCCTTCTGTTTGGCGACTTCGAGAACGGTGTAGCCAGGCCAGTCGCTATAGGCGACCTTAATAGCGGCGTGGGTGAGGGGAGCGATAGCGGCGAAGGCAAGCAGGGCCGCGGCGAGACGGCGAAGCGAAGGAGATCTCATGAGAGGAAGCGTGTTACGAGTGTTATAAATCGTGTTACGACTCCTCTTCGTCAGCATGCCATGTGCCACGCCCATCGAAGCGGTGATTCTGGCCAAAATTTGCCACTCGTGCGCAAAGTTGGGCAAGTTTGTCGGAGAGTGCCCGTAGTGCGATCGCGAATACAAAAAGTGCGATGAGTTCGCTGGGAGTGCGGCGAGTCGTCTTGCTAGGAATTTATGCATAAAAAAACCCGCCGAGTTGATCGGCGGGTTTTGTTAAGTGAAGTTGGCGCTAAATAGCTTTTGGTAAATCGACCTCGAGGTCGACGGGGTGCGGGTGCCGGCGTTTGATTTTATACATTTGCGCGCGGCGCTGTAGCATCCGATCCAGTTTATCGACAAGCAAACTGACCGCTTTATGGCACTCGTCCGAAGAGACGGATGCGTTCATATCGGGGCCATTGATACGGACATGCCCTTTGGCGACGAAGCGGTTCGCCACGGCTTGTTTAGGATCACACTCGAGCTCCACGCGAACGCGCAAAATGCGTTCCTCATGGCGAAATAGTCGGTCGGCTTTCTCTTGAACAAACGTTTTGAGGGAAGGGGTTAGTTCGAGGTGAATTCCGGAAACGATTACATCGTGCGAGTGATTATCTCTATTCATGACTACTTTCGTTATTGGGTTGACTGACAAAAAAGTGATCCGCGCTAACCCTCTGTTGACCGCTGGCTTTGGAGGCGGGATGCGACTCTCGAAAACGGAGAATACGAAGCTCGTACTCGGTGGTCTCGCTAAGCGAGGCCGCGAAGATGTACCTAGCTGTCGGCTCGACAGGCCGATCTTCCTGGATGGGAAAATCGTTCATCACGCTAACGCGAACGGTGGTGTGGGTGCCCAAGATTTGCAACCATGGAGACGCCGGTCTGCGCATGTTTTTTGTGAAGCTTAATGCGCGCCAGCTCCCTAACGTTTGTGCATGAGTCAGCGAATTCTTCGTGAGCCGGCGGCCATGCTCCGCAGCTTGCGTGACCGACTTATCACTACGTCGGATGCTCATCTGGCGAACCCATCGACACGCTCGCTTGGCGAATTGAGAACATTCGGGCTTTGTCTGATTTCATTGGCTGCCCGCGAATCAGCGTCATCTTACTTTCTGCGACCAACTGCCTGCAGCGAATGTTTCCTCTGCTTTCATGACTGCTTCTGCCACTGACTTTTCTGCGTATCCTAAGCCGATCGGGCCGTGGCAAAACCGTGTGCGCTGTACGCCGGTTCGCTTGATTTCCGCGGAGGAATTGAAAGGATGGATTTTATTTGAAGACGAGCGAGTCTTGGTGATTAACAAGCCCGGCGACTTCGTCTGTCATCCTTCCAAAGACGGTCCGTGGTCGAGTTTAGTAGGCGCGGCGCGTGAGTATCTCAGGTTGCCAGCGGTACATCTGGTGTTTCGTCTCGATCGCGAGACGAGTGGCGTGATCCTTTTCGCAAAAGATCCGGCGACGGGTAGAAAAATGCAGATGGCAGCCGAGCGTCGGCGCTATCACAAAGAATATCTCGCGATCCACTGGGGTGAACTCCCCAGCGTGCTCGAAATTGATCAACCGTTGGGCCCCGACT
>FTDT01000126.1_pt1 | contig 12822 bp, 7 predicted proteins | sample 1640021 | NCBI WGS metagenome assembly FTDT01 (sample SAMEA3914869, study PRJEB12502) | metagenome | biome: forest; material: soil | place: USA | collected 2012-03-12 | depth 0.1 m | reverse complement strand
GGGTAACTTGACCTCGCAGGTGCGTAACATCGCCGACGTGACGAAGGCGGTGGCGAATGGCGACTTGTCGAAGAAGATCACTGTCGACGTGAAGGGCGAAATTTTGGAATTGAAGAACACGGTTAACACGATGGTGGACCAGCTCTCGTCCTTCGCGTCCGAAGTGACTCGTGTGGCGCGCGAAGTCGGTACGGAAGGAAAACTCGGTGGCCAAGCGATCGTGCGAGGAGTGGCTGGTACGTGGAAGGATTTGACCGACTCAGTGAACTCGATGGCCGGTAACTTGACTGGCCAGGTGCGTAACATCGCGGCCGTGACGACCGCTGTCGCGAATGGCGATTTGTCGAAGAAGATCACCGTCGACGTGAAAGGTGAAATCTTGGAGTTGAAAGACACCATCAACACGATGGTCGACCAGCTGAACTCGTTCGCGTCGGAAGTGACCCGCGTGGCGCGCGAAGTCGGCACGGAAGGAAAACTCGGCGGTCAGGCCGACGTCCGCGGTGTATCCGGCACGTGGAAGGATTTGACCGACAACGTAAATTTCATGGCGGGTAATTTGACTGGCCAAGTGCGTAACATCGCCACCGTAACTACGGCCGTAGCGAATGGCGACTTGTCGAAGAAGATCACGGTCGACGTGCGCGGCGAAATTTTGGAATTGAAAGACACCATCAACACGATGGTCGACCAGCTGAACTCATTTGCGTCGGAAGTGACCCGCGTGGCGCGCGAAGTCGGCACAGAAGGTAAGCTCGGTGGTCAGGCGCAAGTGCGCGGTGTGTCGGGCACGTGGAAGGATTTGACCGATAACGTGAACTTCATGGCGGGCAACTTGACCGGCCAAGTCCGTGGTATTGCGAAGGTCGTGACCGCCGTCGCGAACGGTGACCTCAAGCGTAAACTCACGGTCGATGCGAAAGGCGAAATCGCCGAACTCGCTGATACGATTAACAACATGATCGACACACTCGCGACGTTTGCCGCGCAGGTGACGACGGTGGCGCGCGAAGTCGGTGTCGAAGGTAAACTCGGTGGTCAGGCCCTCGTGCCGGGAGCGGCTGGTACGTGGAAGGATTTGACCGACAACGTGAATCAGCTCGCCGCGAATTTGACCACGCAGGTGCGCGCGATTGCGGAAGTTGCCACCGCGGTGACGAAGGGTGACTTAACTCGTTCGATCAAGGTCGAAGCATCCGGCGAAGTCGCAGCGCTGAAGGACAACATCAACGAGATGATCCGCAACCTGAAGGACACGACGATTAAGAACAACGAACAGGATTGGCTTAAAACCAACTTGGCGAAGTTCACGCGCATGCTTCAGGGCCAGAAGGATCTGCTCACCGTTGGTAAACTGATCTTGTCCGAGCTCGCGCCCGTCGTCTCCGCGCAGCATGGCGTGTTCTATACGATGGATCTCGGCGGCAAAGAGCCGAATCTGCGTTTGCTCTCCAGTTACGCGTTCCGCCGCCGGAAGCATTCAATTAATGAATACAAGCTCGGCGAGTCGCTCGTCGGCCAAGCCGCATTGGAAAAAGAGCGCATCCTGCTGACGAATGTCCCCGGCGACTATATCCAGATCTCGTCCGGTCTGGGTGAGGCGACGCCGCGTAATTTGATCGTCATGCCAGTGGTGTTCGAAGGTCAGGTGAAGGCGGTGATCGAGCTCGCGTCGTTCGACGAGTTTAGCCCGACGCACTTGATCTTCTTGGACCAGTTAACCGAATCGATCGGTATCGTGCTCAACACGATCGAGGCGAATATGCGTACGGAAGACTTGCTCAAGCAATCGCAGTCGCTCGCGAAAGAACTGCAGAGCCAGCAGGAAGAGTTGCAGAACACGAACTTGGAGCTTGAAGAAAAAGCCAAGCTGCTCGCCCACCAAAACGTGGAAGTCGAAAAGAAGAACATGGAAGTGGAGCAGGCCCGCCAAGCGCTCGAAGAAAAGGCCGCCCAGCTCGCGCTTACGTCGAAGTACAAGTCGGAGTTCCTCGCGAACATGTCGCACGAACTGCGCACGCCGTTGAACAGTTTGCTGATTCTTTCCGATCAGCTCTGCGGCAATCGCGAAGGCAATTTGATTCCAAAGCAGGTCGAGTTTGCGAAGACGATCCACTCGTCCGGCCAAGACTTGCTGCGGTTAATCAACGACATTCTCGATCTCGCGAAAATCGAATCGGGTACTGTCTCGGTCGAAGTCGGCGAACTCAAACTCAACGATCTGCGCGATTACGTCGAACGTACATTCCGGCCGATCGCCGAGCACAAGCGCCTCGAGTACGTCGTCTCGCTGGCCTCCGGTCTGCCGCGCACAATGCGCACCGATTCGAAGCGTCTCCAGCAGATCATCAAAAATCTGCTCTCGAACGCCTTCAAGTTCACCGAAAAGGGCGAGGTCTCGCTCAGCATCGAACTTGCGGCGGGTGGTTGGAGTCGCGAAAATACAATCCTCGATGCGGCGCCGCAGGTGCTCGCCTTCCGTGTGCACGATACCGGCATCGGCATTCCTGCGGAAAAGCAGCAGATCATCTTCGAAGCGTTTCAACAGGCTGACGGTTCGACCAACCGTAAATACGGTGGCACCGGTCTCGGTCTTGCGATCAGCCGCGAAATTGCGCGTCTGCTCGGTGGCGAAATCAGACTCGTCAGTCTGCCCGGACAGGGCAGCACGTTCATCTTGTATGTGCCGCTCAATTACGTGCGGCCAGACGTCCGCAAGGAAATCTCTTCGGATCGGCCGACCATCAGTACCTCAGCGTTCGCCAGTCCGTCGAGTTTTGCGGAATCGCTACCGGCGGTCGCGCCGCTCGCCGATGTCCAAGACGATCGCGATTACATTCAAGACGGCGATCGCGTTTTGTTGATCGTGGAAGACGATCCCGCGTTTTCAGCTGTGCTGCTGCAGGCGGCCCACGAAAAGGATTTCAAAGGCATCGTAGCCGCCCGCGGATCGGATGCGCTCGAACTTGCCCGCCGTCATCGCATCGACGCGATCACGTTGGATATTCGTTTGCCCGATATCGATGGCTGGCGCGTGCTGAATCGGTTGAAAGACGATCCGGCGACCCGGCACATCCCGGTGCAAATTCTCTCTTCGGATGAAACCACCGACCTTGGTTTGAAAAACGGAGCGCTCTCGCACTTGATGAAACCGATTTTGCCGGAGCGGCTCGAAGAGATGCTCAGTTCGCTGATCAACTTCGTATCGCGGCCAGTGAAAAACTTGCTCGTGGTCGAGGATAACGAACTCCAGCGCCAAAACACCGTCGAGCTGATCGGCGGCGAGGGCGTGAACACGTTGGCCGTGGGTTCGGGCCGCGAAGGTTTAGCCGCACTGCGCGATCAGCACTTCGATTGCGTGGTGCTCGATCTCGGTCTGCCCGACATGACGGGCGAAGAATTCATCGACGAAGTGAAACGCGCCGGTTTCACCAACCTGCCGATCGTCGTTCATACGGCGAAAGATCTTCATCGCGAAGAAGCGCAGCAGATCAAACGCATCGCGCGCACTGTCATCTTGAAAGATGTGCAGTCACCAGAGCGTCTCTTCGACGAGACCGCGCTGTTCTTGCATCGCCCGATTTCGACGCTCAGCGACGATAAAAAGAAGCTCGTTGAGAGTCTGCACCGAAACGACGATGTCCTCGCGGGCAAGAAAGTGCTCATCGTCGACGATGACATGCGAAACATCTTCGCGATGACGAGCTTCCTGGAGCGGTACTCGATGGAAATTCTTTCGACCGAGAGCGGCGCGGAAGCGATCGAGATGCTCCAGCGAGATGCCGAAATCGATGTCGTGTTGATGGACATCATGATGCCGGATCTCGACGGTTATGAAACGATGAGGCGCATTCGGCTGCAGGATAGTTTCTCGGATTTGCCGATCATCGCGCTGACTGCGAAAGCAATGAAGGGTGACCGCGAAAAGTGCATCGAGGCGGGCGCGTCCGATTACATCGCTAAGCCCGTCGACACCGAGCACTTGCTATCATTGCTGCGGATTTGGCTGCATCGTTAACCTGCATTCTTCTCAAAATGAATGCGGTCCCTCGCGAACTGCTTAAACGGTTCGAGGTCCACGCGACCTCTTGCTGCGGCTTTTTATCGGTGGCTCAGGTCGGAAGTTCTCCGACCTGGGTGGCTGGGAAAGCAGTGGCCTCTGGAACCTCTGACTTTTTTTCGCCGTGATCGCTGTTCCTTCATCGTCAATGCTCGGAGCCCATACGATCTCACCTGAGGAACCACCTCGGTCTTCGTCGAGCGAAGAGGCAGCCGCGCCGATCAACATTCTCATTGTCGACGACACGCCGGATAAGTTGCTGGCGCTCGAAACCGTGTTGACTGATCTGCGGCAGAATATCGTCCGCGCGACGTCCGGCAGCGAAGCGCTCCGCGCACTTTTGCGACAGGAGTTCGCCGTCATCTTGCTGGATGTGAACATGCCGTCGATGGACGGTTTTGAGACCGCCCAGTTGATTCGCCAGCGCAAGTCGACCGAGCACGTCCCGATTATTTTTGTGACGTCGTTTAGCACGGCCGACACCGAGGTATTTCGCGGTTATTCACTCGGTGCGGTCGATTATATTTTTACTCCTGTAGTGCCGGACGTACTACGCGCGAAGGTTGCCGTTTTTATCGCGCTGTCGCGCCAAAAGCTCGAGATCAAGCGCCAGAGCGAGGAGCTTCGTCGACTGCAGGAGGAGCGTCACGCTCGTCAGATGAGCGACGCGGCTGAGCGGATCGATTGGGAAACGCGCCGCAATCGTTTCTTCAACTTGTCGATCGAGCTTTTGGCGATCGCGAATTCCGAAGGCCAATTCGTGCAAACGAATCCAACCTGGCGGGGCGTACTTGGTTTCGAAGAGGAGGAATTGAAAAACGAATGCCTGCTCGATCTGGTGCATGTAGATGAGCGGCGAGCGGTCTCGCAGGAAATCGAAAAATTAACCGCTGCAAATGAGCCAAATTATTTCGAATGCCGCGTGCGCACGAAGGCCGGGGGCTACCGATGGCTTGGTTGGACGATGGCGCCGTTCGCGGCGGAGCAGCTGCTCTATATATTTGCGCGCGACATCACTGAGCGGATTGAGCGCGAAGCGGAAGTGCGGCAGCTAAACCGTTCGCTGGAGAAACACGCTGCCGAACTGCAGTCGGCGAATCGGGAGCTGGAAGAGTTTTCGTATTCAATTTCCCATGACTTGCGCGGCCCGTTGCGCTCGATCACGGGCTACTCGGAAATTCTGCTCGAGGAATACGCGGAAAATTTTGCGGGCGAAGCGCAGCAAATGGTCGAGGCGGTTCATCGCAACAGCACGCATCTGACGAAACTGATTGACGATTTTCTCTCGTTCTTCCGCTTTGGCCGCGCGCAGGTGAATGTCCTGCCGTTCGACATGCGGGCGCTCGCGCAAACCGCGATCGATGTGGTGCGGCCGGTGACCGCAGAGCGTCAAATCGATTTCAAGATCGGGGTTTTGCCCGCGGCGTACGGGGACCGACCGATGCTGCGCCAAGTGTTGATCAACTTGCTCGCGAACGCGGTGAAGTTTACTGCGCGTCGGCCAATCGCGCAGATCGAGATTGGCGCGGAGCAGAACAAGCAACGGGGAACGATTTATTTCGTTCGCGATAACGGCGTCGGCTTCAACATGAAGTATTACGATAAGCTTTTCGGCGTCTTCCAAAGTCTGCATAAAGACGAAGGTTTCGACGGCACCGGGATCGGCTTGGCGTTAGTTTATAAAATCATCCGCCGCCACAGCGGAGAAATCTGGGCCGAAGGAAAAGAAGGCGAAGGCGCGACGTTTTATTTCACCCTGGGGGAAAAAGGGGAGTGAGGTGGGAGCGGTCGCTCCTCCGTCCATTAAAGCAGTAGGTCGGAATCAGAAAAGCCCCTCGAATTACGCCGCACCCTCCGCGGAGGTTAGGCCCTACTTTTGCTATCGCGACGAACGGGCGCACGTGTTTACGTTTCCTTTTTCGCCATGGCCAAATCTCGCGCTTCCGCTGCCGCATTAGCTCCTGTTGAAACCTCGTCTGCAATTCCGAATGTCCTCGCAGAACGCTATGCATCGACGGAGTTAAAAGCCATCTGGTCCCCACGCGGACGTATCGCCATCGAACGCGATTACTGGATCGCCGTGATGAAAGCGCAGCGCGATCTCGGCGTGGCGATTTCTGGTGAAGCCATCGCTGCATACGAAAGCGTCAAAGATCAGATCGACGTCGCCGCGATCTCCGCACGCGAGCGCAAGACGCTTCACGACGTGAAAGCGCGGATCGAAGAATTTTCTGAACTCGCCGGCCATCAAAGTATCCACTTAGGCCTTACAAGTCGCGACCTCACCGAGAACGTTGAGCAACTCCAAGTTTTCCGCTCGCTCGAAGTCGTTCGCCTGAAAGCGGCGGCGGCACTGCTTGGCCTCGCCAAACAAGCGAAGATGCACCGCGACCTCATGCTGACGGGCCGCACGCATAACGTACCGGCGCAACCGACTACGCTGGGCAAACGCTTCGCGATGTTCGGGCAAGAGCTGCTGATCGCATTCCAACGACTTGACGAATTGATTGCGCGTTACCCCGTACGCGGCCTCAAAGGCGCGGTCGGCACGCAGCTCGATCAACTCACACTGCTCGGCGGTAAACCCGAGAAAGTGGCCAAGCTCGAAGCGCGCGTGCTTAAGCACCTCGGCTTCAAAGTGGCGTTTAATGCCGTCGGCCAAGTATATCCGCGGTCTCTCGATTTCGACACCGTCTCTGCGTTGCACCAGATCGGCGCCGCCGCTGCGAGTTTTGCGACGACGCTGCGCTTGATGGCGGGGCAGGGTTTGCTGACCGAAGGTTTTCAAGAAGGCCAAGTCGGTTCGTCCGCGATGCCGCACAAAGTGAACGCGCGTAATTGCGAGCGCATTTGCGGTTTTTCCACCATTCTCAGTGGATATGTAACAATGACGGGCGCTCTCGCCGGTCATCAATGGAATGAAGGCGACGTCTCCTGTTCGGTGGTGCGCCGCGTCGCGTTGCCGGACGCATTCTATGCGATCGATGGATCGCTCGAAACGTTCACGACCGTCCTGCGCCAGATGGATGTTTTCCCCTCGGCAATCGCCGCGGAGAGCGCGCGCAATTTGCCATTCCTGGCGACGACCACGATTTTGATGGAAGCGGTAAAAGCCGGCGCCGGTCGCGAGACGGCGCACGAAGCGATTAAAGAGCACGCGCTAGCCGCTGCGAAAGAACTGCGCTCTGGAAGTGGCCAAGCCGATCTGCTCGGACGTCTTTCGGGCGATACCCGTTTGGGTTTATCGCGCAAACAGCTCGAGTCGGTTCTCGCTGACAGTGCACGTTTCGTCGGCGCCGCTCCACAGCAAGTAGATACCTTCGTTGCAGAAGCCCAGCGCGTGGCAAAAAAAGTGCCGGGCGCGGCGGTGTTTGCCCCGGCGAAGTTGCTGTAAATTGTAGAGGGTAATCCGCCCGCAGATCGGCTGCTGCGGTGCGACTGGGCTTCCGACATGGAGTGCGGTGACTTGTCACCGCCTTCGACGGGCGAATTTATTCGCCCGCAGGAGATCGATCGATCGCGTCACCGCCTGCGGGAGTCCTCCGAAGGCGAAATGAGTTTCGCCGGATAAGGCGGCGGCGGGCAGTGGCTGCACTCCGTGCCGGAGCGCGCCATGCTGGGCTCAAGCTTCGCAAAGGCGTTTCGCTCTGTCATTCTACATTCTTCACGCAGCACTCTGCATCAGTGGCCCCCGGGGCCGCGCCACAATTCCTCCCTAAAACGCTACGAGGAAAACCCTTCTTTAAGCTTTCCCTATGAATTTGGGTTTGCCACCGAGTGGCCGGCTTCGCTTCTTTGATACTTCACGTTGTTTCCAACCCTTTACACACCTTTGTCATGGCTGAACTCGTAGGAAATGTCTTGGTGGGCCAGTCAGGCGGTCCCACCGCCGTCATCAACGCCAGCGTGGCGGGCGTTGTCGCCGAAGCGCTCAACCACAGCTGCATCGAAGAAATCTACGGATGTCTGAATGGTGTGCTCGGGATCTTGCAGGAAGACTTGATTGATCTCGCGTCTGAATCGCAGCAGACGATTCGCGGTCTCCGCCACACTCCTGGCGCCGCGCTCGGCACCTGCCGCTACAAGCTCAAGAAACAACAAGATTTCGAGCGGGTGCTCGAAGTGTTCAAAGCGCACAACATCCGTTATTTTTTCTACGCGGGTGGCAATGACTCGCAGGACACAGCGGACAAAATTTCCAAACTCGCTCAACAGCAGAACTACGAGCTGCGCGTGATCGGTGTGCCGAAGACGATCGATAACGATCTCCCCGTCACTGACCACTGCCCAGGCTACGGCAGCGTGATCAAGTTCGTCAGCACCACCGTGCGCGAACTCGCCTGCGACAACGAAGCGATGGGCCAGAACGATCTCGTTTCCATTCTCGAAGTCATGGGACGCAATGCTGGTTGGATCGCCGCTGGCGCTGCTCTCGCGAAGCGTCGTGATCATCCGCACGATCCCCCGCACCTGATTTATTTGCCGGAAGTCGCTTTCAGCACTGAAAAGTTTGTTGAAGATGTTAAACGCGTTTTGAAGCGCGAGAAGTACTGCTTGATCGTCGTCGGCGAAGGCTTGATCGACGCAGACGGCAATTACGTGTCCGCAGCGGAAGCGACCGATGCTTTTGGTCACGCTCAACTCGGCGGCGCAGGCGATTATCTGAAGAGCCTCGTTGAACAAAATCTTCCCGGCATCAAAGCGCGTGTCGCGCGCCTCGGTATCTCGCAGCGCGCCGCATCGCACGCCGGTTCAAAGACCGACGCGGACGAAGCCTTCCTCGCTGGCCAGGCTGCGGTCAAAGCCGCAATCAATGGCGAGACCGACAAGATGGTGACGCTGCTGCGCGGTGAGAACGACCATTATACCGTGGAAACCGGCTTGGCTCCGTTGAGCGACATCGCGAATGGCGTGAAGAAATTGCCGCGCGAATGGATCAACGAAGATGGCGTAAGCATGAACTTCCAGTTTCTCCGCTATGCACAGCCGCTGATTCAGGGCGAAACGGTGGTTCCGTACGAAAACGGTCTACCAATCTACGCGAAGCTCGAAAAGAGCCGCGTCGACAAGCAACTCGGCGAATACGAGCTGAGCCGCTAAGACGGCTCTACTCTAAGCGACTAGGTCGTTGGGCAAGTCAGGACGCACAAGCGTTCTGACTCTATTCAAAACCGACGGTTGATCTCCGTCGGTTTTTTTATGTTCGGAGCGAAGCTCCGTGCCTGAGCGCGGGCGGCTCGCCCGCGCTCCGATCGCCACTGCTCCTCTTATTGGATCTCGGGAGCTGCCGCTGTCTCCGTGTCTTTCAGGGCTTGCTCGCGACGTTTCTCGCTGCGATGACGTTTTCCCTATGGCCAATCTTCCGACCCAGTTCGCCAACGTCACTGTCACCACGAAAGCCAATGTTTATTTCAACGGCAATGTGGTCAGCCATACCGTGCTCTTTGGCGACGGTTCTAAAAAGACGCTCGGGCTGATTTATCCCGGCTCTTACCACTTCGGCACCGACGCCGCTGAGCGCATGGAAATTGTCGCGGGCAGCTGCGGAGTGGTGCTCGACGGAGCCACCGATTCGAAGACGTATTCAGCCGGCCAATACTTCGACGTTTCCGCCAAAAGCGGCTTCACGATTCAAGTCAGCGCGCTCACAGAGTACATTTGCTCGTTTCTCGCGTAAGGAACGATTCGTTCCTCACCCTAACGAAGAATGATGAGTTAAGAATGATGAATGATGGAGACTGAGGAAAAGCGGTTCCGGCACTCTGCATTCCTTATTTTTCACTCATACGAGTCCTGTTTCAGCGGGACGCTGCAAACGGGACGTCCTCGGCTTGCGAGGGGAGTGGCAGTTCTAGCACATGGGTCGTTCCGCGGCCGGGCTCACTCTGCGACCAGAGCCAGCCCTGCATCGCTTTAACGAGATTGTGAGCCATCGCTAAATTCAACGGCGATGCTGCACGCGTGGTCATGCTTCTAGGCGGGCGACTGTCTCCGCTCTGCGCCAGCACGTGTGCTTGATCCGACGAAACGGTTCCCGGTCCTTCGTCGCTGACGGTAATTAAAACGCGATCGGACGTTTGATAAAAGGAAAGCGACACGGCTGCCGCACTCGGCGAAACCTCAATCGCCTCAAAAATCAACGCCGCCAAAACCTTTCGCAGGATCGTCGCGTCCCCGCGTGCCAGCGAAACCTTGCTTGGTGCGGGAATAGAAATGCGAATTTCTTTTTTCTCCGCAGCCTCCCGCGCGGATGCCGCCGCTTCCATCACCACCGTGTTTACATTGATGGTGCCGAGTGACACGGATCGACTGCGGTCGTCGAGCGTTTGAATTTCCGCGAGCGAAGCGACACCGCGCTCGATACGTTCGACTTCACGCTCTGAAATTTGCAGCGCATCTCGCAGCGCATTGTCGGACATGTTTTCCGACGCGCGCGCGCGCGCATTCTCAAGATGCTGCCGAAGCGAAGCGAGGGGTGCACCAATCTCATGCTGCGCAATCCGCAAAATATGCCCTTTCTCTCCGCGCACACTGGCCGCGCGCTCGTTCGCCCGAGTGTAGTCGCCGCGCAGACGTTTCATCTCCACTCGCACGCGCTCCCCGCGGCGGCGTTCGATGACCGCCCACGCGATCGACGCGCAGCAGATCACTCCCGCAACGATCCCTCCGGCGGAAACAGCTGCTAGGCTCAGGCCTAAAATGGCTTCGTACGCAATCGGACTCATGAAACGAACTTCGGAAAACTCCCTCGGATATTTTCCGTACCGTGTAGGCTCGGCTTCAACAAATCAAGTAGGCGTTGAAGCTTCGCGGAAACTTTCTCCGTCCGTCCGCTTAGAAGGCGCACACTTTTCCGCTCTTAGGAAGAACGTAGTTAAACGGCCGATACCTCGAACGATTCTGGCGTCGCCGCGTTTGCGATGATGGCCTCTTCATACCGATTAAACCAGACGCTCGCGTCTCCACCTAATGGCGCCGGTAGGAAAGACGACGCTCACAGCGGCGGAGCGCGGTCGTGCGGAAAAATCCTTCTCAACTCGCGGCTTTATTGAGCGGATCGCTCTTGGCGGGTCGACTGCTCACGAGGATTTTATCCACGCGGTGCCGATCCATATCGACCACCTCGAAATGCCACTCTCCGAAGTCGAAGGCCTCGCCCGTCATAGGGATATGTCCAAGACGGGTGACCACAAAACCGCCCACTGTCTGAAACGCCGCGCGCTCTTCGTCTGGCAAAACATCGACCTTGATCAAGTTTTTTAACTCAGCCGCCGACAAGGTCGCATCAATTAGCCAGGAGCCGTCCTCGCGCTGTTTTGCTGCCGGCGAGCGGCCGGGGCCAGCTGAGGGAATATCGCCCACGATTGCCTCGAGCACGTCGATCAACGTCGTTAGTCCCTGGATCGCACCGAATTCATCGGTCACCAATGCGATGTGTTTCCCCGCCTTCTTGAACGCTTCCAACAAGTGGATCGCGCTCATTGTTTCGGGAACGATCAGCGGTGAGACCAAGAGATTTTTCAACGTGGTCGGCAAATTGATCGCCGAGTGTGCCCAGAGCGCTTTGACCGCGACCATGCCTAGCACTTGATCCCGATTGCCCTGATAAACGGGAAAGTAGGAGTGGCCGCTCGCGACGATTTTCCGCCAGTTGACTTCGTCGGGGTCGTCGACGTTGAGAAAAACAATTTTCGGCCGTGGCGTCATCAGCGCGGTGACCGGAAGTTTATCGAGCTCGAGCACGCCGGCGACCATCTCTTTTTCAGCTTTGTTGAACACGCCGGTGCTCATGCCTTCTTCGAGGAGCCGGTTGACTTCATCGTCGGAAACAAACGCTTCTGCCTTCGGTCGGCTGATCCCGAAAATTCGCAACAGACGTTCCAGCGAGCTGCTGAGAATTTTCAATAGCGGTGAAATTACGGCCGAGGTGCGTTTAACCGTTGGGGTGAGCCACAACGCGACGCGCTCGGGGTACGCGATAGCGACGCGTCGCGGAATCAATTCCCCGAAAATCAAAACAACGAGGCTCAGCGCCAAAGCGGCCGCGATCGCCGCGAGAAGATTGCCCCAACCGGCGCCGTGCGTGAACGGTAGAAACGCGATCGCAAACTTGCCCGCGAGCCACGCGCCAGGGACCGCTCCGAGAAAAAGACACCAGGTTGTGCAAGCGACGCGAAGTGATTGAAGGTGCGACGGCAGGTCGCGCGCAAAAATCGCCGTGTCTTTCGCGCGCTTACTTTCGGCTTCTGAAAGAGCGTCGAGCCGACTTTTGGGAATGGAAACAAGCGCAACCTCCGCGAGGGTCAAAACGGCGTTAGCGAAGAGAATCGCGACGAGGATGAGAAGTTCGTAAGTGGTTTCCGGCACGTGTGGAAATAACCTAACAAACTCAGGCAGCGGAGCAACTTCTTAGCCAGGCGGCCAGTGACCACGGCAGACTAAATCTTCTCGAAAGCCCAAACTACCGATCACTGAAGAGCCCCCTTCGGGAGCGGACATCCTGTCCGCCCTTTTTTAAAAGGCGGCCGAAAGGCCCGCGCTTTAGTCTCCGCGGTCTACGGCCGTCCAGTGCTTCACTGCAAGTAAACGGAAAGTCAGCGCCGTAGGAGCAGAGCGCGCTGTGCGGGCGTATTGGCGGGTGCGGACAAAATGTCCGCGCTGCTGGCGGGGAGGGGAGAATGGCTCGCGATCGCTTTCAGCGCTCGTTACGACTTCACGCGGTGCTGGTCCTCGTAAATCACTTCCGCGCTTCGGCTGATATG
>FTDT01000097.1_pt1 | contig 12869 bp, 12 predicted proteins | sample 1640021 | NCBI WGS metagenome assembly FTDT01 (sample SAMEA3914869, study PRJEB12502) | metagenome | biome: forest; material: soil | place: USA | collected 2012-03-12 | depth 0.1 m | reverse complement strand
AGCCGCTTCAAAGCTCTGCTCGTCGAGCCAGGTTATTCCTTAGCCCAAGTTTGCCATTACATTCACCTCAATCCGCTGCGCGCCGGCGTAGTCACGTTCGAGACATTCTCTCGCTTCGCGCACAGTAGTTACCGCGCTTTTCGCAGCCAGGAGCGCCCTTCTTGGCTGGACGATTCCACGATCCGACATGCCACCGGGATCGACGATTCACCGCAGGGCTGGACGCGCTACCGACATTACTTAGGCGTACTGAGCACAGATCCAGTTGTGCAACGCGAATTAACCACTCAACGGTTGAGCCGCGGGTGGTGTCTGGGATCGCCAGCATTCAGAAAAATTGCGGCCGCCGAACTCCAGGCCCGATTGCGCTCGTGCACGGGGACGCATTTTGATGGGGTCGAACCCAACGGCGTTCGAGAGGCGAAAGAGGCGCTTTGGTCTCACCGCCTGGAGGAGTACGCTGCGACTGCTGGCATCGATCTCTCTCGGCTCCCGTCCCCAAAATCTGCTCCTGAGAAGGTCCTTCTTGCGACGGCAATGAGACGATCAACTTCCGCCTCGAATGCGTGGCTCTGCTCTCGTTTGAGAATGGGTACCCCAGATGCTCTCAGTGTACACATTCGGCGTTGGCAAAAGGCAGCACCTCACCTGCTCCAGCTGGAAAAATTGTTGGGAGTTGGGACGTGACCCCTTTGGACGGAGGTCGAAAGTGTCCGATGCCGCGTGCGCGTGATGGCCCCATGTTCAAAGGTCGTTTCTTCGCTACATTCGACGGATGCGTGGCGCGATTTTTGATGTTGATGGCACTTTAGTTGACTCGGTGGACCTCCATGCGAGGGCATGGGCGGAGGCCTTTGCTCACTTCGGGCACGATGTTCCCTTTGATAAAGTGCGGATGCAAATCGGCAAAGGAGGCGATCAGCTCTTGCCCGTTTTCTTGTCGAAACAAGAACTGAAGGAGCAGGGCTCTGCGATCGAGCAATGGCGCGGAGTACATTTCAAGAAACACTATTTGGCCCGTGTGACCGCGTTCTCGAAAGTGCGGGAGCTATTTTCACGGCTCATCCAGGACGGTTGGAAACTGGCCCTCGCCTCCTCCGCCAAAGAGGACGAGCTCAAAGTCTACAAACAAATCGCTCGAATCGATGATTTGCTCGACACAGAAACATCCTCCGACGACGCGGAAAAATCCAAACCTCATCCCGACATCTTTCAGGCAGCTTTGAAACGGCTCGGCGCTGCGCCGAGCGAATGCGTGGTGATCGGCGATTCGCCGTATGACGCGGAAGCTGCGACGAAGGCGGGGATCACTGCAGTCGGATTTCTCAGCGGAGGTTTTCCAAAAAAATCTCTCACGGCCGCCGGTTTTCGCACTCTTTATAAAGGACCCGCCGCCTTGCTCGCTGCTTACGAGAAATCGCTTTTCAATCAAAAGCGTTAACGCCTTTAAATAACAGGTATCGCGCGAGCTATGCTTCAATATTCAACATCGCGATATTCGGAGGCAGTTGAATGTTGAAAACATGGCGCCGTCGGCTTTTTGCGTCCGCCGACTGGAAATTTGTTGGGAGTTGGGACGTGACCCCTTTTAATGTGGAGGGCACGCGTCGTGTACATAAACCGCGGTGATCGTCAGTACTTCATCTTGGTTAAATCCTCGATGAGACTCGGGCCTCTTGGCTTCCAGCCGAGTGTTTTTCGCGTCCACTCGCTCAGAGCCGGCATATCCAAGGTCGCGAAATGTCCGAAGAATGGTCCGAAGTGCTCGCCGGCTTTTTCGGCCGGGATCGAAACCACCGGCACGTGCAGCCCCTGGCCAATCGTTTCCGCGATGTCTCGCAACGAAACTCCCTCCTCCTGCACGGCGTGATAGGTCGTCACGCCAGGACCCGTCTTCTCGGTCGCTAACCGATAGAGATGAGCCACGTCCTTCAATGGAGCGGCCGCCCAGCGGTTCGCACCGTCGCCTACATACGCCGAAACCCCTTTCTCACGAGCGAACTGAATGATCCACGTCACCAACCCCTGCTTGCGCGTATCATGTACTTGTGGCAGCCGCACAATCGCCACGTGCACGCCCCTGGCCGCGACCGCCTGTGCCGCCCCTTCCGGCCGGCGCGGAACCGTTGGCGAATTCGCCGCCGGATCGGTCTCCTTACGCGCCTGGCCAGGTGCGCCGGGCGTAAGCCCGATTCCGGAGGTGACGACCAAAAGCTTGCCGGGTTCGAGCACCGACCCCAACGCTTCAATCGCCTTGATCTCGTCCGCCGCATTTTGCGCAAAGTTCGAGAAGTCGTGGTTGAACGCTAGGTTGACCACCGCGTCCATTCCCTTCGCTCCGCTGCGGAGACAGTCGAGGTCCTGCAGGTCGCCGCGATGAACCTCGGCGCCAATCGCTCCCAATTGCCCCACACCGGCATCGCTGCGCGTCAGTCCTCGGACCTGGTGCCCCGCCTCGATCAATTCTTTGACCAACTCAGATCCAATAAATCCCGTCGCACCTGTTACAAATATACGCATAGTCTCACGTTGTTGGCGACGCGGCTAATGCAGCCCTCGGCGCCGTTGACTTCTTAAACCATAATTTATTAAACGGGGATAATCCCCGGATATGAGACATAAACGGGGATGCTCCCCGTTTACAAGATTTTTTTCTCCCCGCTGTTCTTATGCCGAAAAAGAAATCCTCGTCGCGCGCGGCCATCCGCCCACTTCGCGCCGACGGAAAACGCAACCGCGAGCGCATTCTTGAAGTCGCCAAAGAAGTTTTCGCCCGCGATGGAGCGGCTGCGAGTCTCGACGACATCGCGCGTCGGTCCGGCATCGGCAATGCCACGCTCTACCGCCACTTCCCCACTCGCGATGCGCTCATCGAGTCTGTCTACCGCAATGAAGTGGAAAAACTTGTAGAAGCGGAACGTCATTTTGCGTCCAACCTGCCACCGCTCGAAGCGCTCCGCACCTGGATGCTGCTCTTTATCGACCACGTGTCCGCCAAGAGACTGATCATTCCCGCAATGGACACAGTGGCGGGTGGTTCCACCCGGCTGGTCGAAGGAGCCCGTTCGCACATCCATGAGGCTTTCACGGCCTCAGTCGTACGCGCGATCTCCAGCGGAGATCTCCGGGTCGAAACCGAACCCAGTGACTTTGTTCGGGCGCTCATCGGCGTTTTCCACACCACCTCAATACCTGGCTGGGAGCCCAGCGCTAGACGTCTTGTCGACATCCTCATCGCGGGCTCGCGCTCAGCAGCGGGTTCTACCAGAGCATTGCGAAAGTGAAGATGAGAAAGGCACGGCGAGTCGCAGCACGGAGCGTTGTCGATCCTACCTGGCTGGGGGATCTCAAAGGCGCGCTGGCAGCGCAGATTCTTCACCCTAATAAACTATGTCGCTTATAATCCATTTCGCTCTCAGTCACACACGTTCGAGGGTAGTCCGAGGCTTTTTTGTCTGCGTGGTTGGTTTAGTCGTGAGTTTAACCACTGCCTTCGGCGCGCCTGGCCGGTATCAACTCATTTCGCCGAATGGCGCGTTGGCGGTGGAAATTAAGGTCGGCCCTAGAATTGAATGGTCAGCCATGAAAGGCGATCAGCGGATTATAGAGCCTTCGGCGATTTCGCTAGAGTTAGGCGATGACACGGTGCTCGGCGCGAATGCGCATGTGGCGAGTGAAACGCGCCAGAAGATCGATTCACAAATTCACGCGATCAACTACGTGAGATCGATGGTCTTGGATCGTTGCAATGAAGTCACCCTCGAATTTTCCGGCGATTTCGGAGTGGTCTTTCGTGCGTATGATGACGGCCTCGCCTATCGATTTTTCACTAAAAAAGACGGAGAGGTTCAGATCAAAAACGAGGAGGCAAACTTCAACTTCCCCGAGGACAGTCCTGCTTTTATTCCCTATATGTGGGATTACCGCGAGGGAATGGTTTTCAACGCGTCGTTTGAATCGCCTTACACCGAATCGAAGCTTTCGGAGTGGAAAGCGGATTCATATTCAATTTTGCCGATGGTCGTCAGTGTCGGCGAAGCTCGCAAGGTCGAGATTCTGGAAGCCGATCTAGAAAGCTACCCTGGCCTCTATCTTTGCCCCAATGAATCAGGCAGAGGGTTAAAGGCCATTTTTCCCCACTATCCACTCGCAACGAAGCTGGGTGGATCCGGCGGGCAGAATCTTATTCCCACCAAGCGCGCTGACTATATCGCTAAGACGAAGGGGACGCGCAGTTATCCATGGCGGGTGGTCCTCATCAGCGAGAAAGATACGGATTTGCTCAGTAACGATATGGTTCAGCGTCTCGCCTCCCCTCCTCGCATCGACAGTTCGTGGGTCAATGTTGGTCAAGCATCGTGGGATTGGTGGAATGGGTATGATCTCACAGGTGTCGATTTCAAAGCCGGGATGAATACGCCCACCTATAAATACTATATTGATTTCGCGGCGAAGAATCACGCGAAGTATATAGTGATCGATGCCGGCTGGTCGGACCTCTTCGATCTTAATCGCGTCAATCCTCAGGTCGATCTTCCCGAGATTATCGCTTACGGTAAGCAACGCGATGTGGGTGTGATTCTATGGGCTACGTGGTACACGATCACTCAGCAGATGAATGATATTTTCCCAAAATACTCTGAAATGGGTATAAAGGGCTGGAAGATTGATTTCATCGATCGCGACGACCAGCTCGCGGTCGAGTCCACTTACGACATCGCGAAACTCGCCGCCCAGTATAAAATGACGGTCGACTACCACGGTGTATTCAAGCCCACGGGTTTGCAGCGGACTTTTCCTAATGTCGTCGGCTACGAAGGTGTCTACGGGTTGGAAAACTTCAAATGGGCCGATCGAGACACGCCACGATATACGGTTACAATACCGTTTATTCGTAACGTGGCCGGCCCGATGGACTATACATCGGGAGCTATGCGCAACGTAACGCAGGCCGACTTCAAGGCTCGTAATCATGCTCCGATGGCAAAAGGCACTCGGGCGAATCAGCTCGCTCAATTTATTATCTTCGAAGAACCGATGCAGATGCTCTCCGACAGTCCATCGGCTTACATGCATGAACAAGAATCGACGGATTTCATCACCAGTATTCCCACAACGTTCGACGAAACCATTCCGCTCCAGGGCAAGATAGCCGAGTATGTGGTGACCTCTCGCAGGAAGGGCGATAAATGGTACGTCGGAGCGATGACAAACTGGACTCCACGAGACCTTACCCTCCGCTTTTCATTTCTGCCAGTGGGAGAGTATGAAGCAGTTATATTTTCCGATGGGATTAATGCCGATCGCGAAGCGATGGATTATAAAAAGTCGACGATCAACGTTTCGGCCCCCGATACATTGAACATCCACCTTGCCCCAGGAGGCGGATGGGCGGCCATTTTGACCAAAAAGTAGGCTTGGCCCCAAAGGTTGGTTCTAAAGGAACCAATTCGGCACTCTGAGTGCGAACGGTGAACACACCTCTGGCGAGCGCTACGAAGACCTCTCCAGGTCCTCAGCGAGTGATGCCTTTGACGGCGGGCGGGCTGCGTTTGAAAACAGCCCGCGGCGATCCGAGAAACGGATTACTTTTTCTTGCTCGCGGCAGCTTTAGCTTTGGTGGCCTGCTGAGAGGTGATCAAGCTGCGCTTTTTCTCATTCGCCGCGTCAGCAGAGGATTGCTTTTGAGAAGCCTTCTTTTGCACAGATTTTGGTGATTTGTCGCCCATGGTGAGTTTATATTAATCAACCTCGAGATATTTATTATGCCGAGGCGTTGACTTATATAATTTGAGCGAAGCTCAAAAGTAAACAACAGACGTTCATATGAGTGCCTGCGGATGCCAAAAACTGGCCCCAAGCCTATTTAAATGGTGCGGGGTGGCAGACATCGGCGGCCTTTGCGGCATCGCCGGGCCGGCCCAGGGCCTTTCCGCGATCAATATCGTCCGTCGCTCAGCGAGGATAATCCTTTCAAAGTTGGACAAATTGCGCTGAGTGAAAGCTCATCGCTATCAGTCAAGCGCGGGGCCCGAGATAGCTGCGGGAAATGGCACCTTTGGGGGGTCGTAGATCGCAATCATATCGTTTTGATGGCTTGCCAAAGACCGGAGATGGACGGCTATGAGGCGAGGCGCTTGATCCGCAATGGCACGCCCAAGTCTCAACTCAAGATTATCGCGATGACGGCGAATGCCATGCAGGGAGAGCCGGAAATGGCTCGCAGCGGGAATGAACGACTAACCAGCCGGTGAAAATCCAGGAGCTGGAAACGGCGCTATCACGAACCTGAAGGCTACTCGTGCGAGGGAGGAGCAGCGGCAAACACCAGATGCCGCTGGAAAAACGGGATCAGGTCGGTCATAATTCGACCATCTTGGCCCCAATTGGGATCGCCTTGAACCCCATTATATTCTTCCGCTTCGTGCGGTATTCCGAATTCGTTCAACTTGTGAGTAAACGCCTGGTTTGAATAAATATGATCTTCATTCACGTCGCTTCTCGACCAGTCAAACTTGAAACCGCGTAACGATTTTAGGTTGTCGGCGTATTGAGGAATCAGCGTCTCGAGCAGAAAATGACTGCGCAGCTTTTCGGTGAGCTGGGTATCAATCATGAACTGATCACCGACCTTGTGGACCGGTATGTCTATATATAAAGGCGGCTTGTCGGGGTTCGGCAAGTGCGCTTGAAAGATCGCCGTGAAAATCTGCGAGAACCCGTCGTGGGTCGCGCCGTTGAGCGTTTTGGCATTGATTAAAACATCCCAAACTGGGCGTGAGGCCATCGTTTGAACGCCTGAGCCAGTGCCGACTGGATGCAAGGCATAGACCGATCCGAACACCTGAGGATATTTCATGCCGAAACGGATCGCGCCATATCCGCCCATGAAATCGCCAGCGATACCGCGCGAGTCTCTCGTCGGGATCGTTTTGAAGCTCGCGTCAATATAGGGCACGAGTTCTTGGACGACAAAATCCTCCCAGTTCCCCGTCGCTGGTGAATTGACATACCACGAGCATCCGATCGGGGTTGTCAGGTCGACGGTGACGAGAATAAATGGTTCAATGGTACCTTTGGCGATCGCCTGATCGAAGAGCGCTCGACCTGCTCGTTGATCAAAGATCGTTCGATAATTTGAAAATGGGGTTGGCAAATAATAAATAACCGGAAAGCGCTGAGACGATTCATTATAGATCGCGGGAAGATAGATAGCCATCTGTCTGACCGGATTGCTGCCGATTTTATTGCGCGCAATCTTTTCCGACCTGATTTCCCGACTTACAATCTGGCTCTCCGAGCTCGCAGCCGAGAGCGACGCGATGTTTAGAAGAGTGAAAGCGATCAACGCCCAGGTCACTGTAAACCCGCGCGGCGCCTTTGCAATAGAGTTCATCTGAGTATGCTCTGTTTCGAAGGTGATCTGGAAGCGGTAGCGACCACATAGACAAGTGGCCAACTGAGGATCGCGTCGAGCAACCAAGTCCGTAAATGTGAACCAACTTGGACCTGAACGCCTCTCGCGAAAATAAGGGGGAGAATGATGAAGCCGGCGAGCATTAAGGCATAGTGCGACCGGATATAGACACCGCGCAAACCTTGGATTATTCCCCAAATTACCGGCGGCAAAAACAGCAACAGGGAAAACTTTGATAATGAGTCGATATTAAATCGAGTGAGGCAAAATAAGCAGGGCAGACCCATCGCAATGCAGCTGGCCCAGAGTGTTTTCCTCGAAATCGACCCAATCACAAAACCGCCCGTCCACGCCCAACCCACTAGCAAGAGGATCCGAGCAGCAAGCTCCGCCGATCGGGCGCTATATATATTATCGATCCTGGCGCCACCGATACGGATCAGTTGCAGAGAGCCGAGACTGATTGAAACCGACAGCCCCATCAAAGTCAGACTACCGGGCCAGGAGACACCCACAACGGCGAGCCAGGGCCGCCAGTCTTTCCAGTGTGCTAACTGCCTTCGAAAGAAAAGGCCTAGCACCTCGTAGAAACTGTCCCAACTACCTTCTCCCGCTTCCCGAAGATCGCCCAGCACGGTCTCGCGCTCACGCGGACTCAATAACCGGGCCGCCACTTCCACCGCGCTCCATCCGAAGCGATTCACGGGGTTCCTCCGTTTCGCTTGATCACCCAGGAGGCACGGCGACTCATCTGAGTGATCATATTATAAAACGCTTTCGCCTCCTTCACACCTTCTGGGGTGACTTGCACCATCCGTTTAGCTCGGCCGCCACGCTCCGGGGTCGCGTCCCCCATCCACGTCGTTAACAGCCCCTTGGCCTCTAGACGATCAACAGTTGTATAAAGCGCTCCGATCGAGCATTTCCGGCCCGTCGTAGATTCGATCTCCTCGCGGATGGCCGCGCCATATGCGCCGTCACCCAGCCCGGCGGCCGCAGTGATTAATAGATATTCAAATTCACCCAGCATGATTAAGTCTGCAATGTAGAACAAATAATCCGATGTCAAGCGTCTCGGTTTTTTTAACCCAGAGGAGCCGGCATTTTCCTGTGGACATCCAACAGGAGACGTGATCTTCCTGTGGCTAACCCACATGAGTGATTCAATCAAAACTAAACTCGAACTACTTCAAGGAACGCTCGATTTGCTGGTGTTGCAGACCTTGGTCACGATGGGATCAATGCACGGTTACGGGATCGCGCGTCGCATCGAGCAGATCGCGGAAAACGAATTGCTCTTAAACCAGGGCACGATTTACGCCGCGCTCGTCCGTCTTCAGCAGGCCAAATGGATCGAAGCTGAATGGGGTTCGTCCGATAATAATCGCAAAGCGAAATATTATAAAATTACAGTGCGCGGTCGCGGTCAGTTGGAAAAGGAAACAAAGAATTGGCTGCGCGTTTCGCAGGTTGTCCACCGGATCCTCAACGCCGGTAAACATGCGGCGCCATGAAACTATCTCTGCAGCGAATTCCCGCTCAGATCAAAGCGGTGTTCCGTCCCTCCGCACTGGACTCGGAATTGGATGAAGAACTCTCCTATCATCTCGAGGAATTAACGAAAGAATATATCGCGCGCGGAATCAAAGCAGAGGAGGCGGCGCGACAGGCCCGGATCAAGTTGGGCGGGATCACACAGCTGCACGAGCTCCACCGCGAAGCTCGGGGCATTCCTTGGCTGGAAAATTTCTACCGAGATTTTAGCTACGCGTGTAGAAGTTTTAAAAGAGAGCGCGGCTTCACCCTGATTGCGCTTTCGATTATCGCGATCGGCATCGGCTTAAATGCGACTGTATTTAGTCTAGTGAATACAGTCCTCTTGCGACCACTCCCCTTCGATCATTCGGATCGACTGGTTTGGATCATGAACGGCTCTTCGACGACCGCTGGTCACGATCTGTCGTCGAGTGCCCATTTGGTGGACACCTGGGAAGGTCTTCAGCAAATGTCGCAGAGCTTAGACCGAGTCGAAGCCTATAATCCTTTTACCGTGCGGCTCACTCGACGCCTCACCGATGGGAGCAAGCCGGAGACGATTCTTTCGATCGACGTTTCACACGGACTTCTCGGCATGCTCGGAATCAAACCAATCTTGGGCCGTTCTTTTCTCCCTGAGGACGCGCTTCGCAACGCCCCAGACCGAGTCATGCTTTCTAATCAGCTTTGGCGAAGACACTTCAACGCAGACCCAAATATCGTAGGGAAAGCGGTCCAAATCAGCGGTCAGGGGGTGGAAATTATCGGGGTGCTTCCGCCCGCCGATGCTTTCACTTCCGTCTTTTTTCCCACCGTGCGCGTCGACTGCTTCTCGGCCATCAAAAATGACCTTCAGCGAAACTGGGGTAACACCGTCTCTCTAATCGGCAGAACAAAGCCGGGTGTATCGATTGAACAAGTTCGCGCTGACTTGGATCGCTCCGTCTGGCAGCTGAAAAAGCAATTTCCCGACCGAGGGAGTTATAATGCAACCGCAGATCGATTGAAGGATTGGGTGTCTGCGGGCTTAAAACAGCCACTCATCTTTCTGTGGCTCGCAGCGGGTTTCCTGCTCGCGATCGTGAGTTTTAATCTGGGCGGACTTTTATTGGCGCGCGGAGCGGCTCGAAGAAAAGAGTTTTCTGTTCGCTGCGCCCTTGGTGCGGGACGCTCACGCATTCTTCGTCAGTTGCTGACGGAGTGCTTTGGCCTGGTTGCAATTGGATCGTGTTTCGGCGCGTTGCTTGCTTGGGGGTTGACGCGTTTTCTTTCTCACCGGACCGGCGTGGAGATCCCACTACTTGAACATGTAGGCTTAGATTGGTTATCGTTAGCTTTCACGATCGCATTGTGTCTTTTAACCGTCGTGCTGTGCGGACTGTTACCGGCCTGGAGTCTGGCGCGAAGTGCCGATGTACAATATGCGTTGAAGGAAGATAGCCGTGGCTCATCGGGTGGGTTAAACCAATCGCGCATGCGAGGCTTATTGGTCATGATCGAAGTCGCTTTCGCCTGCGTATTGGCAATTTCTGCCGGCCTAATGATCCGCAGCCTACTCAATCTTATACAAGTCGATCTCGGGTTTCAGCCCTCTCGGGTGATCGCGGTGCGGGTTGATCCACCCAGCTGGCCCGACGATATTTATATACAAAGCATTTTGGATCGCGTGAGGGCGATGCCCGGAGTCGAGTATGCTGGCGTCACTGACTGTATCCCGGTTGAGCGCGACCGAAGTTGGGGAATCGAGGCGTTAGATAGCGACCAACCGATTGATATACGCGGGACAGGAGCCCATGTTCGCCTGATCAGCCCGGGACTTTTAACCGCTATGGGCACGCCGATCATTGCGGGTCGTGATTTCACATCGGCGGATAAGAAAGGAAGCGCCGTGGTGATCATTATCAATCAGTCTCTGGCGAAGCAATTCTGGCCGAATGGAGAGGCCGTCGGCAAACAAGTCAAAGCGGACGGTGACCGGCACTTCACCGTGATTGCAGTGGTGCGCGACACTCGCCACGGCGGCCCGGAAATGCCGTCCGGGAATGAGATGTATTTTTCTTTAAACCAAGTTCCAGATTCCAACTCGTGGGATTTAATGATCCGCACTCCCCTGCCGTTCTCGACCCTGCAAGCAGATCTCCAGACCGCGCTCCATGAAATTGATCCAGCTCTGCCGCTGACTGAAATCCGATCCATGCAGTCGATCGTCGATCTCACACTTTCATCGCGTCGACTCCTTGTCGCCCTAGTCGGAGGATTCGCGGCGCTCGCGCTGGGGCTGGCGATGCTTGGACTCTATGGACTCATTTCATATAATGTCGTTCAGCAAACCAAGGAGATCGGGATTCGTTTAGCATTAGGGGCGACGGCGGCCATGGTGTGCCGCAAAATTGTAATCCAAACGCTTTCGCTGACCCTAATCGGTCTTTTGGCCGGGCTGGTAGGCTCAGCCTTATCCAGCCGAGCCATGCAGTCATTGCTTTTCGGAGTCACCTCAAGCGATGCGCTGACCTTTTTCGCGACGGCGATTCCTCTGCTGTGTTTGGCGGCAGTCGCGGGATTTCTTCCTGCGCGCCGCGCCGCGAGAATGGATCCCCTCGTAGCGCTACGCGGAGAATAGACAGAAAACACGGGTTGGGAATTTCCAGCCCGATCTTTTGATGCTGCGCCGTCTAGGGCGAACTCGTCCAGTATTTGGGCTTATCGTGGATGAAAAGGCTCTTGGGAATCATCCCGTGAACGCCAAGGGTCTTGTCGACGTTTTGAGTAACTCGAAAACTTACAGCGATACTCGCGAGCGCGTAGGCATCGGTGAAATTATAGCCCTGCTTTTCGCCAAGAAATTTGATCGTCTCTACAATCGCCATGTGCATCGCTTTATTGAGATCCGGATCGAGACCAAACGTAATATAGTCGGTCGGGGTTTCAGCGCGCGGAGCTGACAGCGCGACCCCTTTGTGAAGAATAAACTTCAACGTGCACTGGTCGGCAGTTTCGATCGCGTTGCCCGTGACCTCGCCGTCTCCCTGACCAGCGTGCGAATCGCCGGTGTAAAACAACGCGCCCTTCTGAAAGATTGGCAGGAAGAGGGTGCTGCCCGCACTCAGTTCGCGACAGTCGAGGTTTCCACCGAAAAGACCGGGAGGCGAAGAGCTGGGAAACTCGCCTGCTGAATCCGGCGGGCAAGTGGCCATCACTCCCATGAACGGCTTCAACGGGACCTCCACGTTTTTGTCGAAGACGCCGACATTTCGCTTCAGATCGAGATGGGTCACTTTCGTGAAAGGCCGCGGAACCAAATCCGGCAAGCCGCCCCCGCCTGGACTTCCGCTGGTCGCGCCGTAGGGAATTCGCGGCGTAACATCGAGGATACGAATTTCCAATGAATCGCCGGGCTCAGCGCCTTCCACATAAATTGGCCCGACGAGGATGTGCTTTCCAGTCGGCCGACCCGGCGGGCGCGGCGCATCTTTCAAAACTTTTATGGTTTCTGCTAACGCCGGGCACTGAGCCACTGTGGTGTGAATATTATTTTCCCGCAGCCAGGTGTCGGGATCAACGCCATCCGCCCAACGCACGCCTCCTCCGCCATCAATCTGGACGGTCGCGCCCGATTTGATTTTTAAAATGGGCGCCTTCTGCGCTTCGAAATGCCAGAGACAGACATTCTCCGGCGTAAGCGAAATATGGAAATCATGCGGCACTTCCGCCGCCGACGCAGTCGACCAGAACACAGAAAGCGCGCCACCCAACAGCGCGGACGTTAAAGCAAAGGCACGTGATGCGGACATATAATAAAGGCGGGGTAATCGTGCTTTAGCACAAAGCCGCGATTCCACCACGCAGCGCCTTGTGTGCCAGGACTCGATTCGGCTATTAGATTATCAATGACCGCTGTCGATCGTTGAAAAGATTT
>FTDT01000105.1_pt1 | contig 12957 bp, 8 predicted proteins | sample 1640021 | NCBI WGS metagenome assembly FTDT01 (sample SAMEA3914869, study PRJEB12502) | metagenome | biome: forest; material: soil | place: USA | collected 2012-03-12 | depth 0.1 m | reverse complement strand
GTCGCTGAGATCGAGACCCTGCTGCTCCGCCTCCACCGTTGGACGCAAGCCCACGATTGCTTTCACAATATAGGCGATAATTACAGTTGATATAACTGAGAGCACAATCGTTAGGCCCATCGCTTTGAGCTGTTCGATCCAGAGCGTGTGGCCGACGATGTCTTTCAAGTAGGTTGAAAGATTTCCATTCACCGAGGTCGTTGCAAAAACTCCCGTGATAAATGCGCCGAGCGTTCCGCCCACCGCATGCACGCCGAATGTGTCGAGTGCGTCGTCGTATTTGAAGAAATTCTTCACCTTCGTGCAGGCGAAGAACGGCACAGCACCCGCGAGGATACCGACCCACATGGCGGAGTTTGTATTAATAAAACCGCAGCACGGCGTGATCACGACCAGACCGGCGACGGCGCCGGAGCAGAAACCAAGCACGCTGGCGTGTTTGCGGGTAATATACTCGAGCGTCGCCCAAGTGAACGAAGCCACCGCGGTGGCCAGGGTTGTGGTCGTAAAGGCGTTAGCCGCTATGCCATCGGCCGCGACTGCGGAGCCAGCGTTAAAACCATACCAGCCGACCCAGAGCATGCCCGTGCCGACCATACATAGAACAAGGCTATGCGGAGGCATCGGCGTTTTGCCGAAACCGATGCGCGGCCCAATGATCAAGCAGAGAATCAATGCGGACCAACCTGATGACATGTGAACGACGGTTCCGCCCGCGAAGTCGATCGCCTTGATCGTGGCAGCGGAGTTGAACACACCGTTCATGTAACCAGTTGCGCCCCAAACCATGTGCGCCAGCGGGAAGTATACTAAGAACATCCACAGCGTCATGAAAATGAGCAGCGCGGAAAATTTTAGACGTTCGGCGATCGCGCCGACGATCAGCGCCGGGGTGATGATCGCAAACATCAGCTGATACATCGAAAATACATTTTGGGAGACCCAATATGAATAGTCTGTATTCGGCATGCTATCGACGCCGCGCATAAAGAAATATTCAGACCCGCCGAGGAATGGGCTGCTGAAACTTTTCCCAAAAACTAAGCTGTATCCAAAAGCCCACCACAGGATCGTCACAAGGCCGGCGAGGCCCAAGCACTGGGCCATTACGGAGAGCACATTCTTTGTGCGAACCAAACCACCGTAGAACAGGGCCAAACCCGGGAGCGTCATGAAGAGGACGAGCGCCGCGCTGGTCATCATCCAAGCATTGTGACCCGGGCCGGAGGTGCTGGCCGCCGGAGTAGTCAGGCCCGCAGGAATGTTTCCCTTAGCGTCTTTGAGCGGCGCGGTGGGATCCGAGTTTGCGAGGTAGGCCTCGATGCCTGCGACGCGTTGTTCTAGCGTTGGAGCCGGCGGGGCAGAGGCTGATTTCGCGTCTTGAGCGAAAGCAGCGACGTTGAGACAGAGAGCAAATAAACCGCACAAAGCGGTTTTATATAGAACACGAAGAACAGGGTGCATAGACATTAGGTCACCTGAGGCGTGAGGTCAGCGTTCTCTCAGCAACCGCGATGCCATCCCTTAAAAAATAAGTGAATTATGGGCGCTTTTAGTTCGCATCCTTTTCGCGACGCCTCGTAACCAGGTTATGTCTCGATCGCGAATCGGAGCAACAACAGCCGGTGTTAGGAATGCACCAAGAGCACTTCGATTTGGCCATCGAGATATCGAAGCGTTTCTTGCGCTGGCTCGGGTTCTGCTCGGAATAGTTTTGAACCGCCGCACTAATTTATTTCCATAATCGAAATCCTAGTCGTATCGCCCCTATGAAAACTCGTCGCCTTCTCGGTCTCGCTTTTTTTCTTTCGATCTTCGCGGTTGCCGTGCAAGCCCACCCTGGACACGACGGTCATGAATTAACCTGGGACTTTACCGGCGGCGTGCTGCATCCGTTGTCCGGCTGGGATCATTTGATCGCGATGATCTCTGTGGGTGTTTGGGCCGCACTCGTGGGCGGCAAGGCCCGCTGGGTTCTTCCCGCGACCTTCGTCACCGTTATGTCTGCCGCGGGATTTTCCGCCATGCAATGGGGCGCGCTTGGAGCGACGCCTGGATTTGTTGAGCAAGGCATCGCCGCATCTCTTCTCTGTCTGGGATTGATGATGGCATTCCGCGTTCGTTTGCCCCTCGCCATCGGAGCGATCGTCATCGGGTTGTTCGCTGCCTTTCATGGGTGGGCTCACGGAGTGGAACTTCCAACGAATGCGAACGGCTTTTCGTACGCACTCGGCTTTGTTGCCGCGACGATTTTTCTTCACGCGGTTGGCTTAGCGCTCGGGTCTTCGGCTCAGCGGTACCCGCGAGTGACGCGCGTTGCTGGGGCTGCAGTAGCGGCCGCGGGTTTGATGGCAGCGCTTAGCTGAGATCTGATGTAGCGACGTTCGTGAGAACGCAGCTCCCTCGAAGTCTCAGTCTTACTCCACTTTCCACCATTTCAGCCTTTCGCCTTCCGCCGCGCGGTGTTTACCTCCGCGGTTTATGGCTCTTCCCAAATCGGTCTTGGTGGTCGGCTCTGGTGGTCGTGAACACACGCTCGTTCGCGCCTGTCTCGCCTCGCCGAGTAAGCCTCGGGTCATAGCCGCGCCAGGCAACGCAGGCATTGCTCAGGACGTGTCGTGCTCTCCCGTTGCCGCCGATGATGTCGACGGATTGGTGACTTTGGCGCAAAAGGAAAAAATTGAATTCGTCATCGTCGGACCGGAGGTTCCGCTCGCCCTCGGCCTCGTCGACGCATTGAACCGCCTTGGAATCCCCGCGTATGGACCAAAGGCGGATGGAGCGCGGCTGGAAGCCTCGAAGATTTTCACGAAACAGATTCTGTTGAAGTACGGTATTCCCACCGCGCCGGCCTCATTTTTTAGCGAGGTCGATCCCGCCCTCGCCTACCTACGGACTCGCGGGTTACCCATCGTTGTCAAAGCCGACGGTCTCGCCGCCGGCAAGGGCGTCGTCGTCGCGCAAAGCCACGCGGAAGCCGATGACGCGGTTCGCAGCATGCTCGAAGGCGGCCGCTTCGGGGCCAGCGGCAAACAGCTTCTGGTCGAAGACTGCCTACACGGCGAAGAAACGTCCATCCTGGTCATCGTTTCCGGACGCGATTACGTGATCTTGCCAACGTCTCAGGATCACAAACGTATTGGCGATGGGGATACAGGCGCGAATACGGGAGGGATGGGCGCGTACTCGCCGGCGGAAGTCGTCACGCCCCATCTTTTCGAACGTATCGAAAAAGAAATCGTCGCTCCATCTGTCAACGCGATCGCGGCTGAAGGCATCGACTTTCGCGGCACGCTTTTCATCGGCATCATGCTCACCCCGACCGGCCCGAGCGTGATCGAGTACAACGCGCGCTTTGGCGATCCGGAGACGCAGGTCGTGATCCCACGCGTCAAAAACGATTGGGTTGAACTCCTCTGGAAAGCGGCGCGCGGCGAACTTGCTGGTACTAAACTCGAAGTGAGTGACGACTTTGCCGTCTGTGTGGTCGTCGCGGCGCGCGGCTATCCCGACCAGTTTCCCAAGGGTGATGCGATCACGTTTCCCGCCGCGCTGCCGCCGAGCACTTTTATATACCATGCGGGCACAAAACGAAACCAATTCGGCGAGATCTTGACCAATGGAGGACGCGTTCTCGGTGTGACCGCGCTAGCGCCCACCTTAAAGTTGGCCGCCGAGCGCGCATACCAAGCCTGTGAAGGCGTAGTCTGCTCCAGCAAATATTTTCGCCGAGACATCGGCGCCAAACAACTTAATCGTCGATGATCGCTCCGCGCCTCGCGGCCTTTTTCTTTTTCGGAACCGTTTTCATCACTGCTCACGCAGATACAGCGGTCCTCACCGTCCAAGAAATCGAGAAAGGCTTAGCTTACGCGCGCATCGCCGACCTCGGTCACGATGCTGCACAAGTGGAGGCAGCGCTCTCCAAATCAGCGATCATCCTTGATCTGCGCGATACCGTCGGCACGACGGCGGAGGCAAAAAATCTTGCCCAACAACTTGAGCAAATGCCACCGAGAGCGACGGATCATCGGTTGATTCTGATCAATCCCAGAACAGCCCCCGCGATCACCGAAGCCGTCGAGATCGCCGAGCCGCGCCAATTGACGGTTGGCCCTCGTGCCGCCGATCTTCACGTCGATATCACTGTGCCGACTTCGCCCGAGGCTGACGAACGCGCGCTCGCGGCATTGAATTCGGGCGCCGCGTTGAGCAAACTCGCCGACAGCAATCCGGAAAAGAAACGCTATGACGAAGCGACCTTGGTGAAGAACCGCGCGGCCGCGGCCGCGGCAGAAGCGGAACCAGACGACGGCAGTCCGAACGATTCTCCCACTCCTACGCCGGTTCCGAAAAGGCCGGAGGAGGAAGTGCACGATTTGGTGCTCGAGCGCGCGATTCAGCTGCACCACGCACTGCTCGTGATCACTCCGCAATCTGTTGCTCCTTAACTCGCTAAAACCTTTTGAATCAGCGAAGCGCAGAATTGTGGTTTTGCTTTTAGAGCAAATTTGTGTCCATTGCCCACGCTCGCATGGCACAGCCAGGTTATATTCTCACTGTCTGCACGGCTAACATCTGTCGGAGTCCGATGGCGCAAGCTCTCCTTCAACACGCGCTTCGAGCGCAAGAGGAACCGCTGAAGTCGATCAAGGTTTATTCCGCGGGCGTGGCTGCGCGCCTCGGCGAAGCGGTTTCTGAAAACTCCGTCTTCGCGCTCAAGAAAGTGGGCGTCGACATTTCGAAGCACACTGCGCAGCCGCTCACGCAGAAACTCGTAGACGGAGCGCTGGCGATTTTCTGCATGACCGAGTCACACCGGGCGATGATTCAACTCTCCTTTGACCCGCCGCCGGCGAACCTTTTTCTCTTTCGCGAGTTCATGCCGAAGCCAGCTGATCCAGAAATCGCCGATCCTTATGGCGGCCCCTTGAAACTCTACGAAGCGTCTCGCGACGAGATGGTGGAAGCGGTGCCGTCAATTATAGATTATTTGAAGAAGCTTCGGCTCCAACCGGTCTAAAAAAGGTTTTGCCTCTGCGCAGCTTTGCGCGAGCGTCGTAGGCTCTCCATGATCAACGCCTCGCCGCTCAAGTCCCTCGACCCAGAGATCCACTCCGCGATCGCCGCGGAGCTTACGCGCCAGCAAAATCACATCGAGCTGATCGCGTCGGAAAACTTCACGCTCCCTGCCGTGATGGAAGCGCAAGGCAGCGTGCTTACCAATAAGTACGCGGAGGGCTATCCGGCTAAACGTTGGTACGGCGGCTGCGAATTCGTCGACAAAGTCGAGACACTCGCGATTGAGCGTGCGAAAAAACTTTTCGGGGCCGAACACGCGAACGTGCAGCCGCACTCCGGCTCGCAGGCGAACTTTGCGGTCTACACTTCGGTCCTCCAGCCTGGCGACAAAGTGCTCGGCATGAACCTGAGCCATGGAGGTCACTTGACCCACGGAAATCCGGCCAATTTCTCCGGCAAACTGTATCAGTTTTCCCAATACGGCGTGCGTGAGGATAACGGCCTGCTCGACTACGACGAACTCGCTGCGGTCGCTGCGCGTGAAAAACCGAAGATGATCACGGTTGGTGCGAGTGCGTATTCGCGCGTGATCGACTTCGCTCGCATGGGTGAGATCGCTCGCGCCAACGGCGCCCTGCTCTTCGCCGACATCGCGCACATCGCCGGCCTCGTTGCCACCGGCCAACACCCCTCGCCAGTCGACCACGCAGACTTCGTCACCACGACCACGCACAAGACGTTGCGCGGTCCTCGCGGTGGTTTGATTCTCTGCAAAGCCCAGCATGCCAAAGCGCTGGACTCGGCTGTCTTCCCTGGGGCGCAAGGTGGACCTCTCATGCACGTGATCGCGGCGAAGGCCGTGTGTTTCGCGCAAGCACTCACGCCGGACTTTAAAACGTACTCGCAACAGATCGTGAAAAACTCTCGCGCACTCTGTGCTGCGATGAGTTCGCGCGGCTACAAAATCGTTTCTGGCGGCACGGATAATCACCTCTTCCTTGTCGATCTTCGCGCCAACCTGCCGGAGCTCACCGCGAAGAAGGCTCAGGAGACGCTCGATCTCGCCCACATCACCTGTAACAAAAACACAGTGCCTTTCGAAACACGGAGCCCGTTTCAAGCTTCGGGTATTCGTCTTGGCACTCCTGCGGTCACATCGCGCGGCATGGTCGAAAAAGACATGGAAGAGATTGCTGCGTCGATCGATTTGGTGCTGAAAGCGATCGGGACCGATCAGGAAGCCGTCGCGATCTCAGAGGCGAAAGATCGCGTGGCGAAACTGACTGCGCAGTTCCCGCTGCCGTACACCGCTTGAGGAACGGAAGAGCCTCCTGGACGAAATATAATTTTGGCCGACGCCGACATGACGTCGCTTCGGCCTTTTTCGTTGAGGCTTTCTTCCTCCGGTAGGGCTGCCTGAAAGAGCGCAAATGCTGAAGAGACTTACCCGCCGGGAGCGCGGACATCCTGTCCGCAAACCCATCGATGCGAGCGAAGCTCGCCGGTGATTTCCCAGTAAGCGCCGCGTTTGCTAGCACCACATTTGATTTCTCTTTCTGCGCAGCCCTTCGGCCGCAATTGAGATTGCGGGATGCCCGCGCTCCCGGCGGGTACTGACTTCGGCCTTCGAAATCCCCACCGAACGACCGTTGCTTCCCCGAGTCGAGAGTTGAACTCGCTGGAATAAACCTATTTAGGTTTTCTTCGAGGTGTTCGCTGATGTGCCCTAAAATCCGTTTAACTGGGGTCCAATCTGAGCGATGATAGGATATTGCCCCATGTCCGGCTGCCTAAGCCATGTCGCCGTCTAAGTTTTGGTCCAAATTTTTCTCGCGAGCCAGCTATGGTGCTGGCGCGGTGGCAACGCTTGGCCTGATTGGGAGCTTTTTGATTTTTTATGCGTTCGATTGGGGTGAAACTGCCCGCGCGCGCGATCTTCTGTTGAGCCGTACAACCGCGGCTGACCCGATTATCGTCAAGTCACTGGAGCAGCACCTCGACCGACTCGACAACGTCGGTGACGTCTTCGCTTTCCACGCCACCGCCAGTCGCGGCGCGTTCCGCAATGCCGCCGAAGCGTTGATGGCAAAATATCCCGCTTACGAAGCTGTTTCTTGGGCGCCGATCGTTCATGCGGACGAACAGAAAAAATTCGAAGACGATGCGCAGCATGACGTCGACCCAAATTTTCATATCCACCGCGCGGATACACATCCACTCGACGCGACGCAAACTGCCTGGCCACTTCTGTTCTTTGACCAACACGGCACGACCTCGAAAGTGCCAGAACTTGGTCTCGATCTGAGCAGCTCGCCGCTCTCGAAGGCTCTGCAAGAAGCTCAGAACAGCCGCCGCACGCTACTGACCTCGGCGCACAATGGATTCGTCACCGCGGTCAGTCCGGTTTTCGCGTTGAGGGAAGCTGATGCGACTCACCCCGCTTCCACCAGTCTAGTGGGCTTTATTCTTGGCGAACTGAATGTCCAGACGCTCGTCGAAGCTGCGCGCAATGAAATCCGCGACAACAGCACCGACATCATGCTGCTCGACGCGACGCCTGGCGATCACAAGACCAGCGAACTGCTTTTTCCGCGAATCGCGGACGCAGCTTCAAAGGAAGCGATCGAAGCAGACTTCCGTTCGAAATGGTACCGTGAAGAACCTGTCCTCGCCGGCGGTCGCGTTTGGGTCGCGCTCTATCGTGGGAACGCCGCGTGGCTCTCCGCGCAACGCACCGAACTCCCTCTCGTTTTCAGCCTCGCAGGACTGCTTCTGACCGGCTTCCTGACCACGCTCATTTTTAACGCGCTGCGCAGCGCGCAAAAAAATCAGCAGCGCGTGTCTGCATCCGATGTTCGGATACAAGAAGCCGCTGATCAGCTCGAAGCGCTTATGCGCGAGCGCGACGAAAGTGTCGCGCAGTTGCAATCCTCACAGGAGCAATTGCACGCCTTGTTGGAAAACAGTCCCAGCGCGATTTTCATGAAAGATGTGCAAGGGCGCTACGTGACGGTGAATCGTCGCTACGCCGAGATGCACGGACGCAGCCGCGAAAATTTCGTCGGCAAAAGTGACCTCGATCTTTTCCCGCCGGAGGTGGCCTCACGCCTCCGCTTGAGCGACGCGCGCGTGCTCTCGAGCGGCAAGGCGATCGAACTCGAAGACACGATGGCGCTGCCGCAAGGCACGCACACGAGTATTATCCACAAATTTCCGCTCATGGATCAGGAGGGAAATATCCATGGACTCTGTGGCATCGCGACCGACATTTCCGAACGCAAACGCGCCGAAGCCGAAATTCGCGAAAGCCGTCGTCAATTGGAGAGTATGCTCGGCCAGTTGCCCGGCATGGCGTTCCGTTATGTTAACGATGGCCAGTTCACCCCAGTTTACGTCAGCCGCGGCGCTGTGGGACTGACTGGCTACAGTGCTCGCGACTTTATTGAAGGGCTAGTTAAACTTGAAAGCGTAATTCATCCGGATGACCGCGAACATGCGCGCATCGCGATCGCGACGGCCGTGCGCAAGCGCCGCAGTTTCGAAGTGGAGTATCGTTTGATTGATCGTTCGGGCCGCGAGAAATGGGTCCTCGAGCGCGGTCAGGGTGTTTACGATGAAGAGGGCAAACTGCTTTTCGTCGAAGGTCTCGCGATCGACATCACGCAGCGGAAAGACGCTGAGTCGGAGAAACTGCTGGTTGAGCGCCGCCTGCTCGAAGGTCAAAAGCTTGAAAGTATCGGCGTTCTCGCCGGCGGCATAGCGCACGACTTCAACAACCTTCTCACAGGTATCATGGGCAACGCGAATCTGGCGGCCCTGGAAATTTCGCCGAACTCGCGCGTCCAACAAAATCTGAAGCAAATCGAAATCGCCTCCCAACGCGCGGCCGAACTTTGCCAACAGATGTTGGCCTACGCGGGAAAAGGTCGTTTCGTGGTGCAGCGCGTGGAGTTAGGTTCACTCGTCGAAAGCACCGTGCCGCTGCTCCGTGCTTCGATCAGTAAAAAAGCGGAACTGCATTTTGATTTGGAAACCGGTCTTCCTTCGATTGTGGCCGATCCCACGCAGATGCGCCAGATCGTGATGAACCTCGTGCTAAATGCCTCCGAAGCTCTCGGCGAACAGGACGGCGAAATTTTCATCACGACGCGCTTGGTTCGTCCGACGACTGATTATTTCGGTGGTGCCTCGCTGACGCCGCCCGAACTAAATCAAGATTTTGTTCTCTTCCAAGTCCGGGACACCGGTTGCGGCATGTCGGCGGAAACGCTCGCGAAAATTTTCGATCCGTTTTTCACCACGAAATTTGCTGGCCGCGGACTTGGTCTCGCCGCCGTGCAGGGAATTATTCGCAGTCACAAAGGCGGACTAAAAGTGACGAGCTCACCTGGCGCAGGCGCGACCTTCACTCTCCTTTTTCCAGTCACAGGCGGCACGACCGAAGCAGGCCCGGTGCGACGCACGACTTCGACGCCATGGCGGCAGGAAGGTCTCGCGTTGATCATCGACGACGAAGATCACGTGCGCGGGGTAACCGAGGGCATGCTTCACTCCTGCGGATTGCGCACGGAAAGTGCGCGGGACGGTTACGAAGGCGTAGATCTTTTCCGCGCGAAACCGCAAGAATTCGATGTGGTGGTGCTCGACATGACAATGCCGCGGCTGACGGGCGAAGAGACCTTGCAATATTTGCGCGAAGTGCGGCCCGACGTACGTGTGCTTTTTATGAGCGGTTACAACCGTCGTGAAGTTGTGGATACATTGGCCGGCAGCGGCGTGCTGTCGTTCATTCAAAAGCCATTCACGCTGGATAGCCTGCGCGAGCAATTGAAGTTCGTCCTCTCGCAAGCTTAATTCGAATGTAGATCCATCTCGGAGCGGTTAGAAATGGAGCCACGTCCGGCTCAGGATTTCCAGCGCGCACCTTTCCAATTTGTAAGCCCCGCGGCTGCTTTGCTTCTTGGCCTCGGGCGGAGAAGTTTTATCGTGCGGTTTTTTGCCGTGTCTTCTTCTTCCGCAGCATCTGTCCCTGTTTCGCATCCTGGCACCTCCCGGCCACTCTCGCTCGGCGTCATTTTTCTGACGCTTTATATCGATCTGATCGGCTTCTCGATCGCCTTTCCGCTCGCGCCGCGGATGCTCGAGTACTACCTCGCGAAAGAATCCGGCGGCGGCCCACTCGCCTGGCTACTGCAGCATATTCAAGCGCTCGCGCCGGCAAATTCAACTAACCCCATTTTCGTAGCTGCCCTTTTCGGCGGCGTCGTCAGCGGCCTCTACGGTTTTCTCCAGTTTCTATTCGCGCCAATCTGGGGTTCGCGTTCCGACCGGCTTGGCCGCCGTCCCGTGCTGCTAATGACTGTGGCGGGAAATACATTCAGCTACCTCCTCTGGGCCTTTAGCGGATCGTTTGCTCTCTTCGTTTTATCTCGCCTGATCGGCGGCGCGGCGAGCGGCAATCTCTCGGTAGCCACGGCCGCGGTCGCTGACGTCACCACACGTGAAAATCGCGCCAAGGGCATGGGCATCGTGGGAGCCGCGTTCGGCCTCGGCTTCATCACAGGTCCCGCCATCGGCGGAATCATCGGCGAACGTCCCGTGTCCGCCGCTGCCGCAGCGCTCGGGCTCAACCCATTTTCGCTCGTTGCGTTTATTGCGATGGGTTTTTCGGCGCTGAACCTGATTTGGATCACGCTGCGTTTCCGCGAAACCCTCACCGACGAAAATCGGCAACAGGCGCGCGCACGCACGCGTAACCCAATCGCCGGACTGCTCTCGCTCGGCGATTCGGCTACGCGCCGCGCTAACCTGGTTTACTTTTTGTACGCGCTCGTTTTCAGCGCGTTTGAAGCCACGCTGAGTTTTCTCGCGGCCGAGCGGCTGCAGAACTCAACGATGGATAATCATTCGGCGGAGCGTCAGCTCGCGTACGTTTTCGTTTTTATCGGATTTGTCTCGATCGTCACGCAAGGAGGACTCGTGCGCCGCATCATTCCTAAAATTGGTGAACGCGCCGGTGCAGTCGGCGGCTTTATTTTGATCGCACTTGGTTTTGCCGGCCTCGCGATCGCGCAAACAAAAGGATACCTTTATGGCGCGCTCGTCCTCGTCGGCGTTGGATCCGGCTTCGCAAACACTAGCCTTTCATCGCTGGTTTCACTTTACAGCGGTAGCGATGAACAAGGCCAAGCGCTCGGAATTTATCGGTCACTCGGATCTCTTTCCCGTGCGCTGGGGCCACTTTGGGCCGGTATTGTTTTCTTCCGTTTTCACTCAGAAAGCACCTATTTCACCATCGCCAGTTTGATGCTCGTTCCATTTCTGCTCGGCCTGATGTTGCCGAAGCCGCAAAAATAAATGACGGCGTCCGTCACTCGCTGTTTATTCGGGTGGCTCGCGCTCCTGCTACTCGCAGGTTGCTTTAGTCACCCCGATCTCAAACCAGGACGAACTCGTTTCCGCCAACCGAGCGTGCTCGTGCCGGGGCAGGTCATCGGCAGCCATTTTCTTGTGCAGAGTAAATGGGACAAGCACGGCCCTTGGAATTTCCTGATCGATACCGGCTCCTCGGTAACTCTCGTTTCATCTGAATACGCGAAGTGGTACTCTTCCAAACGGCCCGCCCCAGACGCGCCGTCAGTGCGCGTAAAAGGTGCGAATGGAAACTCGTCACTCATGCCAGCGATCACGTTGCAACGCCTCGATCTCGGCGGTGCGCGTTTCGATAATATTCAGGCGCTGATCGGAGATTTGTCGGACATTTCGTCGCATCTCGGAATCAAGATCGACGGCATTTTAGGTTTCCCTCTTTTCCGCGAGACTATTTTCACTCTCGATTATCCGTCGAGCCAACTCTTGCTGCTGCCCAGCGGCACCACAGCGCAACCCGCCGGTGCAACGATCAAGTTCAACAACGACCAGCGCACGCCGTTGATACCCGTGCAGCTCGGATCGACGACTGTCTTCATGCTCGTGGATTCTGGCAGCGACGGTCCATTCGAACTTAATCCCGCTGGCTTGAATCTCTCTTATGCTGCTGAGCCACGGGCCGGCGCGACCATCGGCACACTCTCGGGCGACCGCATACAGCACGTCGGGCGACTCGAGGAATCCATCAACATCGGCCATTTCGAATTCAAAAAGCCGATCGTCGATTTGACTGAACAGCTTTCGTCGATCGGCGGAGACGTATTGAAAAATTTCTCCGTTACTTTCGATCAAACACACAACCAAGTTACCTTCTCACGGCCGGATTCACGCACGATCGAAATGCCGCCGAAGCTAAGCGCAGGCGTCGCTTTCGCGAAGGGCCCGACGTATTGGCGCGTCGTCGCGGTGGTGCCGGATTCACCTGCCGCTGAAAGCGGCGTGCAAGTCGGCGATCTGGTCACGCGCATCAACGGCGAAAGCATCGCGAATTGGCCGCTCACGCGTTACGAAGCGTACGTGAAACACAGCGCGGAAATCGTCTTCACGTTTTTGGAAGGCTCGAAAGAGCGACCTGCGGTCGTCCCGATTTTCACGCTGGTGCCGTAAGGGCGAGACCTTCGGTCTCTGAAGAGTGATGAGTGATGAATGCAGAATGGAGAGGGTGTCTCTTCGCGCCATCGGCTGCGAGTCCTCTGAGCGCATTCTAAAGAATGCGGCTAAAGATCGATAACCCCAACTGCTCTGGTTTATCATTAAACCGTTTCTCGCGAACGTGTCCCCTGGGTGTGTAGTGCGAATTTCCCCAATTCTGCGCTCTGCACTCCTCATTCATCGCTAGCGAAGCGAACTTCGTTCTTCCCCTCAGCGCACGCCTGGCTTTCATTGATAGGTTTCCTAACTACGCCTATTTCCTATGAATACCACGATCACTGCGATCAACGCTCGTGAAATTATCGACTCCCGCGGCAATCCCACGGTCGAGGTCGACGTGAAACTCGCTTCCGG
>FTDT01000259.1_pt1 | contig 13005 bp, 9 predicted proteins | sample 1640021 | NCBI WGS metagenome assembly FTDT01 (sample SAMEA3914869, study PRJEB12502) | metagenome | biome: forest; material: soil | place: USA | collected 2012-03-12 | depth 0.1 m | reverse complement strand
TGGAGACGTAAAACACGGTAATTTTCCCTAACCGTTCGACTTGCGCCGCGGGCGGAAGCGGGTGCGGGGTTCGCTTTCGAATTCGGCGGTGCGCGCCATCCCTGCGGGGCGCTCCCATGCGGCGATCGTTGAATTCAGGTACTCGAGTTGCGCGCGTAAATATTCCAGATCGTGATTGAAGTTCTGCTCCGTGATTCGCTCGAGCGCGTCGCGCTTGTCTTCCGTTAACGTAAACCGCCAGTTCGGCGAGCGCCGGTAACCGCGCAACTTACGCTCGATGTCACGGCGGGCCTGCATCACTTGCGCGATCGCGGCACGCAAACGACTCAGTGGCGACTCCGGTCCAAGCGCGTCGTTACTCGCTTCCCATTCGATTTCAAGGCGCGCCAGCCAGTCGGCATCGCGCGCCTCCCACGCGAGTTGGACTTCGTTCCAAAGCCGTTTGCGGGCTTCGGTCCAGTCGCCGCCGCGATCGGGATGCAGGCGCTGAACAAGCCGACGATAAACGCTTTTCGCATCCGAACCATCCTGCGACGGCGCGGAATCGCCGCGGTTTTTGCGCCCGGGGACCGTGCCGTCTTCATTTGGGTCCGAATCGTTGTTGTCGGCTTGAGTTTCATCATCCCCATTTTCTAACCGGCGCTGCTCGTCGGCTTCTTCGTCGAGGTCGTCAGCGGGATCAAAATTTTCAAACGGGTTGCCACCTTCGCCACCGAAGTCTTCGGGCGACACGCCGGAGGGATCGGCTTCTTGCGCCTTCAAGTCTCGCCAAATTTTTTTCGCGGCCCGACCTGTGAGCATGGCAATTTCTTGCACGCGCTGTACGCGGAGGCTTTTCGCAGCCACCTCTTCGTGAAGCTGGCGAAGCTTAGTGATCAGTGTAGGGAAAGTGCGGTGGACCCAGCGTTCATAGGCGGGCGTATCCACTTGTTCGTGACGGTGAAGATCGCGGGACGCTTTTTCCAAGCGCTTGCGCGCGGTGTGGAATTCTCCCCAGGCGGCTCCTTGCAACCGCGTGACGTCGATCAGGACGAGTTCGCGTGAGACAGGGGCGTCGTCCTCGGGCGCGCGGCGGCGCAAAGGCCCGCGTCGCGGGGAAGGCTGAGCTCGACGATAATATCCGGGCATGAAGTCCTCAACAAAGCGAGGACCGGAGCGAGTGCCACCGTGAACCGAATATTTTTAGTGAACTCGCTGCGCCGCCACGGTCGTGCCTTCGCGCAATTCGCAATCGAGCAGGATCTGCTGCGGGGCGTCAAAGCCGCGTTCGATCAAATCGACCAGGCGTTTCGCACCCATCACGCCGATCTGGTGGAAAGGAATTTTAATTGTGGTCAGCTGCGGACTGCCCGGGGGGCGGACGAGACCGTCAAAGCTGGCGATGGAAACATCTTCTGGCACGCGCACGCCGCGTTTATGTAACCAATCGATCAGTTCGTATGCTTGGTGATCCGCCGCGCAAACCCAAGCGGTCACGCCGTCGCGTGTTTGTTGAAGCATTCGTTCGCTCGCCGCCGGCACGGCCAGGCCTTGCGAGGGATAAATGTTGATCACATCTTCCATTCGCAAAGGCATGCCGAGCGCGCTGAGACGTTCAACATAGCCGCAGAAACGGCGGCGCGCCCAGCCGGCGTCGACCGGATAATTCCAGGTGAAAAAACCGATGCGGCGATGCCCCTTGTCGTAAAGGTGATGGATCAGCTTGCTGACTCCCCGGTAGTGATCGATGTCGACGCAGTTCAGCGTGGTGTCGGTGTATTGAACAACCAGTGAGACGAGCGGATATTTGCCGATCAGCTCGTCGACGACCGTTCGCGGAAAAGGATAAATCAGGACGACGCCGTCCCAGAGCCGGCGGCGCGACGCGGCGATTTTTGCGTACGACGGACTGTCGAGGTGGGCGTCATTCGGCTGCACGAAATGCAGGTCGAGTCGCAGGTTTTGTCCGCGCGCAAAATCCGACAGACCGTTGAGCAAGCCTTGGCCTGGGTTCGCGTAGCCGGTACCTTCGAAGTTCGGCATATCGACGCAAACGAGCACGCCGATGTTCAGACTTTTAACTTCCTTCCCGTTCTTTGATTCCGGGCGCTTTTCGAAGTGTGTATAGCCCAACTTGGCGGCGAGCGCGAAAACCTTGGCGCGCGTTTTCGGATTAATGCCAGGGTGATTAGTAAAACAGCGCGAAACCGTGGCGCGGGAAATTTTCAAGCGCGTCGCAAGGACCTGTTGATTGACCGCCGTCATGGGCGAGAGGAAAGGGTTGGTGAAAGCAGCGATCGCACGCAGCTGATTTCTTTGCACACAAGCGCGACAGCTTTCAAGGACACGTGTAGACGAAGCGAACTTTTCAAAAACGGGGTGGGGCGAGCAAGGCGTCAGGAGCCGCTGCAATCAAGATGAAAATGGTTATGCACATTTATGCACGTTTGTTCACCTTTTTCTTTACCCTTTAAGAAATTTTTTTCAAAGATCGCTCATGCGCCTACCCCGTCGCCCCCAACTCGCGGTCGCGTTTTTTGCCGGATTGTGGTTGCCGTTTACTTCTTTCTTGAGAGGAGAAAATGCTTCCACTCACGCTTTGTCCTACATTTGGACGGGCGTGGAAACGGCTCGTGATAACGGTCATCGTCTCACGATAGTGACGTCCCCCACGGCGGCCACTCCCTCCCCGGAAGCTGCCGCAGATCTCATCTGCCGTCCTGAAACTCGCTACCAGACCATCGAGGGTTTCGGTGGCGCTATGACCGAATCGTCCGCGTACGTGTTGGCGCAATTGCCCGCGCCCGCACGCGCGGCGATTCTCAAAGCGTATTTCGATCCGGCGAGCGGGCTCGGCTATACCCTCTGTCGCACGCATATCAACAGCTGCGATTTCTCCCTCAGCAGCTGGTCACTCGACGACACCGCCGGCGATGTCGCGCTGGCGCATTTTGATTGGGCGCCGATGCGCAAATGGCTGATGCCCGCGCTGCATCAGGCCTATGACGCGTCGGGCGCGAAACTGCGTTTCCTCGCGTCGCCGTGGAGCCCGCCCGCGTGGATGAAGACTAACGGCGAGATGAGTCACGGCGGCGAATTGAAATCGGAAGATCGCGAGGCCTGGGCGGCTTTTATCGCGAAGTTCATCACCGCCATGGATCGCGACGAACACTTGCCGATTTCATTTTTGACCGTGCAGAATGAACCGGCCGCCTCTCAGGTGTGGGAGAGCTGTCTTTACTCTGGCGAACAGGAGCGCGATTTCGTGCGCGATCATCTCGGACCGGCGCTGGCGAAGGCCGGTTTGGCGGATGTTCATTTGCTGACCTGGGACCACAACCGCGATCTGCTCTGGGATCGCGCATCGACGGTTTTGAAAGATCCGGCGGCCGCGAAATACGTTTGGGGTACCGCTATCCACTGGTACGCGGCCGATCATTTTGACCAAGAGGATCAGGTGCACGCGGCTTTTCCCGATAAACATCTCTTGTTTACCGAAGGCTGCTGGGAAGCCGGCGCGAAGCCGGGCCAGTGGGATCGCGGTGAACGCTACGCGCATAATTTGATCGGCGACCTCAGTCATTGGGTCACCGGCTGGATCGATTGGAATCTGGTGCTCGATCTCAAAGGGGGCCCGAACCATGTCGGCAATTTGTGCGACGCTCCCATCCTGGCCGACGCGGCCACCGGGAATATAGTATATCAAACGTCATTTTATTATCTCGGCCATTTTTCGAAATACGTGCACCCGGGAGCAGTGCGCATCGGCCTGACCTCGACCGTGAAAAACGCGGAGACGATTGCGTTTCAGAATCCGGATGGATCGATCGCGGTGATTATTTCTAATCCGGGAGACGGGCCGCTTGAAGTGTCGCTCGCGCTCGCCCGCGATCGCGTCGCGCTGCATGTGCCGAAGCACGCTATACAGACCTGGATCGCCCGCGCGCCGTGATTTTTTTCGGACTGCAATTGCATGAACGCGCGGAGCAGCGGGAATTTTGCATGCGTGCAATCCTCCGGAGATCGTCGCACGCGATTGCAGCTGGCCGGCAGGAGCGAATTTTGCGTTAAACTAGTCTGCCACGTCGGGTCTTGCTCGGCCTTTTCTCCTCGTAGCTGAGGGAAGCTCGATTGACTTTTCACGGCGGAATTACCTCGTGGATCCGAGAGATTTTTTTTGCAACGCATGCGCGGCCGGGCGCTGAAAGGAGTGGTTTACCTTCGAGAAATCTCCCATTTCGATTGCACTGTGATTGCACGAAATTGCATTGACACCAACAACTGAAAAACAAACTCTTGGCACATCGACGACGGATGCGAAGGCCTCTCGTAATTCGTGTCGAGACCCCCTCCCCATCAACCCAACCATGAGAACACCCATGAATGTGCATGCCCGCATTCGGCGCGCCTCGGCCGTCGGATCGCTTGTGCTGTCGGCAGCTGCGTTTGCGCAACCGACCTCCCCCACGACTCCTTCGAATTCTGCGTCTTCCCCCGGCGTGGCTTCGAATGATCAAACAATTGTTCTGAGTCCGTTCGAAGTTTCGACGGATAAAGACAATGGCTACCTCGCTACCAATGCTGTTTCCGGATCTCGGTTCAGCTCTTCGATTAAAGACACGCCCATGCCGATCGAAGTCATCACCGGCCAGTTTATTCGCGACACTGGTGCGACCGATCTGCGCGATGCTCTTCGCTATAGCGCGGGCATTTTGCTGCAGACCCAAAACGATTTGGGTATCATCGGCAGCGGCGCGTATCAAGGTCCCGGCGGCGTGAACAATGCTCAAGGCGCCACCGCCAATCCGAACGATGTGCAAATCAAGTTGCGCGGCTTCGTGACCAACAACGCGCTACGCGACGGTTTCCTTCGTCTCAACTCAACCGACTCCGTCAACATCTCCCGTATTGAAGTGGTCCGCGGTCCCGCCGCCTTGCTTTATGGAACGGGTAACTTCGGTGGTGTTGTCAATTACTTGGTCGAAGAGCCAGCCGACAAATTCGGCGGCAACGTCGATGTCAGTTACGGTAGCTATGATTTCATGCGCGGGACCGTCGACGTAACGGGACCGATCACGAAAGGCTTCGACTACCGTGTGGCCGCCGCCGTGCAGAGCAACGACGACTACACGCAGTACGCGAATAATCGCCACTACTTAGTCGCTCCGTCACTCGAGTGGAAACCGACCCCGAGCACCACAATTTTGCTCGATACTGAAGCCGGCAAAAGTGACTCCCACGGCACAGGTTTCCAGGAAGAACGTTCCGTCGCCGGCGTTGGGGTGAATAATGACCAGAACGAACACGGAGGTTTCTATACACCGCCAGGTGCCGACGTGCGGACATTCCGTTTATCGGGGCCGGACACGTTCTTCGATGAACAGACTGGCAACGTCGAGTTGAAGTTGACCCAAAAGCTCGCTCCGGAGTTGTACCTCCTACTCGGATACAATCATGGTTACGACGCCACTCAAAGCCTCGACGTGATTGGTTCGCTCGGCCGCAATGTTGGCCCAGCCGCTTTACAGGAAACAGTTAACCTGTTTACGCTCGATCCTTCGGCTGGTGATAACAGTCTAAACGTCCAGAATGGTCCGACTACAGGCGTCATCGATCAATATACCTGGACTCGGGCTCAGGTTCGCACCTATCGCGATCAGGAGCGCGTTGAGCTGACTTATCATCACCGGTTCTTCGATACCCACAGTCGCTGGCTGCAGTTTGATAATCAGCTGCTGCTTGGTTTCTCACCGGATTATAATAGTATCCACACGACCACGTGGGCGACGTCGCCGAATCTGTTTAATTATAAGAAGCCGACTGACACGAATCCGATCGTGTTCGCGCATCAAGGCGATGGCTCGCCCACGGTGCCGCTGTATGAAAACTTGTCTAAGCACGACAAGGGCTGGGACACCGGCGCGTATATTACCTATCAGGGTAAGATTCTCGACGATCGCCTCACGTTCTTAGGCGGTATCCGCCACGACAAGAACACCGCGTGGTCCACGAGCACGACGTTCACGGATGGCAGCGATCATACGGGCACGACTACGACCACCGATGAAGAGACGAAGCGTCAGAAAACTTACCAGAGCGGTGTTAGCATCCAGATTACGAAAGAGCTCTCCGTCTTCGCCGTGAGGTCTGAAGGCTTGCAGCCCAACTTTTCTGGCACGATCGACGCGGGCACGGGTAATCCGGCCGGCGCGACTACCGCGAAAAGCACGGAATACGGGATCAAGTTCGACTTAGCCGATGGAAAGATTTCCGGCACGATCAGTCATTTCCGTATCACGAAAACTGGATACACGAATGCTGGCTGGTGGCAGCCTGCGCCGATCGGACATCCGGTCTTCAATCCGAGCAAAGACATCGTTTACGACGTGGAGAATTTCACGCCGACGAAAGCTCCGGGTGGCAGCAATGGTGGTATTAGTGTGGGCGCTCCAACGGCGTTGCTCGACCAGACACAGGTTGTCGCCGCCTGGGATAAGGCAGTCGCTTCCGGCGCCGCTTTCCAATCGAATGCGGGTACCGGCACGACCAAGTGGTATGTCGACGCGACCAAGGCCGACGGCGCTGCCTATATGAACGCTGCTTTCACCGCGAATCAGGCCGACAACGGCGCTGAGTGGCCGGGCTTTCTTTATGATGACCTGAGTGGTGACTCGCTTGTGAACAACGCATCGCAAGACGCCTCCGCATTCCATCCGGGTGCGGGCAGCGCAGCTTACGAAACGACGGTAGTCGCACACGGTGCGGACGGACAGATCCTCGTGACCGTGAACAAGAATTTCCAAATTCTATTTACCGGTGCGTATACGGAGGTTGCTCAGACCAATTTCGGTCAATGGCCGAAGATCGCAGGTAACGATCCATGGGCCATTTGGTATTTCCAGAACTCCTCGTGGGGTCTCGAAGGGCTGACCTTGCAGCAGGCGTATACAAACCCGAGCGATACCTCGACGCGCAACACGAGCGCGGGTACCGCCGCCGGTGACGACACGCCGAAATTCCACTTCGACACGTTCGGCAACTATCATTTCACCGATGGCCCGCTCAAGGGCTTCAGCTTCGGTCTCGGTGGTTACTGGGAATCGAAACGCCAATATGAATCTGGCATCACGCACGGATCGGGTCAGTTGATTACTGATGCGGCTGGTCACTTGGTGATTCTCTATACGCCATCCCGTTTCGACATCGATTTGATGGCAAAATACGAATGGCACATGCAAGGCCATGCGTGGAACGCACAACTCAATGTGTATAACCTCTTGGATGACACCAAGCAGTACGGTCTCATCTACGCAGCGCCGCTCACCGCTAAGCTCACGGTCGGCGTCTCGTTCTAATTGTTCGGCTAGTTTAGGACTTCGCAAGTCGCACTGAGAGCTCTAGGGGAAAGGCTTGCGATAGGTTTGTTTGTGGACAGAGCTGGGGTGCGCTTTTTCGCGTGCCCCAGCTCCCGTCTTTTAAAAATTCTCCCCACGTTTTGGCCGGTGATCCGCAGCTTTTTACTAGGTGCGCACACTCGCTCCTAGGACACGGCTCTCGCTCGGCCCGCTCGGTCTGTCTCCTCATGAACCCCTCGTCGGAATCCACACGCTTGTCCGTCGGCGAAAAGGTCGCTTACGGCCTCGGCGACACCGCTTCGAATTTCTTTTTCCAAGCGTTCAATCTGTTTCTCGTCTACTATTACACGGACGTCTTCGGCCTGTCCCCGGCCGCGGTGGGCACGATGATGCTCTTCACGCGGTGTCTCGATGCGATCATGGATCCGCTGATGGGAGCGCTCGCCGATCGCACGCAGACCAAGTGGGGCAAGTATCGGCCTTACCTGCTTTGGGTGGCCATTCCGTATGGACTAATTGGATACTTGATGTTTTCCAATCCCGCGCTTTCGCCCGCCGGAAAACTTGTTTTTGCCTACATCACCTATTCGCTGATGTGGGTCGCCTATACTGCGATCAACATTCCTTACTCGGCTTTGATGGGCGTGATGTCGTCCTCGTCGAGTGATCGCACTTCGCTTTCCACCTTTCGTTTTGCCTTCGCCTTCACGGGAGCATTCCTGATCGGCACGCTCGTGTTGCCGTTGAAGAACTGGTTGGGCGGCGGATCTTTTTTTCACGCGCAGTCCTCCACTGCGATAGAAGTGATTAATCAAGCTGCCGGTTTTAAATACACCATGGCGATCTTCGCGATCGTGTCGGTGGTGTTATTTTTTATCACCTTTGCAAAAACTAAGGAGCGCGTGCACCCACCAGCGGGGCAAAAAAATTCGATTAAAGCCGATCTTAAAGATCTCGCGGCCAATGGCCCCTGGCTCGTGCTCTTCTTCGTCGCATTTCTTACGCTGACAAACGTTGGGGTCCGCAATGCGGCACTGATTTATTTCTTCAAATACAATGTCGGCGACGAAGCTAAAGCCACGTTCTTCATGTCGTCCGGCTCGGTTGCGTTTATTGCGGGCGCGCTCGCGACGAAACTTTTTCTGAAGTTCTGCGACCGCCGAAGGTTGATGATCATTCTGACCGGCCTTAACGCTATCGCGATTGCTGCGCTCTATTTTATCGATCCGCGACAAATCGTTTTGCTCTACGTGATCAACTTCATCGGCACCTTCGTGGCCGGCCCAACGCCGGCGATCGTTTGGTCGCTTTATGCCGATACTGCTGACTATGGTGAGTGGAAATTCGCGCGGCGCTCCACCGCCCTCGTCTTCTCAGCGGCCGTCTTTGCACAAAAAGTCGGGCTCGCCGTCGGCAGCGCGTTCGTGGGCTGGGCCTTGAAATTCACCGGGTTCGTTCCAAACGCGATTCAAGCCGTCGAAGCTAAGCAAGGCATCCGCGTCATGTTTACCTTGGTACCCGGCGCCTTCGGCCTGCTTAGCGCGTTGGCAATTATCTTTTACTCACTCGACGATCAACGCGTGCGGCAGATCGAAACAGATTTAAAGGGTCGCAAGAGCGAATTCACCGCTCCCGCCGCCGCCTAGTCCAAAACTTAATTTCAACAATCTCGGGCAAACTTTGCTTATTAGTTATGAAGAAAAAACGACTTACTTATAGTTTTCTGATATATGCAGTCATCGGCACCATGCTTTTGAAGGCGTCACCGCCGGACGGATATAAGTTGGTTTGGTCCGATGAATTCAGCCACGTTGGCCGGCCGCCGGACGTTGCAAATTGGGGCTATGATCTGGGCCACAGCGGTTGGGGGAACGAGGAGCTGGAAAACTATGTCGATGATCGCTCTCACGCACTCATCGTGGCAGACGCACGCGCGACCGATGGCGCCGCGCTACAGATTTTGGCGACGCGCGAAGCGTCAGGTGAATATAAATCCGCGCGGCTCAAGACTCAGGGCAAGTACGCGGTGCAGTACGGTTTCATCGAGGCGCGCATTTGCCGTCCTGAGGGTCAGGGAATCTGGCCGGCGTTTTGGATGTTAGGAGCAAATTTCGAGAAAGCCGGCTGGCCACAATGCGGCGAAGTCGATATCATGGAAAGTCCGGGAAAACTGACCTGGTCCCATCGCAGCCAAGGAGTGGTGCACGATCCTGCGTATTTTGGTGCCGAGGCGCTAAAGGGAGATTTTATATTGAAAGGAAAACCGTTCAGTGAGGGCTATCACCTGTTTCAGGTGAAGTGGGAGCCGGACGCGTTGGAGTTTTTCGTCGACGGAAAATTTTTCGAGCGACGCACTGCCGAAGAAATCGGCGCGGAAAATTGGTCCTTCAATCAACCGATGTTCTTTTTGCTGAACGTCGCCATCGGCGGAGGCTGGCCGGGCAATCCCGACGGCACGGCCGTTTTTCCGCAGAAGATGCTCGTGGACTATATCCGCGTTTATCAGAAGCCGGAGAAAGCACAGTAGGCCGAGGAAGCCGTAGTGAATAGAAAAACTCGATGTGATTCGCAGGATCGGCCTGCACGTGTAGAGCGAAGCGAGGTGCTTCCGACATGGAGTCCGGCGACTCGTCGCCGCCTTAAGGCGAAATTTATTTCGCCTTCTGAAAACGCTCTTAGGGACCATGCGGGCGAATGAATTCGCCTGTCGAAGGCGGCGACAAGTCGCCGCGCTCCATGTCGGAGCCGCAAAGACGCTCATCGGCTTCCCTGTTTACCTGCTACTCAGCGTTGGCGGATTGAGCAGCGCGCTTACGACGGCCGGCCGCGGCTGGATTTTTTCAACAGATTCTCGCGAGCGGCGTCCAACTGTGCGCGCTCTTTCGCGGTCAGGCTCGAAAGTCCTGACTTCGCGATTTTGTCGAGCAGCTCGTCCATCTCGGCGACTGCTTCCGGATCGCTTGAAACGGTTGCGCCCGAGTCGAGGTCGGGCAGCACGCGCAGCTTAGGTTGCGAGCGCGGCAAGTGCAGCGTGGGCAGATGCAGATGGCCCTGAGCAGCGCGGATGTACGCAAATGCGAAACCAGTCGTTGCCAGCAGGGAAATCAGTCCAAACAAATCGTGGTCGCTCAACGCGATCAAACTGTAGATCGCGACCAGCACGATAGCAGTCCACTTCGCTACCAAGTTGAACATCAACATCGCGTTCGGATAGAGCGTTGCAAACGCGACGAACATCGCGAACGAACCTGTTTCCCCGGCAAACCTCACGGGGTAGCGCACGCCGACGACGGTAAAAAGGAGCGGCGTGAGTAGGTAGAGATACACCCACAGGCGCAGGAAAACTTTCTGGCCGAAGTAGCGCTCAATTTCGCGCCCGAAAACCGCGAGCATGTACATGTCGATCACGAACATGAGTGACGGCTTGTTGACGACACCGTAGGTGAAGACGCGCCAGACTTCGCCAGAGAGAACGCGACTCGAATCGAACACCAGAGGCGAAAACCAGTTTGCGGACGCGGCGAAGCTGAGCAGCGCAAACACGATCGTCGTAACCGTGTACAGCGCTACAATCAGATATGCGGTGTAAACCGGATATCCGCCAATGTAGCCGCGGGGCTGATACTCGCTGTACGAATCGTAACCGTTCATGGATGGGCGCGCCTCCACGACATGACATTGAAGGCAGAGTTTCGCAAGCGGTAGCGATCACAGCTGCGCTAGCTTGCAATCGAGGACCTACTAGACGGGCAAGTGAAACAGGCTTCGCGAGCGACAATCCGTGCTATTTCGATGCCCGGGATGAACCGACGGTTGCCCCCCTTGTTCACTGCTGCCGCCCTCGCGCTTTTGTCCCCGGTCCGCGTCGATGTTCTAGCTTTACCGCGGCGAACGGTAACGTGCCTGTCAAACTACCCGCGCGGTCGGTCGTCGTGGGGACTTTATATTCGGCGCGTACTGCCTGATTCACTTTCTCTGTAAGTCGTTCATTAGGTCTCACCATCCCGAGTTCCGGAAGCCCGGAGCTCGGGATTTTTTCCGGACCTCTACGGTCGAGGCCTGTTTTCTGGCGAAGCCTTAGAATCGGCACGAAAGGTCGACACCGATTGCTCGCGGTTGATTGGTGACAACGCGGTTAAAGGCCGCCGAGGGAAGTGTTTCTTGAAACAGGTTTTCAAGTTCGACGTGCTTATTGAATACATTGTTCACAAATTGAATACATTGTTCACAAATAACGCCACATTCCAGCCGCCTCTCGCCAGATCATTGCCGATCCCGATACGGAAATTGGTCAAATCATACGCTGGCAACTGACTATATTCACCATTCAGTGAGTGACCGTGAAGGAAGTCGAGCGAGTATCGATGGTCGACATAGGCGTTCTCAACTCGTGCGGTTAACGTATATGCGTGGGGTCGTTTTCTTCCCCATATACTATCCCGCTCCCGGATGGTCCGTAATAACCTGGATTGGAAAGGCCGTAGTTAGATGCGTACGTGACACCAGTATTGGGATTATTGAAATCCTCACTGGCTTCTTCCACTTGGATCGAACGGCGCGACCAATACGATGTGACGAGGCTCGCGTCGAAATTATCAAAAGCGTAATTTATTTCCAGGTCACTGATGGTAGCTTTGTCGCTCTTTGGTTCTGGAATATCAAAAACTTGATAGTGAGCCATCGTGCCCGGAGTGCTATCATAGGCGCTAATGCCATCTTGCCTTTCATCGAGACGAAGAATTGCAGCGATGATTGAGAGGCGATCGATCGGTTTCCAGAGTAGGGTGCTACGAAGACTATTATATTGGTCTGCATTGGAGCCCGAATAGCGCGCCGTAACAGGAGCGTTGAGAATTTTCTGTATACATAATGTGGCAAAGTGAACTTCACCCGTTTCTGTGGGCTGGAAGCTAACGCGTGACATTATGCGGAGTCGCAGTAGCGCTTGAGGACGGAGGCCGTTAACGTAAAATTAATGGAATCTGCGAAAACGTTTATGAGCATCGCGGCGCGAGTTTGGTTAGAGTCAGGGCGCACCAGGAAAAATTCAACTTGCGATGTTCGACGGAAACCAGTGGACCCAGTCCGGCCTTACGGCGTTTCATTTCCAAGCCAATCGGTTATTATTGCCAATTGATATTACCAAATGCCCGCTTGGCGTTGTTGCTTTGGCGAATCAGTTGACGAAACGGCACGGGGCAGAAGTAATCTTGCTCTACGTTGTCGAGTATAACACTTCGGTCGCCCAATGTTTGCGCCTATATAAATTTCGGCGAGAACAGGCAAAAGTTTGCCTGAGGAAAATTGGAGATCAGTTTCTGAAAAAAACTATTACTGGTGTGTATCGCGTCCGCTTTGGTTGCCCATCTGACGAGATCATTGCGCAAGCTGTTGAGTCGGGGGTTGACCTGCTGCTCTTGCCGGTTTTTCCGCCTACTTTTTGGAATGTGCTCGTTCAGAAACAGCCTTGCCGAACCTCGCGAGAGCTAACGGTTCGTGCTCCATGTCGAATCTTTGCGTATGAAGCACATTCTAAGATTAATTACTTAACGCCCCGAACAACGCTAAAGCGGCGCTTGTTGCAGGGCTGCGAATCCATACTTCGAGGGTCCGAGAAACGATTGAGCTAGAACGTCGCGACTCTGGATTTGGAGATGAATCGCAAACGTTT
>FTDT01000085.1_pt1 | contig 13007 bp, 8 predicted proteins | sample 1640021 | NCBI WGS metagenome assembly FTDT01 (sample SAMEA3914869, study PRJEB12502) | metagenome | biome: forest; material: soil | place: USA | collected 2012-03-12 | depth 0.1 m | reverse complement strand
TACCGCGATTTTTTCGCGCTTGATAATATTTCCTTCACCGTGCGCCGCGGGCAAGGCACGGGCATCATCGGGCGCAATGGCTCCGGCAAGAGTACGCTGCTACAAATGATCGCAGGCACGCTCACCCCGACCTCCGGCAAACTAGCGGTCACGGGTCGCGTTTCGGCTCTCCTCGAACTCGGCTCGGGTTTTAATCCTGAATTCACGGGACGCGAAAACGTTTTTCTCAACGGCTCTATCTACGGCCTCGGTCGCTCGCAAATGCTGAAGCGCTTCGACGAGATCGCGGACTTCGCCGACATCGGCGACTTCATCGAACAACCCGTTAAAACTTACTCGTCCGGCATGATGGTCCGGCTTGCCTTCGCCGTGGGCCTGGCGGTCGAACCTGACATTCTCATCGTCGACGAAGCGCTTTCGGTCGGAGATGTTTTCTTTCAACAGAAGTGTTTTAAAAAGCTTCATCATCTCCTCGACCGCGGCGTTACCCTGCTCTTCGTCTCGCACGACATGGAAGCGGTCCGCAATCTCTGCGAACAGGTCATTCTACTCGAGCACGGGAAAATGCACTTTCACGGCCCGCCCGACGAAACGGTGAGTCGGTACTACGCTCTTTTCGGTAAACGGCTTCAACAAGGCGTCACGCGCCAGCCTTTCGAAACTGTTTCCGAAAGCGCCAAACAAGCCGCGCTCGATCTGCGCACCGCGTTGAAAGAACACGATCTTTTGCCCAAAGCAAAATCGCGTCACGGTGCCCACGATCTCGAACTCGTGCACACCGCCGCCGAAAATGAACACGGCGCGCCTTCGCTGCGGGTGGAAATGACGCGCAAGCTCAAGCTGCGCTGCCTGCTCCGTGCACACCAAGTGATCACCGACCCCGCGATCGGCATCAACATTTACGATCGCATGGGCAACTTGGTCTTTGCTGCGGGTACTCGCCAGCTCGGGCAGGTACTGGAAAACTTTTCTGCAGGCGACGAACGCGTGGTGACCTTCGACATTTCCTGCGATCTGCAACCCGGGGAATACACCTTCAGTCTCGAAACCAGTGAGCCCTCTGCGGAGGGACCGAACTTCGGGTATTTGCACGACAAATACGAAGGTCTTGGCCCGATCGTGATTCACTACGAACACAATCACACCTGGCCGTTTTACGGGATAGCTCGACTGCCGTTAAAAATTTCGGTCGAGTAAACGGGCTCTTGCCCATGACTTCTCGTCCGTCTTCGAACTCGTCGTCTTCACCTTCCGCGCAGATCGCGCCGGCCGCCCCGCGCCTCGCGTCTGTGCCAGAACTGACGAGCGAACCGTTTCAAGCTTTCATGCGCGAGTGCAACGCCTTCGCCGCGCGCCATGAGCTGCGTCAGTTTACGAATTGGAGCAAAGTCTGGGAGTATCCGTGGCTGCACTACCGCGGTTTGGACCGCATCGATTGGCGGGGGAAACGGCTGCTGGATTTCGGCAGCGAAATCTCACCGATGCCCTGGCTGCTCGCGGCGCAAGGCGCGGCCGTCACCCTAATCGAAACCGATCCGCAATGGATTCCGCGTTGGGAAAAACTGCGCGCCGATCTCGGAGTCGACGTGCAGTGGCGGCTCGTATCCGGTGAAGCACTACCGGTCGAAAGCAACTCGATCGATGTGGTTACAAGTTTTTCCGTGATCGAGCATCAGCCGGACAAAGCGAAAGCAGCGGGAGAAATCGCACGCGTCCTCAAGCCGGGCGCGCCGTTGTTTATCTCCTTCGATATCTGTGAACCTGCGATGGGGATGACATTTCCCGAGTGGAATGGTCGCGCGCTCACCATGGCCGAGTTTGAAAACGAACTCTGGCGCCATCCTGCCTTTGCAAATTCAGGCGAACCGCTGCGTTGGAATACAGAAGATATCCCCGCGTTTAAAACCTGGCACCTACAAAGTGCATCACATCATAATTACGTGACCGGGGCAGCGGTGTTGGTGCGTCGGTAAGCGTGAAGGAGTGCGTGCTTTCCAAGCACTGCCGGGATCGTGGGCGGCTCGCCCGCATTCGAAAACCACCGCCGAAGGCCACATTTCTTCTCGCTTAAATAAGAGCTACGGGCGGTAGCCCGAGATGAGAGCGGGCGTCCTCTCTCGAAGAGACCTTCGATTAGTAAGATCCTGCCATTCGTTTTCCGCGCATATGCGGGCGGGCCGCCCGCGCTCCGGGAAAAGGCCTTCGAAAATTACCGGCCTTTTAGATAACGTCTGCAGAATAGCGCTCGCTCTTTCTCAACTAAACGACTTCCCGCAACCACAGGTGCTCTGCGCATTGGGGTTTTTGATTTCGAAGCCTTTGCCATGCAGGCCATCGTCGAAATCGATCGCGGAGCCACTGAGATACGCAAGACTCGTGGGATCGAGGAGGATTTTCACCCCTTCGCTCTCTAATTCCGTATCTTCCGGCTTCGAGTCGTCAAAAGACATTCCATATTGAAATCCCGAGCATCCGCCGGTCTCGACGAAGACGCGCAGTTTTTTCTCGGCCACAGACGCCTCGCTTTGCATCGACCGGACCTGCAGCGCCGCACGTAGACTCAACGTAATCATCTCTCAAGTGTTGGCGCTTCGGTGACGATGTCAACGGGGTCGCCCCTGTCCCGCAGGTGCGCATTCGCGGCGGCGGCGAGCGGTCACATTCGCTAAAAGAAAATTAAACAAGCGGTCGGAAGCAGCAACTTCCATGCTAGCTTGAGATTTGTGCTCTTGCCAGTGCGGGATCGGTCCGTACTTTCTGGATACGTGGCTACCCTCAAACACATCTTCAACGAGCTCCATTACGAGTTGACGCGGAAGATCGCGGAAGGCGGCATGGGCTTGGTTTACGAGGCCATGCAACGGGGTGCTGGCAATTTCCGCAAAGTTGTGGCGGTAAAATTGATCCGCGAAGAATATTCCACCATCGCGGAATTCCAGAAAAATTTCATTGGCGAAGCCCGGCTTGTCGCCGACCTCATCCATACCAACATTGTCCAGACCTATCATCTCGGTCAGGTCGGCGGGCAGTACTTCATGGTAATGGAATTTGTCCGCGGCGTGAATCTGGAACAGTTTCTCGAGCGCCACCGGATGATGCGCCGCAGCGTGCCGATCGATCTGGCCGCATTTATTATTTCTCGAGTCGCTCGCGGGTTAGCTTATGCGCATCAGAAGCGCGATACCGAGGGACGTCATCTCAATATCGTTCACCGCGACATCGGTCCCAAGAACGTCATGATCGCGTACGAAGGCGACGTAAAGTTGACCGACTTCGGAATCGCGAAAGCGTTGGACCTGATGTACAACGAAGAGGGCAAGGTCATCGCCGGCAAAGATGAATACCTCTCGCCCGAACAAGCCAGCTACGCCGTCACAGACGCCCGGGCCGATCTTTTTCCACTTGGCATCGTGCTCACGGAAATCCTTTTAGGCCGAAATATTTTCCGCTCGGCTGACCGACTGGAATCGCGCCGAAACATCTTAACTATGCCGATTCCCAAGTTCGGCACACTTCGCGCTGATATCGATGATCGTTTGGAAGCAATCATCCAGAAGGCACTTCAGCGGGACCGCGACAAACGCTACCAGAGCGCGGCGCAGATGCTGACCGACTTGGAACTTTACCTCTACAGCGATCGCTACGGTCCCACCAATGAGAAGCTCGGCGTGTACTTGAAAGAGCTCATGGACCATCGCGAACCTGGCGTGCCCGCTCCGCTTTCCCGTTCCCCTGCCCCCACGATCGCATGAACAAATCAACCGTGATCTATCCAGCAGACCATGAGCGGACCCGGATTTAGCCAAGATCTTCGGCAGCGCCAGTCGCAGTCGCTGGTATTGGCGCCGCAACTACGGCAGTCTCTCAAAATCCTCCAGGTGGCGGCGCTTGACCTGCGTTCGGTCATCCAGGAAGAGCTGCAAAACAATCCTGCGTTGGAAGAACTCCCGATGGAAGGCGTCAGCCTCGATCGCGAACGCGACGCGCAGAATGGGGATGAATCCGACCCCGACTCCAGTTCTGGCGACGCTGCCGAAACCACTTCCTCCGATAACGAGCCCGTCACTGCAACCGAGAATCGCGAAGAAATGGACTTCTCCAAGGAGTTCGAAATTCTTCACAAGCTCGACGAAGATTGGCGCGACTACATGTCGCAGGCCGGCGGCGCACAGCAACACACCTCCGAAGACGCCGAACGTCGCCAGCATTTTTTCGACTCCCTCGTCACCGAAACTTCCCTGCAGGAACATCTCATGCGGCAGGCCGAGATGGTCGAGATGGGCGCGAAAACGTCCGAGGCAATTCAGTATCTAGTCGGCAGTCTTGATGACCGCGGTTTTCTCACCCAGACGCCGAACGATGTCGCACTGCAGACCGGTTTACCGCTCGAAACAGTTCAACAGGCCGCCAAGATTTTAAAAACGTTCGAGCCCGCCGGTATTGGCGCCCTCAATCTCGAGGAGTGCCTTCTCCAGCAGCTCGGCAACAAAGGCCGCTCCGACTCGCTCGCCGCGCGCATCATCCGTGATCACTTCGCGCTATTGACGCGCCGCCGCATTCCGGAAATCGCGCGCAAGACCGGTGCGCACATGGATGACGTCCAGCTCGCCATCGAGGAAATTGGCACCCTCGATCCCGCCCCCGGCCGCCGTTTTGCCGATGATAATAACCGCGTCGTCATCCCGGATGTGACCGTCGAAAAGGATGGCGAGAAGTGGAATGTAATTCTCAACAGCGACTACATCCCTCGTCTCCGGATTTCGAATACGTACAAGGAAATGATCGCGAAGGGAACACTCTCGAAACAAGAGCGCGATTACTTGCGCGAGCGGATGCGTTCGGGAAAATTTTTGATCAACTCGATCGAGCAGCGCCAGCAGACCATCGAGCGAATCACGCGCGAAATCATCAAGAAGCAGCACGATTTTTTTGAAGAAGGCGTTTCCAAGCTGCGTCCGATGACGATGACGCAGATCGCGGATGTTGTCGGCGTGCACGAAACGACGGTCAGCCGCGCGATCGCGAACAAGTTTATCAAAACGCCTCACGGCATTTTCGATTTCAAATTTTTCTTCACGCCCGGTTATCAGGCTGACAGCGGCGATTCTGTTTCGAATACGAGCGTGAAAGAGATGATCAACGATTTGATCGCCGGCGAGGATCGTAGTCATCCCTTGAGCGACCAGGAAATCGTCGCGAAGCTGCAGGAGCGCGGGATCAACATCGCGCGCCGTACAGTGGCGAAATACCGCGAGGAGTCGGGGATTCTGCCGAGTAATCTGCGGCGGGATTATACGTGAGCTACTAGTAGTTGTCGAATAGATCGCCCTGGCGGGATAACAATCCTCAGAGTACTGTCCGGATCAGATTTCTGATTACGCCGCCCGAATCGATAGCGCTGGATCCACTCTCGTCGCGCGGCGCGCGGGGAAGAAACACGCGGAGAAGGCCACTGTGCTCATCACGACGAGCGTCAGCAAAAACGTTTCTAGATGCAGTCCCGCACTGTTGAAAAGCACGGCTTGCATGGCCGCTCCGGCGGCCCACGATCCGACGAGTCCGATCACGGCGCCAATCCCGAGAAGGCGCGCGCCGAGCAGGAGAAATTGACGGCGAATTTGGGCGGGCTGCGCACCGAGCGCGATACGCACGCCAATTTCCGTTTGGCGCTGCGCCACTGCATAACTTAACACGCCGTACGTTCCCAGCGCAGCGAGTAGCAAAGCCGCCCCGGCGAAAATTCCCGCGAGAATGGTCGGCGAGCGGCGCGCGACGAGACTATCGTCGATCCGCGCTTGCATGACTTTTAATTGGTCCACGGGTAACTCGGGGTCTAACGAAGAAACGGTGCGTCGAATAGCGTTCGCCGTTTCAGTCGGCAAAAGTGACGATCTGACGACCAAAGCGAAGAAAGGTGCCCCACCTGACGCGCCATAAGGAAAATACACCGCACCGTGAGCCTTATCATCGGTTAACTCAACTTGGCTAACACTCCCGACGACTCCGACGATCGTCGACGCGCTCTCGGGTGTTTGGGCGGGACCAAAACTAATGCGGTGACCGATCGCCGTCCCCTTCGGCCAATAAATTTTGGCGAATGCTTCATCGACGACACACACGACGGCGCTGTTGTGAGTATCCGCATCGGTCAAAAGCCGCCCCTGTAGGAGCGGTATGCCCATCGTTTTCCAATATTGGCTCGAAACGGCAGCCAGGTAGTGAGCGCGCAGGGGCTCACCCGGTGTAGGCTTTCGATCTGCCAAAGTCACTGCGCTATCGCTGTTCAATGGTCCAAAAGGCAGATTCGTGGTGAAAGCTGCTGAACTCACTCCTGGAATTGCCGAGACTGCCGGAAGCAAACGTTCGAGGAACGCGAGGCGCGCCTCTGGAGTTTGATAATTTTTCCACGGCAAAGCGATCATCCCCGCCATTAGATCCGACGTCGTAAAACCCGGCGAGGTCGCGAGCACCCGCCGCAAGCTCATCGTCAGAAGACCTGCGCCTGACAAAAGCACGAAGGCTAATGCGACCTGCGCGACGATGAAGATGTGACGAAGCCGTTGTGCACCACGGCTGGAACTGCTACCGCGAGATTCAACCTGGAGGCCGGTGGCCATTTTCATCCGCAAAACATACGTCACGACCGGAGCTGCCAGCGCAATAACTACAAAACCGGTGAGCACCAGCGCGGCCGCGCCGACCCGAAGGTCGAGGCGCACGTTAGCGCCGAGGGGCAAGTGATCGGTTCCCAATGTATGCAAAAAATCGATACCGAAGACGCCTAAAAGCATTCCGTAGAGACAGCCGCCGAATGCCAACAATGCGGTTTCCGCGACAACTTCTCCGACGATGTGGCCATTGCGCGCTCCGAGAGCTTGCCGCACCGCGAATTCTTTGGCACGTCCGCTCGCACGAATCAGGAGTAGATTAACCAAGTTCACGCAGCCAATTAAGAGCAGCAGCAAAACGCCCCACTGCAGCCAAACCAAAATGGGCTTTACGGTTCTAATATGTTCAGCGTGCAACGCCCGGACGACAGTGTGGTAACCGACGCCCTTGGTAATTTCTCCATAAGGATCGCTCGCGAAAAGTTGAGCGTTCAGTGCATCCACTTCCGATTGCAGAGAAGCGATGGTTGCACCCGGAGCGAGACGTGCGATCATCTCGTAATTATTATTGTGACGCGCTTGCGGAGTGCGCTGCGGAAGATCGTGCGAGCTGGGACGGTAAAACTCGGCGTCACTCGATAAAAATCGGAAATCTTTGGGAAGTACGCCGATGACGGTGGTCGCCAGACCATCGTTGAGAAAAGTTCGGCCTACTACATTTGGGTCCGCGTTGAAATAGCTATGCCAAAAACCATCGGTGATCACCGCGACGCTATCTGTACTATACAACAGCTCCTGATCGGTGAACATCGCTCCCTTCGCCAGCGTCACTCCCAAGGTTTTAAAAAAATCGGGACTGACTCGTTCAATGCTTACGCGGTGCGGCGCGCCGACCGCCCCCACCGTGATGCTCGATTGTTGATACAGAGAAAGACCGGTCACAGATTTCAACGCGGTTCGTCGATCGAAATAATTCGTTATCGATGCTCCCGAACGCTCCACCCCCGCCTTGGGATAACTGTTGCTGAGTAACACCAGCTTCTCTGCTTCCGGAAACGGCAGCGAACGTACCACGATGGCGTCAACGACTGCGAAGATCGTTAAATTAGCGCCTAAACAAATCGCGAGGGTGGAAAGCGCGGTGAAAGTGAAGCCGGGAGTTTTCGCGAGACGACGGAACGCGAATTTAAGAGCGGAGAACATGGGGAGAAAATTACGGATCAGAGTGCGTGACCACTTCTTTGTTTGCAGAGCTCATGCCAACAGCTCTGCCCCGCGCATCATACTTTACTCTAGACAGTTACACACATTCGCCTTTCGCGCTTTCCAATGAAAGGTTCCAGCCCTGGGAATCGAGCGTCCCAATTGCGGGACGCTGAAACTGCGGTCGCGAGGTTCATGGCGAACCGAGAATATGCATTGTCAATTGCTTCGAAATCTCCGCGCGGCTTTCGGAGCTCGTGGTAGAGGTGTTTTCCACGCACTCCGAACGCTGCTTTGCACGGCCCAAACTTGCGTGCTGGGATCGGCCCTCGTCATCGCGGTGAGCATGTATTCATTTCAGCATTACACAGCAACGCAGAGCGCGTGACGCGGTCCATCCGTCTGGCGCGCGGTTCGACGGCGAGCCGATTGCTCAACCCCTCCACGCGCGCATTCCGAATACGAAATGATTTCGGCTTTGAAGGCGGCAACGAATCGCGGACCTCAGGTCCGAGCCGATTCGAGAAAGAGATCCCTCGGTTTTACTAAACTCGCTCTAGCGAGGTGCCTGCGATGGTGCGGGCAGAACCTCGCGCTCAGCGGCGAGTAGTAGATTGAAAGCAGCCTCGGCCGATTCCACGGCCATCAACTCGGTCATCACGTGCGTCTTCATCGCGATCAAGCAAAGGCGCGCTAGCGTGTGCAAATGGATGCGGTCATCTTGGCAGCAGATCAGAAAAAACAACCGGGTCGGCCGGCCATCGGGTGCGGAAAAATGGACGTCCTGCAGCGTGCGACCCAACGTTATGAACGAACCTTCAAAGCGATAAGGCGCGTGGTGGCGTGCGTGCAAAAGGGCGAAGCCGCCGGGAAGTGCTGTCGAGCAAAGCTCTTCGCGCTCAACCACGCTCTCGAGCAATTCGCGCGCATCCAGAACCCGAGTCGTCTTGTCGGCCAGGGCAACCATCTCGCGGATGACGCTGGCTTTGGTTTTTGCGGGCAGCGCGAGGTCGATGTACTCGGCGTCCAGTAATTCAGGAATGAGGGCGGCATCCGGGAAAATGTCCCGCGTGCCCCGCATCGTTTTCTCGTGATACTGGTCCAGCCGTTTGCCGGGCAGGTTCAAAATGCGCTGCGAGGCCCAGGCATCGACCGCGCCCCGCCGAAAGACGACCCGACCTCCGCGCGTTTCGTGCGGCAGATCGCTCTCGCGCAGGAGACGTTCGACGTCGCCCGTTGCCAGATGCAAATAGGCGGTTAATTCCTCGGCGTTGAACGTCTCGTGCTCCATGGGCGCTTCGCAAACTCCACGCGCCTGCTCAGGTCGCGCTCAATTTCGCGTTGAGGGAAATCTTTGCGTTGAGAACGCGCGAGACGGGGCAGTTGGCCTTGGCGTCATCGGCTACGGCGAGAAACTTTGCTTCATCAATTCCGAGAACGACGGCCTGCAGATCGAGATCAATCGTCGTAATGGTCGGATTCCCGTTCACCATCTCCAGAGCCACGGTTGCTGTGGTCGAAATCTTCGTAGGCACATGACCCGCTTTGCCAAGAGCGGCAGAAAGAGCCATGGAAAAACAGCCGGCGTGAGCCGCCGCAATCAGTTCCTCGGGATTAGTGCCTTTGCCATCTTCAAAACGCGTGTGGAAAGAATACGCCGTTTGTTTGAGCACTCCGCTAGGAGTGGTGAGAGAACCTTGACCTTGTTTGAGGTCGCCTTGCCAGACTGCGGAACCAGTACGTTTCATAGGGAAGCAAGCGTACGACGAAGGTCGCGCCAAACAAGCGCCGGCTGCATTTTTTTCGGGCACCACTTTGTCATGCTTTTCTGAATACACACGGCAAATCCGCGTGAAAAACATGAAACGAGCAGCCAATCCTGTTAATATATTAGGAATTTCACCCTAACAGCAACGCACTGTTTAAATGCTGCTAACGGTTGAAATGGGTACGAATCTTGCATAATTGTAATATAACTACATCCGCCGGCGGCTGATGCCGCAGGCCTAACCCTACTCACGACGAAAATGAATAACTTCTCCTCTTGGAGAGTGACGGGGAAAAGCGCATTGCGCATTCCGCTCCTGATTTCGGCTTTTGCCGCCGGCCTGCCGTTGGTCAGTTTTGCACAAGAAGCGGCCGTGACACAGCCGACTACGCAGAAGGACGACGACGGGAATTCTTCTACTGTTAAGATGGAGAAATTCACTGTAACGGGCAGTTATATACCCTCTGCCGCCGAGGCGTTAGCTGTGCCGGTGACAACCTTTTCCGATCAAGATATTGCGCTCAGCGGAGTCCGCACTGACACGCTCGATCTCTTGCGCAAGATCGCCCCTTCGATTGCGGGCATCGGCGGGGAGAATGCCACCATCAGAACTGCGGAAACGTACGGTGGCGGGGAATTGACCAATCACGGCATGGAAGTGTTGGTCCTGATCGACGGCCGGCGCGTGGCGACCTCTGCCGCTGAAGCAGTCGCGGGAGATCGATTTGTGGATTTGAATATGGTGCCAGCGTCCGCCATCGATCGCATCGAAGTCCTTCAGGACGGCGCCTCGGCCATTTATGGTTCCGACGCGGTCGGCGGGGTGATCAATTTGATCCTCAAGAAAAACTATAATGGTTGGGAAGCTGGAACTCATTATGGTGTGAGCACGGATACGGGCCACTTTCGGGAGCGCATGGGTTACATCACAGGCGGTGTCTCCAACGATAAGACCTCGATCATGATCTCGGCCGAATATTCCAAGCGCGACCCGATCATGTTCAGCCAACGTTCCTACACCAATCCGTATTATGGAACTGAATATTATCCTGGCATCGTCGACGTCTATAATAGCGCTACCGGCAACGATGAAGACTATCAATTGAATCCAAAGTATAATGCCCCGCCCGGAGGCGGCACTTATACGATGGACCAGTTAGTCACGATGGGTTATTATACAGATCTCGGCAGCGACTCTGATCCCGCGGTTGTTTCTAAGATCCAATCCGGGCTCAACCTCGCGGACAAGCAGACTCTCGTTCAGTCACAAAAACGCACCAGTTTGCTGATCAATGCGAGCCATCGCATTTATGAGGACCGCCTCGAATTTTTTGGCAACGTTCTTTACTCGAACACCCACACGCAATCTTCACTCAATGCGCAGCCCATCTATCCGTATGTTTCGACCCCGTTTACCGATCTGATCGAGGCCGGGGCAACTCCTCCGCCAGCCGGGACACAGTATATTCCGGTCACAACACCGGGCAATCCATTCTCGCAGGCTTGGATGGAGCAAGGCGGCACCTTTGATGAAGATGGGAATCCACTCGGCCTTGGAGTCGATGCCCACAACCGCTTCGTCGATTTCCCGCGAATTTTTAGAAACGACAACACACTCTTCCGCACCGTCGACGGTTTTCGCGGAAAAATTAATGATCGTTACTCATGGGAAACAGGCCTGACGCTGAGTCGCTACCAGATCGATTATTATAACGATAACGTGATCGACGAGCAGGCTTTCTTTGACGCGCTTGCCTCTGGTTCAATCAATCCGTTTGCCTTGAAACAGGATGCCTCGGCTCTCACCAATGGCGTTCTCGGAACCGCCACCATGAACGGAACGAGCACGCTAACCGCCGGCGATTTTGTTTTCAACGGCAAGCCGTTCGATCTGCCCGCCGGCCCGTTTGCATTCGCGGTTGGCGTGCAATACTCGCGCGAAACACTCAGCGCGCAGGCGGACATCAATACGGAAAACAAAGGATGGATCGATTCGCCTTCGATTCTCCCGATCGACAAGTCCCGCACGGTCACCGCTATGTTCGGCGAAGTCGAAGTTCCGATTTTCTCCCCGCAGCAGAATATCACGGGCCTCTATGGTTTGAACGCCGACTTGGCTTACCGCATCGAGCGTTATTCCGCGATCGGTGCTTCCCGCGTTCCCAAGGTCTCCCTCAAGTATACGCCTTTCAACGAAGACCTGAGCTTCCGCTTCAGCGCGGGCAAGTCGTTCATCGCGCCGACGCTTTACGATCTGTATGGACCGGTCAACGTTGGCTCATCTGAATCGGTTAATTATACGCCATACGGTTCGACTGTGGAGCAACAGAACGTGCAGTTCGAAAGCTCCTCCGGATCGAACCCGAACCTCAAGCCTTCCACCGCGACTAATTGGTCTCTCGGCTTTAATTTCACGCCGCATCAGGTGAAAGGTTTGAGCCTCACCGTCGATTTCTTCCAGAGTATCCAGAAGGGTCTGCCCGGCAGCCCCGATGATGAAACCGTGGTCCAGAGCGTCGAAGATCTCGGCACCGCCTCGCCATATATTGACTTCGTCCGTTTCGGCACGGCTAACGGCGCTAAGGCGACGGGGCCAGGCCAGATTAGTTCCCGTCCGAAATCCACTGTCTGGCTCGTCACGCCAACCACGAATCTCGGCGGCACGTTGATCCGCGGCGTTGACGCGAGCATCGAATATATTCTGCCGACCGCGACTTTAGGTCGCTTCGACTTCCGGACGAATCTATCGGTCTACAATACATTCCGCCTCGAAGTTGAGCCGTCAGAGCCTTATTATAACTATGTGGGCACGGCGACCTCGCTCGACGCTGAAGCGACGATCCCGCGCTGGCGCACCTATACCACGGTCGAGTGGCGTTGGAAGGGCTTCAACGTGGGAATCTCTCACACCTTCGTTCCATCCGTAGTCGACCTCGGTCCTGGCGGCGTCGAAGCAGAACCCGCCGTTCACGTCGCTTCTTATACACAGTTCGACGTCTTGGCGGGCTACGACTTCAAAGGCCAGAAATGGGCTCCGTATCTAAGCGGCTTCAGCATCCAAGTGGGCTGCAACAACGTGTTTGACCGCAATCCGCCGGTCGCGCTGAACGCCTTCACTGACACGAATGCAGACATCGGCACGTACGGTGGCGCGATTGGCCGCGAGCTCTACGTCGACGCGAGTATTAAGTTCTAATAAACTCCCAAAGTCGCGACGACAACGTCACTTAATTGGTTAAAAAACGCCGCCGTTCTCGGCGGCGTTTTTTTTATTTTCGAGCGCGAGAATTTCCGGCGCTCTTTCGAGAGAATTACGGTCCAGATGCAATCCAGGTAGAAATCCGCGGATAAAAATCCACGGCTACGGATGCACATCACAACCGCCTACCTCAAATACAGCTGACAACTGAACCGCGTCCGCACAGGGT
>FTDT01000289.1_pt1 | contig 13419 bp, 11 predicted proteins | sample 1640021 | NCBI WGS metagenome assembly FTDT01 (sample SAMEA3914869, study PRJEB12502) | metagenome | biome: forest; material: soil | place: USA | collected 2012-03-12 | depth 0.1 m | reverse complement strand
GTTTTTGAATAAAAGTCCGCGGATTCTTTCGGCTGACCGGAAAACAGTGTCGCCCAGGCGAGCTCGCCCGGCATCGCCTGGTAGTCAGGCACGTCACCCGAGCTCGATTGGATTAAACCAAAAACGGCGCCTTGGGCGTCTTGAGCGATTGCGAGGGTGCCGCGATTTTTCACGTCGCGCGGCTTCGCGAGCGTTTTGCCACCCGCTTGGTTGAGCGCCGCGATGGCTTTGGGGATATCGTCGGTCGCGGCGAAGCCAATCCAGCGCGGCACACTATTATCGGTGTGTTTAACCGAACTGCGCACGATGCCAGCAATGGTTTCGCCGCCATTACTGATGACGATGTATGTGTGGCCTTTCTGTGTCATCGTCTCTGAGGTCCAGCCGAACAACTGCGTATAGAATTTGGCTTCTCCCTCCGGATTTTCGGTGAACAAGTCCGCCCACTCGAATTTGCCGGGTAAATGAAGTTGAGAGGGCGAAGTATTTAGCGCCGGCATCACGTTGTCTGCCGCACAAAGCGACGATGCGAATGAGGCCGTTAGAGCCAGCACCGCGGATGAAACGAGAAAGAACTTTCGGAAACTTACAGGAGAAAGCAGCATATCAATTGAGGGGCTTGTGGCGCGGACACCCCCGCTTGCCGGCCGTTCCTCGAAACAGCCCGGCCGTACTCCGTCTAGGAAGTTATACCATTGAGCGAAGCCTAAACTGTCTTACTAAGAGCTCAGTATAATCTATGTCTCTCGCAACCTTCACGGGGTGGACGCTCCGGCTCCTGGTCATCGCCTGCACGACTATTCTAGTTGGGCTTATCTGGGACATCTCGTGGCATATGACGATCGGCCGCGATACATTTTGGACGCCCGCCCACATGCTCATTTATATAGGCGCGGCCGTTTCGGGCTGCACCTGCGGAGGGCTCGCGATTAAAACTACATTCTGGAGTTCGCCGCTCGAGCGGCGAGCGACGACGCGGATCTGGGGCGGCCGCGCTCCACTCGGCGCGTGGATCGCTATTTGGGGCGCGATTGCGATGATCGCCTCGGGGCCTTTCGATGATTGGTGGCACAATGCGTACGGCCTCGATGTTAAGATCATCAGTCCACCGCACGTCCTGTTATTTTCGGGAATGATTTCGATTGTATTCGGTGCGCTGATACTGGCGCTGCACGAACAAAACATGGAGGGTGCTGATTCGTCGGCAGCGCCTGACGCAGCGACATCAAAGCCGCTCGTGCTTTCTTACGTCGCCGGCCTCGTGCTCGCATTCGTCTCAATTCTTTTTTTCAGCGAAGGCTATCCGAACCGTCAGCATTCGATTGAATATTTTTTCCTCTTCAGCTGCGTCTTTCCCTGCATCCTGTTGGCCACCTCGCGGGCTGCGACCGGGCGCTGGGCAGCCTCGAAAGCGGCGCTCTCATACATGGCGATCGAACTCGCGATGATCTGGATTCTTCCCCGCTTTTCGGCGACGCCAAAACTTGGTCCGGTTCTCAATCCTGTCGACCACATGGTGCCGCCCTATTTTCCTCATTTGCTCATCGTGCCGGCACTCGGCGTCGATTGGGCGATGCAAATGGGAGCCGCGCGCAAGTGGAAGCCGTGGATCACCGTGCCACTCTGCGCCGGAATATTTGGGTGCCTCTTTATCGTTACGCAGTGGACCTTCTCTCACTTTCTAATCAGCCCGGCAGCGCATAATCCGATTTTTGTCGGTAACCAATCGACGCCCTACTACGCTGCACACCCAGAAATGCGCGGACTTTTTTGGGAGCCGCAGCGAATCCTCGCCGTGCGCGCACTCCTGAAAATTTTCGGCACGTGTTTGATTTCATCCACGTTTGGTTGGGCCGCCGGAAGCTGGATGCGAAAGGTCCGCCGGTGAAACGTTTGCTCTCAATTGTTCTTTTTTGGCCAACCATTCTGTTTGCACACATCGGTAGTCCAGTGGTGATTGCGGATGGCGTCGCTGGCCCCTATCCGCTTCGCGTCGTGATCCGTCCGCCCGACGTAATTCCCGGACGCGCGCAGATCGATGTACAACTGCTGCGGCCAGTCGACGTGGCGACTCAGGTTTTCGTTCTGCCGGTCACCGCTGCGGCGGGATTGCATGGCGCCCCTGCCCCGGATGAAGCGATTGCCGTCGTCGGCGATCCTGCGCTACGCCATGGAGAACTTTGGCTCATGACAGTGGGGTCATACAGTGTGCACGTAACCGTGCGAGGGCCGGCAGGAACCGGCACGTTTATTGTCCCGGTCGACGCGATAGCGACCCAGGTTTTGCCCATGCCGAAAGCGACCGAGGTGGTCCTTGCTGTGCTCGGCCTCATTCTTTTTCTCGGCGCAATTTCACTGGCGGCGGCGGCGGCGAAAGAAGGCACCTTAGATCCCGCTCAAGCCATCAGCCGGCGTGATCGCTCGCGCGGATTCCTCGTGGGTTTTGGCGCGCTGGTGTTTTTTGGTTACCTGCTTTTCGCCGGTAAATCCTGGTGGGATCGCGCTGACGTTTGGCATCGCTCCAATGAAATCTATCATCCGCTCCCCCTATCGGCTCAAGTGAGCCACGGGGTTAATGGATCCAACGTTCTGCAGCTGGCGATCGACACCAGCAAGCTGGACAGCGACGAACCACTAAGCGTGCTGCCCGATCACGGGAAACTGATGCATCTATTCGTGATGCGTGAACCCAAGCTCGACGTGTTCGCGCATCTTCACCCAGTCCAAGTCACTCCGGGAAATTTCGTAGTCACGCTGCCGGCGCTCCCTCCGGGGGACTACACGCTCTATGCTGATATTACGTCGAAGATGGGATTCGCCGCGACACTGACCACTCGTCTCGCCCTTCCTCCATCGCCCGCTGCTTCACTTGACCAGGAAACTTCGCACGCAGACGCGTCCGCGGGCGACACGAAAACCTCCGCGCCGTCGATTGATCCCGACGACGCTTGGATCAACGCAGATTGGGCGACCCGCTCAAAAGCAGTTCCGGCAACGCTCGAGCAAGTTGGCGAGAAAACGTTTTATGCTGACATGCCCCTCTCGCTCAATTTTCGCGCCGTCAACGGCCGTGGCGAACCCATCGAGAGCGAACCCTACATGGGCATGCTTGGTCACGCCGCCATTCGCAAAACCGACGGGTCCGTTTTCGCTCATCTTCATCCGTTAGGGACGATTTCCATGGCGTCACAAGATTTTTTCGCCACGCAAGCAGCGCAACAAACGAGAGGCATCGTTAAGCAGTTACCCGAACTCTGCGAAGCCGGCGTCAATGTTTCCTTTCCCTACGAATTTCCCAGCGCGGGAGCTTACCGGATCTGGGTACAGACCCGCGTTAAAGGCGAAATCGTCACCGGCGTTTTCGATCTCAACGTTTTGCCACCGAAGTGATGCGGCGCACGCGCAAGTATTCGTTCATCGCACAGCTCACTGCGAAGTATGCTCAATCACTTACCGCTTGGCAGTGTTTGGCGACGAGCGGCAACGGTCGCATGAATCTCGCCTTCGACGCGCGCAATCTCATCGTTCCAGCGCTGCAGATCCTCACGGTATGACTTAATCGCTACCGAGCTAGGCGCATCGGGCGCGTTCGCGCGAATTTTTCGTTCCGCCGCCGCCAGCGTTCGAGATACGTCGCCAAGATTGAGCGATAAATCGCGGCGCTCGGATAACAGCGCCTGCAGCGTGACATCGCCGCGATCGGCCAATGTCTGCGCCAGTCGAAAATCGTTCATCGTGCGCAAATCTTCCGTCGACTCGGCCGTCGGTGCCGTCGGCGGCGGTGTGTATTGAGACGAGGACATACTTAGCTGCACCGTGCTGCTACCGCGCGTCAGCGTGAGGACCTGCTTTTGATCGTCGTAGTGCGAAACCGAATACGTCTCGAAAGCGCCGCCGACGCGCACCCACTTCGAAGCTCCAGTCGCAGTATCGGTCAGTGCAAACTGTGACTTCGCACCTTCTGAAATGATGCCTTTCCACGCGATGTCGGCGCGACCCGCCGACACCACGGACAGAAAAGAAAACACCAGAGCAAATCGAGTGGTCACCCGATGGAGACCGCGCCCGAGCTCTGGCAGTTCCTGTTTCAATCTTCTTGCTGCAACGTCGCGACGACCGAGAAGTCCTCCATCGTCGAGGTATCGCCTTTGATTTCTGTACCGTTCGCCACGTCTTTGAGAATGCGACGCATGATTTTTCCGCTGCGCGTTTTCGGCAAGCCAGCCGCGAAACGAATGTAATCGGGTTTCGCGAGTGCACCAATTTCACGGCCCACGTGTGCGCGAAGTTCTTCCTTCAACTTGTCGCTCGCTTCGAAGCCCGTCTTTAATGTCACAAAAACCACGAGCGCTTGCCCCTTCAACTCGTCCGGCTTTCCGACGGCTGCTGCTTCCGCCACGGCGGCATGGGAAACGAGCGCACTTTCAACCTCCGCCGTGCCGATACGATGACCGGATACATTGAGCACGTCGTCGATGCGACCGACAATCCAGAAATAACCGTCTTTGTCCTGACGAGCGCCGTCACCGGTGAAGTAACGCCCTGGGAAGTCAGACCAATATTGTTTTTTGTATCGATCGTCGTCGCCCCACAACGTGCGTAACATCGACGGCCATGGTTTTTCGATCACCAATTTTCCACCGGAATTGCGGGGGACTTCCTTGCCATTGTCATCGACGACTTTCGCCACGATGCCGAAAAACGGTAGCGTGCCTGAACCTGGTTTCGTGGGGATCGCTCCTGGAATGGGTGCGATCATGATCGCGCCCGTTTCCGTCTGCCACCAGGTGTCCACGATGGGACATTTCTTTTTTCCGATCATCGTGTGATACCACATCCACGCCTCGGGATTGATTGGTTCACCGACGGAACCTAACAAGCGAAGTGAGTCAAGGCGATGACGAGTAACATAGTTGTCGCCCCAGCGCATAAATGCGCGGATGGCGGTCGGCGCGGTATATAAAATCGTCACGCCATGACGGTCGATCATGCGCCAGAAACGATCCGGTTCAGGTTGGTTCGGCGCACCTTCGTAGATGAAGATAGTCGCTCCGCTGCTCATTAAACCGTAAACCACATAGCTGTGTCCTGTGACCCAGCCGATGTCGGCCGTGCACCAGTAGAGATCGTTTTCTTTGAGATCGAAAATATAGTGCGAGGTGAGTTTCGCGCCGAGCAGGTAGCCCGCGCTTGTGTGGAGCACGCCTTTTGGTTTTCCCGTGCTGCCGCTGGTGTACAAAATATACAGCGGATGTTCGGAATCGAATGCTTTCGCCTTATGGTGATTCGGTGCACCTTCCCACGCGTCGTGCCACCAGACATCGCGGCCTTCGCGCATGTCCACCGGGTTTCCGCAGCGCTTCAAAACGAGCACGGTCTGCACGCTCGGGGTGTGCTCGACAGCTTTGTCGACGTTGTTTTTCAACTCGATGACCTTGCCCTTACGCCAACCGCCATCGGCCGTGATCACGAGGCGAGCGCGACAATCATTGATACGATCTTTCAATGCCTCCGGACTGAAACCGCCGAACACGACTGTATGGATTGCGCCAATACGCGCGCAGGCCAGCATCGCGATGACCGCTTCGGGCACCATTGGCAAGTAGATGGCCACACGATCACCCGCTTGAATTCCCATGTTTTGAAAAACGTGAGAAAGGCGGGCGACGTGGAAGTATAATTGCTTGTAAGTTATCGTGCGAATGTCGCCCGGCTCACCCTCAAAAATAATCGCTGCTTTGTTCTCCCGAGCGGTGCCGAGATGACGATCGAGGCAATTTTCCGCTACGTTTAACTTGCCGCCCACGAACCACTTCGCGTGGGGGTCGTCCCACTTGAGCACCTTCTTGTAAGGCTTGCGCCAGATAAGATGCTCCTTGGCCTGACGATCCCAAAAACGCTCTGGGCTATTGACAGATTCAGCGTAGAGTCTCTTATAAGCCGAATAGCTCCCAAGGTTTGCTTGGCGTTGAAACTCGGCCGAAGGCCTAAAAACCCGAACTTCTCGGGATACTGAGGTAATCGTTTGGTCCGTCACGGGTGATAATGAGGTTTGGAGCCGTTCTCCTTTTGGAGTTCGCGGTTCTTATCTCGGTCACAGTTTTTTTCGTCAAGCTCTGGGCCTCTCGATCGTCCTGTTTATTTTTTTCAATGGAAAACACTCCTGCTCCCGCTGCGGCGGCCGCTCCATCTACGCCGACCCCGGCGCCCACTACACCTGCTCCCGAAAATGTGATTCGCGTCGAGGGCGTGCTCGATATTGACCTGCAGAAAGGCGGCAATGGCCAGCTGATCGATATTACTAAATCGAGCAAACGTCGTCCGACCGACACATTTGTGCCGAAGGAATTAATCCGCCGTTTTAAACTGCGTCAGGGAAATGTCATCACCGGCACTGCCTATCCGGCGGAAGGAAAATTTCCTAATCCGAAGATGAAGTTCATCGAGAAGGTCGATGGACTCGATATCGAAGAGCGCCGCGCAAAATTTGATTTCAATGCGCTCACGACGATTTCCCCCGATGAACATCTAAAAATGGAAACCAAAGATGGCCGCATGACCACGCGCGTCGTCGATCTTTTCTGTCCCGTCGGCAAAGGTACTCGCGGTCTGATCGTCGCTCCGCCTCGCACCGGCAAAACCACGCTGCTGCGCGATATGGCACTGGGCGTGTTGGAAAATAATCCAGAGTGCCACGTCATGATTTTGCTGGTCGACGAACGCCCGGAAGAAGTCACCGATTTCCGCCGCAGCGTGTCAGCAGAACTTTGGGCTTCATCAAACGACGAACAGCTCGAGAATCATATTCGCGTAGCCGACCTTTGCATCGAGCGCGCAAAGCGTCTCGTGGAGACGGGGAGAGACGTGGTCCTATTTCTCGACTCGATTACGCGTTTAGCGCGCGCACACAATTCTTCGCGCAATTCGGGCCGGACTGGTTCCGGTGGTCTCGACGTCCGCGCTCTCGAGAAACCGCGTCAACTTTTCGCCGCTGCGCGTAACACTGAAGAAGCCGGTTCGCTCACGATTGTTGCTTCTGTGCTCGTCGAAACCGGCAGTCGGATGGACGACGTAATTTTCCAGGAATTCAAAGGCACCGGTAACATGGAACTTGTGCTCGATCGCAAGTGCGCCGAGATGCGTCTGTGGCCAGCGATCAACATCGCCTCCTCTGGCACGCGTCGTGAAGAATTGCTTCTCGATGCGAAAAAACTCGAAGGAATTCACTTCTTCCGACGCGCACTCGTTCAGCAAAAGATCGAAGATGCCACCGAGACAATGATCACCCGTCTTTCGAAAACAAAGACGAACGAAGAATTTCTCAAATTGATCGCGCGCTAAATTACCTCTTGCGCCGGTCGCTAAAAGTCTGGAAAAAATTCCCTTTCCGTCGATTCGCACAAAGCATCGGCGTGAGTCAGCAGCCTGTAATCACATTTCATGCATAGTTTTTCCGAGCAGTGTCTCGATATGGCCCGATCGATGTTGGGCCACAATCTCGACTCGATCCAGCCAGACGGCACGATTCTTCCCGCAACCGGCGAGCAGCCTCGCCCCGATGAACCTGGCCATGTCGCCTTCGCTCTAGGCGAATTCTACCGCGCGACTGGTGAGACTACGCTGAAAGGGTTTGATCTAATCGATCTCGCGGCGCGCTGTATCACCGCTCAGATGTTCACCGAGCCTGCCGCCGAAAACGGTTTGGCTTACGCCTCGCTTGGCCTGCTCTGCTTCGGCCCGTCGAAAGAGCGCAATCCCGTGTGGGAACGTTTGGTTGAAGAAACCAAACAGCGCATCGACAAACAGCTTCTTCACCGCAGCGACTACGACAATCACTGGCAGGCTTTCAACATCGCCAAAGCTGTCGCGCGTTTCAGTTTCGGTCTTTCCAAAAAAGACGAAACCTCGCGCCTGATCGAGCGCATGGTCGATCGCATCGATCAAACCAGTTCGAGCGGCTTCTTCGACGACTCGACATCGGGTCTCGGCGGTAATTTTAATTTGTACGGCGTGATGATGTTCGTGTTCGTCCGTTCCGCGCTGCAATTGCACGCGAATAGCGGCGTCCGCGAACGCAAACTTCCGACGCTGCGCACCTATGCGGAAAAATATATCCGCATGATGCCAGATCTCGTTCGCGCAGATGGTCTCGGCTGGGCCGTGGGCCGCGCCGCGGGCGCGTATGGCCAAATGCACTGCATCAGTCTGATTTTGCAGGGTCTCCGCGACAACTGGATCGGCGACGATCAGAAGGTGAAATACTACGATATTCTTCGTCGTCTCTTCGTGTTCTTCTACCAAACATACCTCGACCAGGAGCACGGCTTCCTCGATTTGCGCGACGAAGAACGCACCGCGTATTCACAGCACACGACTCGCATGGCTAATTTCGACGCCGCGCGTTATCTCTGCCAATGGTCGCGTCTCGCCAAGACCGTTCAGATGCCAGCTGGCAACGTGAAACCGGAAGCGACGCGCACCACCGGGCGTTTTGTGATTTTCGACAAGAGCAATCGCAAGGAACAGGGCTTGTTCCTCTACCGCGATGCCGAGAGTGGTTTGCAAGCGCAGATTCCGCTGATCAGTTCCGGCTCGAAGCTCACCAGCGATTCGCTCGCATTTCCGCACTGCCCCGGCGTTTTCGATTGGCCGAATAATATCTACGCCCCCGTAATGTTGCCCGAACTCACCTTCGGCGACAATGTCACCTTGCCCGCTTTTTACGGCAAAAATTGCGTGACCGGTCTCGGTCTGCGCAACAGCTTCTATTTCCGTTACGACCAACCCGAGCTGATCAACACGAAGGAAGAGATCGTCAAAAATCTCGGCAGCGTGAAGGTGCAGTGGAATTTTTCCGGCTCGAAGATCAGCTGCGAATTTGCGTACACGGTGAAGCAGCAGGTCACATTGGATAAATTCCGCTACATGCTGACGATCGCCGCTCCGCATTCGAAATATCACGTCAGCGGCATGCTCGGCCTTGGACCACTCGGTCATCGCTGCACCGTGCAGAAAGACGATTTCCAAGGTGTTTGGCAGGAAACCGAAGTGGTCAGCCAAGACCCGACCTACCGCACGAATTACGGCAAGATTCACTACCTGCAATACCTCGTACGGGATCATCCGCTGATCATGCGCCCGGGCCAAGTTTATCGTTTGGTTGTGAACTTCGAGCCGGATCTGGTCGTTACAGAATAGTCGCTTGTACGGCCGGGCTGCTCGCGCTGAAGCGCGCGTGCAAACTCGCCTTGAAGTGTATGGCCCTGCCAAACCATGGGGCCATCGCACCGACTACCTAATCGACTAAAGAATACAGACACCTGATTTATTACGTAGTGCACTGCGTTTTCTCAAAACAGGTGCAGCTTTGACCTGCGACGGGTTTCGACAATTCTGGATGCCAGCGCTGGATCTGTAAATCGACACCCATCGCAAAAACGCAATCGATCATAGCCGGCTACGCATCTCAATCGTCCGTCTGCCGAAGCCATCTCGTATCCAGAAAGTCTCTACACGTGCTCTCCCGCCGAATCATTCCATGTTTGGACGTGACCGCTGGTCGCGTCGTTAAGGGCGTCAAGTTTCAAGAGCTTCGCGACGCCGGCGATCCGGTTGCTTGCGCTAAAGCGTACGATGCGCAGGGCGCGGATGAATTGATTTTTCTGGATATTACCGCGTCGAGTGACGAGCGACGCATCATGCATGACGTGGTAGCCGCAACTGCCGAACAATGTTTCATGCCGCTGACCGTGGGCGGTGGACTTCGTTCGGTTGCCGACATTGAAGCCATGCTGCGTTCGGGTGCAGATAAAGTTTCGTTGAACACAGCGGCGATCAAAGATCCGTCCTTGATCGCCGAGTCGTCGCAGCGTTTCGGAAATCAATGCATCGTCGTGGCGATCGATGCGAAGCGCGAACCCGACGGCAAATCGTGGCGTGTCTACACCCACGGCGGGCGCAACGCCACGGAGCTAGATGCCGTAGCGTGGGCGCGCGAGGCCGTGCGCCTGGGCGCGGGAGAAATTTTGTTAACGAGTATGGATCGCGACGGCACCGGCATCGGTTACGATGTTGCGCTGACCCGTGCGATCAGTGACGCGGTCGAAGTGCCTGTGATCGCCAGTGGTGGTGCCGGCACGATGGACCACTTCGCGGAAGTTCTAGACGAAGGCCACGCCAGCGCCGTCCTCGCCGCGAGCCTCTTCCACTTCGGGACCTTCACCGTCCCGCAAGTGAAAGATTTTTTAGGCCACCGCGGAATCCCGGTGAGGATATAGGAGCGTCAGTCTTGTTTAAACGGAACCGCGTTCGTGAGAACGCGGGTAACCATGCAGCCTGGGCGTGAACCAGGGTATTCGTGAAATGCTGAAGCGATATTGAATCGCTCGGCAAGAAACGTGGCGATCTTCAAGGTCATATTTGAGCCTGGTCGCAGCGCTTCTTAAAGCGCGGTCCCGTGAAACGAAGCGACTTTCAGAAACTCAGTAGATAGAAGTAAATATCATCCGCCGGAGGGCATCGTCTGGCTCGCTGGCGCCGCGGATTCTCTCGCTGCCTTTCGCGGCTCACCGACCAAAATACTCAACTGCTCCTGCACTTGCACGAAAAACTCCTGCGTAAGTTCTCCCGCGGGCACTTCGTAAATCTGCTTACTCTTCGCATGCTCATAAAGCGATTTTGTCCTGTCCGAGCTCACGCCCTTCGGCTTTAAGACGCGCTTTCGCTCCAGCATCAGCGCGAGAAATTGTACCAAGCGCACGTTCTCTGACGACAGCTCGGCCGATGGATCGAGCAATGTCGTGAAAAGATTTTCCGCAGTTAACTTCAACTCGCGCTCCGGATTTTCGTTCGGCCGGCGCGGTTTGAAAATCTGCGCCCATGTGCACACCAACGTCCCCTCGGGATTGAACTCGCCACTCTCCTCCGTCAGCACGTCGTAGCGCACCACCTCCTGCGTTTGCCCTCGTACAAGGAAGCTCGTCACGCGATCTCCCTCCGCGAACAGCCGGCCCGATACAATACACGCGCTCGCCAAAGGTTGTAACTGGAGTTCCATCCGAACTTGTTTACTTGTCCTCGTCAGGGAGGCTAGTCAATTTGCGGCAGCCCAGAATGAACGGACGCATCATTGCCATCGGCGATATCCACGGTTGCTACCAAGAATTCTCGGATCTTCTCGAACGGCTCGAGCTGACGAAAGACGACCAGCTCATCCTTCTCGGTGATCTGGTCAACCGCGGCCCCGATAGCAACAAGGTCATCGACCTCGCCAAAGCCCATCGAGCTATCTCTCTGCTCGGAAATCACGAGCTGCGCCTGCTCAACTACCGCCGCTCGAGCGACACGGCTTTTCTCAAAGACACAGATCAAGCCACCGCCGAAAAATTACGCCCAGAAGACTGGACCTATTTGGAGGCAATGCCACTCACGCATTATATCGAAGAACTGAATACAGTCTTCGTTCACGGCGGCTTTTTACCCGACGAACCCTGGCAAAAACAGCCCGCGCAAATCGTCACACGTATCCAAATGATCGATGCAGAAGGTCGCGCGCGCAAACGTAACGAATGCGAAGGTTGCCCGCCGTGGGCGGACATGTGGAGCGGCCCTCCCTTCGTCGTCTACGGGCACACGTCGCGTCCGGAAATTTATAAATTAAAATGGTCCGTGTGCATCGACACAGCCTGCGTCATGGGCGGTTATTTGACCGCTTATATCTTGCCCGAAAAACGGTTCGTGCAAGTGAAGGCCCGCCGGCGCTATTATCCCTGACATGGCCGATACTTTCGCTCCTTTCGCCGGCGCTCTGCTGCTCTGCGTCGATATGCAGCCGATCTTCCTGAAAGCGCTTCCTGACGGCGACCGACTGCGCAAACGCTGCGCCTTCGCCATTAGCGCCGCTCAAGGCGTCGGCATGCGCGTGGCCTTCACCGAGCAGGCTCCCCGCAAACTCGGCGGCGCCGACCCGGAATTGCTGAAGCTGGTTAAGAAGCCCACGTTGTTTTCTAAAACCACCTTCTCCGCCTTGGCCGATGACGGCATCGCCGATGTAATCCGCAAACTCGATATTGAGCACGTCATCCTCTGTGGTTTAGAAACCCCGATCTGCATTTATCAAACGGCCCTCGATGCCGTGGATCGCAATCTCCAGGTAACGATTCTCGCCGATGCGTGCGGCGCGCGACGGCCCGAAGACGCTGAGACCTGTCTGACCGCGCTCGAGAAGCATGGCGTGTGCGTACTGCCCTCCGAAACTGTATTTTATTCTTTGATACAAGGAACTGAACATCCCTTCTTCAAAGAATACACCAAGTTGGTCAAATCGCATGCCTGACGCGTTGCCGCTCTCTCTCGTTCGCGATCTGAAGGCGCTCGAAAACGCCGCCGGACGTATCTTCAACAGCATCCTGCTGCTGCGGAAGGTGGCTACAAAAACGGCGGCAAACGGAAACTCGTTTCTCAGTCTTGAGTTCGGTGATCGGACCGGGACGTTCTCATCGACACTCTTCGGCGACCATCCGCACTTCGAATTGGTGCGTTCGCTCAACGAAGGAACCGCGGTTCGGATCGAAGGGAAAAGCGATTATTATCAAGGCAGACTTTCACCAAAGATCACCAAAGTTGCCGTCCTCAGCGACGACGAACTCTCTGCAGGCGGTCACTGGGAAAATCTCGTCGAAATCCCGCCCGAAGATCCGGATGCGCTCTGGGCCGAAGTCACCGGTTATATCGAGGGCATTAAACATCCAGAAGTTCGGCAAACGGTAAAAAATGTTTTCGACGAGATCGGTGAAAATTTTCGTCAGTCTCCCGCCGCCGTCAGCATGCACCATGCGTACCGTCATGGTCTGCTCGAGCACACCACGCATATGGCGCGTGCGGCGACTGCGCTGTTTCCCGTGTATCCAGAAGTCGATACGGACCTGGCGATGGCAGGCATTCTTCTTCACGATACCGGCAAAACGATCGAGTACGAAGGCATCGTCTCCGCGCGCCGCAGTCGCAAAGGTATTCTTCAAGGTCACGTCGTCCTTGGCTATCAGTTGGTCCGCAAATCCGGGCTCAAAGCTAAGCTCGATGCCGATCGGCTTGAGCGGCTGGAACACATCGTCCTCAGTCACCAAGGTGAGCCTGAGTGGGGCGCTGCCGTTTACGCAGCCACCCCCGAAGCCGTTTTTGTTTCAATGGTCGACAACCTCGACGCGAAGATGGGCATGGTCCAACGCGCTCTGCGGCAGGCTACCGAGTCGGACGAGTTCTCTGAACGCCTAGCGGGATTAAGTTCAGCTGTATTGCTGAAAAAACTACCACCGCCACCGAGCGATCCGCTGTTCGAACAAGCTGCTTCACCCACCCCTCCGCCAAACGATCTGGAGTAAGGCTCCGGAGTCGTCGCGTTCTTAAAACGCGAGGTCTCAC
>FTDT01000282.1_pt1 | contig 13590 bp, 12 predicted proteins | sample 1640021 | NCBI WGS metagenome assembly FTDT01 (sample SAMEA3914869, study PRJEB12502) | metagenome | biome: forest; material: soil | place: USA | collected 2012-03-12 | depth 0.1 m | reverse complement strand
GGTAAATCGTGACCAAGTATTTCGTCATAATACGTCCAGTGATAATCTCGGCGGTTAGTTGTTTATAGTTTAAATATATAAACGAACGTTTGACCGAGAATCGGACATCGGTCTGGAAACGGCTTGAAGAATTTTGGCCTCTTCGCGACTGAGCCGTTTTAATCTTAAAGCTTTCCTGCGCCTCGATGACTAGGTTACCGGCGCGCCAGGGTCGCTGGGACCGGGCATCATCCGCGACGCGCGGCTTCGATTTTTGCGATGTCGATTTTGCCCATTTCCATCATCGCTTCGAAAGCACGTTTGGCTTCGGTGCCACCAGCGGCCATCGCGTCGGTGAGTGCACGCGGCGTGATCTGCCATGACAATCCCCAGCGATCCTTGCACCAGCCGCAGGCGCTTTCCTGTCCGCCGTTTCCGACGATCGCGTTCCAGTAGCGATCGGTTTCCTCCTGCGTGTCGGTGGCAATCTGAAAGGAGAAAGCCTCACTGTGCACAAAATCTGGGCCACCGTTGAGTCCGAGGCACGGGATGCCCAAGACGGTGAAGTCAACCGTGAGCACGTCGCCCGCTTTCCCCATTGGATAATCGCTGGGCGCCTGGTGCACGCCAGTGACTTTGCTATCAGGAAAGGTTGCCGCATAAAAACGGGCCGCGTCCTCCGCGTCTTTATTGAACCAAAGACAGATCGTATTCTTAGGTTTTTGATTGTTCATAAATTCATTCGGCCCGACACGCGAGGAAGAGAGAAGTTCGTCTTGGCTTTCAGCCGTAGGGAATTGGAGGCGTCGTTCGAGGGAAATGACGACGGTCTATTTTTTGAATAATCTTAGCTCACCGCCAACCCAGGCCGGGCGCGACGCTTTTGATAATCGCTTCCATCACGTGGACGTTGTAGCTCACGCCGAGCTGATTTGGAATGGTCAGTAAAATCGTGTCGGCCTCGGTGATAGCTTCATCTTTGCGAAGTTGTTCGATGAGCGCATCCGGTTCACCCGCGTAACCGCGGCCGAAGACAGCGCGCGTGTTGGCGTCGAGAAAACCGATTTGATCGGTCGAGTCCTCGTCTTGACCAAAGTACGCGCGATCAAGGTCGTTCATCAATGGGAAGATGCTTCGGCTCACCGACACCCGCGGCACACGCGTGTGACCCGCTTCCTTCCACGCAGCCCGGAAAGCGCGGATCTGCGCGGCTTGTTGAACATGCAGCGGCTCGCCGGATTCGTCGAACTTGAGGGTCGAGCTTTGCAAATTCATCCCGTGCTTCGCGGCCCAAACCGCCGTCGCATTGGTGGCCGATCCCCACCAAATCCGTTCCCGCAAACCCGCAGAAAACGGTTCGAGCCGCAAAAGTCCGGGCGGATTCGGAAACATCGGACGCGGATTTGGCTTCGCAAATCCTTTCCCGTTGAGCAGCTCGAGAAACGTCTCGGCGTGACGACGTCCCATAGCCTCATCGTCTTCACCTTGATTGAGTTCGTAGCCGAAGTAGCGCCAGCCATCGATCACCTGCTCGGGGGAGCCCCGACTGATTCCGAGCTGCAAGCGCGACCCTGCGATGAGATCAGCCGAGCCTGCGTCCTCAACCATGTAGTGCGGATTCTCATACCGCATGTCGATGACCGCGGTGCCAATTTCGATTTTCTTGGTTCTGGCGCCGACTGCTGCCAACAAAGGAAATGGCGAAGCCAACTGCCGGGCATAATGGTGAACGCGAAAGTAAGCTCCATCCATCCCCAGTCGCTCGGCCTCGACCGCAAGATCGATCGATTGCAGTAGAACGTCAGCGGCAGACCGCGTCTGTGATTGTGATGAAGGCGTCCAATGGCCGAACGACAAGAAGCCGATTTTCTTCATGGCGATAAGTTGTATGCATCGCTGACCGATTCGCAAAACCGACCGCTGTAAAAACCATTTGTTGGATCGGCAGCAGCCAGTTCTTTCGCGGTTGCTAGTCAGACATTTGGCGTTGAGTTGGCATTCTGATGAACCTTGTGCTCACTCTGTCCTTTGCGGACGCCGGATCGGTCGTCCATCCACTCGAGCGGCCCGCATCTCATCATTCCATGAACATCCTAGAAATCGCCTTCGTTTCTTATCCGATCACCGATGTCGCTCGCGCCCGACAGTTTTATGAAGAGGTCCTTCAGCTGAAGCCGGCTCAAGTCATGGTCAAAGATAACCAGAATGCCTTTATTGAATACTGGCTTGGGAAAAATAATGAACACTGTTTGGTCATCGGTGCGGGCGCTCCTATGTTCAAACCAGGCAAGTTGGGGGCGACGGTCGCGCTTGAAGTCGATGACTTCGATGCTGCTTGCAAGCGCATCGCAGACCACGGGGTGAAAACACTTATACCGCAATATCATGGTCCGGCCTGTTCGATGGTTTTGATCGAAGATCCCGATGGAAATCAGCTCATGCTTCACAAACGAAAAAAGTCGGAATAGGCGAGCTGGGCGAAGAGCAAAAATGCGCGCAGAGGGCGCAGCTATTCGTTGGCTGTCTCGAGAAAAGTCCATATTCTCTATCAACAACGATGGCCGGTGGCCAGTGAATCGGCGCATTACTTCACCTTTATAAACCCATGCGACTTTCCGCTCTTCGCGAGTTTGCCTTTTCGCTTCCGCACGCCACCTGGGTCAAGCAGTGGGGTGAGTCGCTGGTCTTCAAAGTATCCGGAAAAGTTTTTCTGGTGATTACGCTGGATGCCGAGACTATCGATGGCATCGCTTTCAAATGTGAACCCGATGAGTTTGACGAATTGCTCGAAATCGAAAGCACCGGGCAAGCTCCCTATTTCGCGAAGCGACATTGGATCCGATTAGGCGACGCGACAGCGGTCTCACAGCCCAAACTTCAGTCGCTCATTCGCCACAGCTACGATCTAGTGGTGGCAAATCTTCCCAAAAAAGTTCAGGCCACTTTGAAGGCGGAAAATGAGTGAGCGATCGCGCGAGTTGGCCCGACCATCTGGCTGTATCATGATAACTTGTTCAGCAACCTCCAATAGACGGGGCAGTCACTCGCTAGCGTTTTTTTCTGGGCAAATTTATTTGTTCGAAAGGGGCAACTCCTTTCATGATTTCCAGGTATATAAAAAATCGTTGAACCTAGCGGTGCTCACGTCTGTGACATCAATATAGTGGAAACGTCGATCGAACCCGCTCCACGACGGGAAGTCTATTGTCAGGAGGCACTCCTTTGGCTGCGAGAACATACGGTGATCGAGGGGACGTGCGCGATTACCTCATTGCCCGATCTATCGGAGGTGCCGTTGTCGTTAAGCAATTGGCGCGCTTGGTTTATCGGAGCGGCTCGACGGGTGATTGAACACGTTCCGCCGGAAAGCGCGGCGATTTTCTTTCAGTCGGACATCAAGAAAGAGGGGCACTGGATCGACAAGGGTGGCTTGATCGTGCGGGCTGCGGAGGAGGCCGGTGCACATCTGATGTTTCATAAAATTATCTGCCGGCTCCCTGCAGGCACGCTGACTTACGGTCGCCCCGCGTATACTCATATGATCGCTGTATCAAAGGCGTTCTCTTGCCCGTCAGTCCTGCCGATTCCCGATGTCATCACCGATCCGGGCCGTCAACCTTGGGTGCGGGCGATGGGCGTGCGCGCCGCTGCACACGCGATCCGTTTTGCGCGAGATCAGTTGAAAGCACGCACGGTTTTTGATCCTTTCTGCGGAGTCGGCACTGTGCTCGCTGTAGCGAATGCTCTTGGCCTGGACGCTATCGGCGTCGATCTATCACGTAAACGCTGCGCGCAAGCGCGCGTTCTCACGGTCAATCAGAACGAGCTTTAGTCAAAGAGTTCAGGCACCCGCGGAATCCAAAATCGCCTTCTCAAGATGATTTTCCGAATTTAAATTTAACGATCAATCTTGTACTTAGTTTTTGGTTACTCTGCATTCGATCGATCCCCTTTATCTATGAGACTTCATTGTTTGGCGCTTTCTAGTGTTTTTTCGCTGACCGTTTTTGCGACGGTAGGACAGGCCCAAAAGTTTGAAAATCTGGCGCTGACGCCGCCGATGGGATGGAATAGCTGGAATTCGTTTCATGTTGAAATGACGGAGGCGCTTTTTCGTCAAACCGCCGATATCCTCGTCGCGACAGGTTTGAAAGATGCGGGATATGATTACGTGGTCGTCGATGATGGTTGGGAAGCGCTCCAGCGTGATGCGAACGGTGACCTCGTACCTGACCCGGCGAAATTTCCCCATGGAATGAAGGCGCTCGCTGACTATATACATTCGAAGGGACTCAAATTTGGCATTCACAACTGCGCTGGCACCAAAACCTGCAATGGATTCCCCGGCGGCCGCGGCCATGAGTTCCAAGATGCTCGTCTCTATGCCTCGTGGGGTGTCGATTTTCTGAAATATGATTGGTGTGAACATGGCACGGCAGACGCGCGGGAAACATATAGCACGATGCGCGACGCTTTATATGCTGCGCACCGTCCGGTGGTATTCAGTCTCTGCGAATGGGGCACCAATAAACCGTGGGAATGGGCCAAGAGCGTTGGCCACCTTTGGCGCACCACCGGTGACGTGCGACCATGCTATGACTGCCAGGGCGAATATGATATGGGCTGGAAGACAATTCTTGATAGCCAGGTTGGCCTAGAGCGGTACGCCGGACCGGATCATTGGAATGATCCTGATATGCTTGAGGTCGGTAATCCCGGCATGACGACGGCCGAATCAAGAGCTCAATTTAGTCTCTGGTGTATGCTCGCCGCACCCTTGATGGCGGGAAATGACCTCCGCTCTATGCAGACAGATGTCCTCGCGATTCTACTGAATAAAGAAGTGATCGCGATCGATCAAGACGCGCTCGGTCACCAAGGGTATCGTTTCGCAGAACATCCGGGGAAAAATATTTGGGTGAAAGAGCTTTCTAATGGCGACTGGGCGGTTTGCTTTTTCAACACCGGTCCAGCACCGCTCGAAGTCGTGGTTGATTGGTCTCATTTCACTATGATGAGTGGACACTATACAATTCGCGATCTCTGGCAGCACAAGTCACTAGGCGACACGACTCACGGATATAATTTCAACATTCCTAGTCATGATGTCGTCCTGCTTCGGTTAGCAAAAGGATAGAGTTCACGGCGCGCCGCGCATCAATCGCGCGACAGATGACAGCGGGCGCCCGTGAAGACGGCTGTTCGCTCATTATATATAACGTATTAAATGAGATCGTGGGTGCGAAAGTCGCTCCTTTGGAATCGGGTAACAGCACGGTTACTATTCAAAGATAGAGGCGTTTTTTTTAATTACTAATGATTGGGAATGCGTTCTTCAAATGGGCGGAAAATATTAGCGGCTTATATTTTTTTTGTGATCGCAATGATCACTTCGGTTTTAGCTAAAGGAGGTGGCGGTGGCGGTGGAAACCCGGTTCCGACACCGGCGCCGCAACCGGTGCCCCCTGCACCTACACTTGTTTCGCCGGCCGCGGGTGCGTCTTTCGTCCAGCCCGTCACACTTTCCTGGAACGCGAGCGCGGCCACAGTTGGGCCCATTGGCAGCTATACGTGGCAAGTCGGAACCAGTTCCGCGTTCACAACAGTGATCGCGTCGGGATTTACCGACGTGGACAATGATTCTACCATCCCGACTCCGACGGCCGACAAAGTCAGCGGATTACCGAATGGCACTTATTTCTGGCGAGTGAAAGCCACCGCGTTGACCAGCAATGGCGGAGTGGACTCACCGTGGTCGGTCACGCGCACGTTTGCAATCACCGGTCTAGGGGCGGCGCCGGCCACGCCGACAATATTAACCCCGGGAAACAATAGCCAATTTCATGTAGACGAGTTTTTCAAAATCAATTGGTCCGCGGTCGCCGGCGCGCAATATTATATACTCGAGGCGGATGATGAACCGACTTTTTCCTATCCGCTGACGTTGAGCCAATCTCCCGTCACGTTCGGCACGCAATTTGGCGCGGGCTGGGGCAACCTATTGACCGCCTATTACCGCGTTCGCGCTGTTTCGGCCGACGGCGTGCGCAGCCTTCCCTCGTCCACGCTCACGATCAATGTCACGAACACAGCACCGGTACCGCCAGCGGTGTCGCTGATTTCGCCGGCCAACGCTGCCCCGGTGACAACACCGTTCTTTATCGATTGGTCGGATACGCCGAATCCGCAAGTGCCCGCCTACGATGTTGAGTTCAATACTAGTTCGACTTTCGGCGACGCGACCAGCGCGCTTTCGCTCCCGGGAGTTTCTCGTTCGGATTATCTGATCACTGCCAATCTGCTCGCGCCGGGAAATTACTTTTGGCATGTGCGCGCGTTGCACGGTGCCGTAGCTGGACCGTGGTCTGCCACTCGGTCTGTTACCGTGACCGCTGGGGTTGAACCGCCGAACGTTAATCTCTTCGCAATTTTGCCCGACGCGATCAATGCATACGGGGGTAACTCAATTTCGGCTCGGGTTGTTTTAGATAATCCTGCGCCCGCGGGAGGCGCGGTGGTGACACTCTCTACCGATATGCCGCAAGTGCAGTTGCCATCGACGACGGTCACCGTTGCAGCTGGAAAAACAGATGCTACCGTTTTTCCGATTCTCACCGGTCCCGTGCCGAACAATGGCCTTTCTATCGGCGTGATCGGCGATCTTTTCGCAGGCTATTCGGCAGGGGAGGTAGGCAATTCGCTCGGGGTTCTTCCGATATATTCAGGGCTCAGTTTGAGCAACCAGAGCGTGGTGGGCGGATCTGCCGTGACCGGCACCGTTACATTATTAAGTCCTGCTCCCGCGGGCGGAACGACCATTTCGCTCGTGACCAGCGATTCGAGTGTCGTGCTTCCTCCCGCGACTGTGTTTATTCCGCAAGGGTCGATCGATGCCCAATTCAGTATCGCCACCTTCCCGGTAACAGCGCCGATTCGCATCACGCTCGACAGTGGCACGGCGATTGAGGGCTATCGCGCGCCGCAAAATACACTCGTTGTCAGACCAGCGGGTGCTTCGCCGTCGCCGGCGACGCTCTCGACCTTGACTTTGAATTCCACCTCAGTCGCTGCCGGCGTTTCGCTCAGTGGCTTCGTCACCTTGACCGCGCCTGCTCCTGTCGGCGGCGAGGTGATCAATTTAGCGGCTAGTGCGAACGGCACACAAATCGCGCCAGCGAGCGTAACCGTTCCTGCAGGAAGCACGAGTGCGACCTTCTCCACACTCGCCGCCCCTCAAGTCAACTCCGCAACCTGGGTGCTCTTTCAAGCGCGTGACGACGCGTCGGGCGCTTCGTTGGGGCGGCTGTTTGAAATTCAGCCTTCGGTTGGACCGGCGACCTTATTGGCGATTGGGCCTTCCGATCAAAATCTCATCGGCGGAAACACAGGCCGCGCTAGCGTGGCGTTGATCATGCCGGCGCCGGCTGGCGGTGGCGTCGTGACTCTGAGCACCGATAATCCGACTTATATACACGTCCCCGCGAGCGTGACGATTCCGGCGGGAAATAGCGCAGTGAGCTTCGCAGTCGGCACGAGCTCGGTTCCGATTTTGCCCACTGGTGGGAATATTTTCGCGAGCGCCGGCGGGATTACTAAATCTATATTCGTCGACGTCAGTCCGGATCCGAACGCGCCGTCGATTCTTCAAAGTGTGACGTTCAATCCAAGTAGCGTCGTCGGTGGCAATACCACTACGGGAACGCTTTTGCTCAACAGCCCCGCGCCAGCTGGAGGTGCGGAAGCCACTCTAGCGACAAGCAACGGCGTCGCCTCGCCGCAACCGGTGGCCACGGTGCCGGCCGGACAAACGTCGGTGACCTTCACGGTTAACACCAGTGCAGTCACAGCGAACACGAGTGTCACCATCACCGCGATCGTCGGCAGTGCGAGCCAGACCGGGGTGTTGACCGTAACGAAAGCGGGAGCGGCTCCGACGCCAACTCCGACTCCAAGACCCACACCAACTCCAACCCCGACATCACCACCCTCCAATCCGGGATCGCCGTTGAGCGCGCCTTCGCAACTCGCACCAGCCGCCGACACGCGGGTCGCTCCCGGCGCGACGATCGCATTCGACTGGAGCGATGTGAGTGGCGCGGCGAACTATACGTTGCAAGTTTCCGACCAGAGCAATTTCTCGGACACGCCCCTCGTGAATCAAACGCTTACCGTTTCTCAATTCAGCACGAGCACGCTGCCAACCAAGACGATGTGGTGGCGCGTGCGCGCCAACGATGGATCGGGCAATTCGGGTAGCTGGTCGGCGGCGCGCCGGTTTGAGGTGAAGAACTAATTAAACGGAGACAAAAAGCTCGTTCTAAATGATTGTAGATTGAGACATGATCCCTTCGAACTGTTATTTCATGGACGAAAATGGGGATCCAAACGACCAATAATCAGGGGTTCATCGTCGCTGCTTTTGAATGCTGACACGTTCAATGTGCTCCACGTGAATCCCGAAATCTGGCCCTTTCGATCGCAATAGAGACGAAGGAAACCGCGTCCTAGCCCGGTATGATCTTTCCCGTCAGATCCTTTCTTGTGGCGAGTATCCTTCGGGCCATGGCCTGACTCTGAGCAATCGATCACGGGTACCTGCCATTGCTGCAGCCCCGCTTTAATCGGCGGCTTGGATGGCATGCTCTCAGGCCTTCCGTCCGCAATTAGAATATGCCCCGAGTTTTCGGTATGGTTCACATAGTAGATGGCGAGGATATCGCCAGGTTGAACTGCGTCTAGGCGGGCGATCACTTCAAATCCATGTTCATTACGGATCGTGGCATAGTAAGCCGCCGCGTTTGGTCGCCGTGACCCGAGCCAATGGTAAAAGTTATCACGCTTAAAACCGTATACGTGCATGAGCAGCGCATCCAAAAAACCACTACAGTCCGCGTAGCAGTGAGGCGGAGTGTCCCAACTCACATCGAATGCCCCATGTGTATAGTCTGTAGCGGACAGATCGAGCCGCTGCACGAGATCCTCCGCCGCAGCCAGATGAGGGCAAGAAACGTCCCCTAAGAGTGGCGAGACGATGGCGATCCAGATCAAAGTAAGCAGCCCCCTTCGCAAGTACTGTCCTAGTGACATATGAGCGTGAAAAATTATGAGGAACGGCGACGGGGTCATGTCTTGACCCTTGACAATAACGGGCGCGAACGGCGCGCAGAGCCCCGCGAATCTCTACACTCGCATGATCGTCCCAGGCTTGTCGCCTTTTGCATACTGCACGTTTCCATCGAACCGCCCAGGCACTTCGACCCAGCCGAGAACGTCCGAACCGACTTTTGATGTGAAGTAGCCTAGGATGGTGAGCTCTTTCATTATCCGGAAATAGTGGGGGATCTCGCCGGTGCTCTCTGAGGACTCTTCGGCAGAGGCGTTTTCGCGGATGAACTTTTTTCGGCCTTTCTGTTTGGCGGAGTAGGCTTGTTGCTCTCGGTCCAGCGTGTTGAGAAATGTGGTGCGGTTCTCAGGGGTACCCGTGACAAATGTCTCTTTATATTGGGTTTCGTAGGCTGACGGAATTCGGTGCAGGCCTTCGCGGAAGGCGGCTCGCTCGTTTTTATAATAACAATCGGTCACCATCATCGCCATGAAGGAACCGATACCCACCGCTTTGGCTCCGGGAACGTTAGTGGCAGGAATAATCGTATCGCCGATTTCGTCGAGTAGGGCGATTTCTTCAGCGGTGAACTTTTCGTGCTCGTCAACAGGAGGAGACTTGGTCGCGGTCCCGTCTGGATTGGCCGCATTTGTACCAGTATTCCCGCTACTATCATGTCCGAAATCTGCGGACAATAAACGTGGGCCGACCACGGTCGCTCCCATCATGAGAGCCATTTTGATAATCGCTTCGCGTCGAGTTACAGTCATGGTGCGAAAAAGTTAAGTGATCTGAAATGTTAAACGGCGGGGCGGAAGTTTAAGTGACCCGACCAAGGTAAATGTTGTGCGCTGAAGCTAATTTGATGCAGAGAACAAGAGCGCAAAGGTCAGAGGTTTCCGCGCTTTAATTCCGCGACGGCAAAGTCGGCCGCGCGGGCGGTGAGGGCCATGTAAGTGAGCGAGGGGTTTACGCAGGATGACGACACCATACAGGCTCCGTCGGTGACAAAGACGTTGGGCGCGTCCCAGACTTGATTGTGACTATTTAAGACAGAGGTCTTGGGATCGCGGCCCATCCGCGCAGTGCCCATTTCGTGAATACCCCCGCCGAGGACATAGCCGTTGTCGTTCGTCTTCACATTTTTCACGCCGGAAGATTGCAGCATTTCGGCGGCGTCGTTGGCCATGTCGGCGCGCATCTTATGCTCGTTCTCACGGGTCTCGGCGTCGATCGCGAGGACGGGCAAGCCCCAGGCATCGCGCTTGTTTTTATCGAGCGAGACTCGGTTGTCGTGATTGGGCAGGATTTCGCCGAAGGCGGTCATGCCGATCATCCATGGTCCGGCTTCACTGAGTTTTTCTTTGAGCGGCGCGCCGATGCCGAGTTCGGGAATTTCGCGGGACCAATCTTCTCGACTCGCGCCTCCTTGATAGCCGAAGCCGCGGAGGTAGCCGCGATTTTCGCCGTCTTTGAGATTGCGAAAACGTGGTATATAGAAGCCGTTGGGACGACGTCCGTAAATATTGCGATCATCGAAGCCTTCGACGAGGCCAGATGCCCCCGCCCGGAAATGGTGATCCATTAAATTATGTCCGAGCTCTCCACTGCTACTGCCCAGTCCGCCCGGCCAAACATCCGTCGCCGAATTCATCAGCACCCACGCTGTATTTAGCGTCGAAGCGCAGACGAACACGATCTTTGCTTTATATTCTATCGTTTGTTTAGATTCCGCATCGAGAATCTCTACACCCGATGCACGTTTAGCATTCTTATCATAGACAATTCGCGTTACGATTGAGAAGGGCCGCAGCGTCAAATTCCCGGTCTTCATCGCCGCAGGGAGCGTTGAAGACTGCGTGCTGAAATACGCACCGAAAGGACAACCGAGCCAGCATTTATTGCGGTACTGGCAATTTACGCGCTCCTGAATCGGCTGCGTGAGATTCGCGACGCGGCCTATAATCAGACGGCGCTGATCATTATAAGCGGTGCGGATTTTCGCGGCGACGTGTTTCTCGACGCAGTTCAATTCCATCGGCGGCAAGAATTGACCGTCGGGCAATTGCGGCAGCTCTTCGCGCGAGCCACTGATGCCGGCGAATTTTTCGGCATGATCGTACCAAGGTGCCATCTCGGCGTAACGGACGGGCCAGTCCACCGCGATGCCTTGTTTCGCATTCGCCTCGAAATCCAAATCGCTCCAGCGATAACTTTGCCGTCCCCACATCAATGAACGTCCGCCGACGTGATAGCCACGAAACCAATCGAAAGGCTTTGTTTCTACGTAGGGGTTCTTCGCCTCATCGACCCAGAAATCTGGATTACCTTCGTTCAATACATAATCGCGCCGCAAAACCGGATGAGCCTCGCGCGCCGCCAAGCTGCTGTGGCCGCGATGGGGAATCTCCCAAGGCTGCTTCATCGCGTTGGTGTAATCTTTGATGTGCTCGATATTCCGTCCTCGCTCGAGCAGGAGAACTTTCAATCCTTTTTCGGTCAGCTCTTTTGCGGCCCAACCGCCACTAATTCCTGAGCCGACCACGATCGCATCGTAGGTATGAGTCTCCGAAGAAAGCATAAAATAAGGGGGTGCGAGGGCGGTGAAAGGACCTCGATAGTTTTAAACTACTCACGGAAACCGAATCCGCTAGGCTGAAATTTCAACAGACAAAAACGCTACTCTTGGTCATCCAGGATTTCTGGTCCCTGGATCGGGGCAAGGAGGCGATCGAGTTCCGCTTGGGTGGGATTGCGAATCGAGCGCACAGTGAGGAGAGATTCGCCGGCGGGAAGTTGCACTTTCACTTGCACGCCCGCGGCGAGCCCGAGGACAGCGGTAGCAAGCGGAGAATTGTGGGGCAGGCATTCTATGCCCAGCGCAGAATCGCTCGCCGTCTCGCCATGCGTGGTAACTAGAAAGGTAAACCGATGTATTCGTTTTGTTGTTACGTCTTGCTTTTCGAGCGCGATGACGTGACCGAGTTGCACGGTGTCGGTGAGCTTGTTCAGCCACGTAGTTGGGTCGACTTCGATGAACGTGTTCCGTGCAACAAAACGATCCAGTGACGTCATCTTGCGGTCCACTGCGCGGATTGCGTCTTTGGCCGCCTTGAAGCCAAAATTTTCGCGGAGGTCACCTTGGCTATGTGCCTCGACTTTATCCTGAACGAGTCCGACACGCTTAACCTTCAACGCTTCAAACTGCTCGGCCAAAATACGGTTGTAGCCCGGCCGCACGTAGATCGTGGAGGGCGCCGGATCGGAAAAACGGAAAGTATTTTTGCGATGCAGGGGCATGCGAAGAGATCCAACAGAGAATGCGCCTCGCCAAAAGGCAATCTGTCAGCGTTACTTCGAGCAGAAAAAGACTTATTACACCAACACCACGGACGCGGTTGGTTGAACGAAGTTACGTCTTTGGCTATCACCAACGCCAAACGCGTGGAATCGTGGCTACCGCTCGCTATATAGATCCTACCAACTGGTTTGTGTCGAGATGACCCGCGAAACGCGCGCGCGTGTTGTCCGGGTTAAGTCGACGAATATAGATCGCGGCGACTTGGCGGCTATATTTTGTGCGAATCGAAGTGTATATTTCCGGGTCTGATTCCGTGTCATTGCCGAATAAGGCAAAGCGTACATGAGGCGGCGATCGAAGCACCGACTTTATTCGCGCCGTCTTGTAGGTCACGTGATGTGACCGTGTCGTCGCGGTTCAATTTTGCGCAACAACAGTATACCGCGAGGAAACCGGCGGCCCGCGAGGAAGCGCCGAGGGTTATCCGTGAGCTGGCGCGGCGAAGACGAAAGATAGAAAATCGGCGAAGCCGCGGGCGCGGGATTTTGCTCCGACAATCGCCGATAAAATTCGGCCATGCCATCAACTGGCCGGCGCTTCTCCGGTGAAAGTGTCAGGCTATTTAAGACCAAGGTTCGTTTTCGAAGAACCTGAGTCACGAGCAGGGCATCGTCGATGTCGGAGATGATACGGACGCGATTTCGCAGATCGGGCACAAGCAAGCCGGCCGGACTCGAGAGCGTCGGTTGCGCATGGATTTCGTGCCAGCCCGCTGAAAGTCCGGGCGGTACGGGACAACCGTCTTCCCAGTATCCGCTGCGACTTGCCTGCGCACTTCGCGCAAGATTCGCGACCTGCCACTCGATCGTGCTGGCTCGGCCTGTTGTGAGGAGCATGCGCGCCGTTCTGCGCAACGCGGGGAGGCGTCCCGAATTGGCGCGTGGCCCCATTCGGGCATTCGTGAGTCGTCCTGAAAAACCAATACCGTGTCTCGTTGCAGAGCGTGTGTCGGTCAACCCACGCTCAACACAAGGCCGACGCGATTCTATTAACTGTCTCGTTCGCGAATGCTATAAGAACTAAATCTGTAACTAGTGCTGCAGTTCAGCGGAAAACAAACCAGCGAGCGGTGCAGTCGCGGTACCGTCGGCTGCGCGAATCGCGAAACTGCTGTGGTAATCCCAAATTGTCCATCCCCAGCCGAAAT
>FTDT01000241.1_pt1 | contig 13591 bp, 12 predicted proteins | sample 1640021 | NCBI WGS metagenome assembly FTDT01 (sample SAMEA3914869, study PRJEB12502) | metagenome | biome: forest; material: soil | place: USA | collected 2012-03-12 | depth 0.1 m | reverse complement strand
GTGACGGATTGGCTAATCTCGCATCAATATATCTCGCATTCTGATTTAACGGGGAGAACTCATTTCTCGGTCACGGGAATGTCTGACGACGAGCAGGCCATTGTGGGCACATTTCAGAAAAACGACCAAACCTACGTTTTTTACGTTCACCGACTCGTTGCGACGGCAGAACCGCGCCCGACCGCAAAGCTCTTTCCATAACGACTTCTCGCTGGCCCTCAGCGGAGATCTCATTTGGCAGTGGATGCACGACGAACCCGCGGAAGGCAAAGACGCGGAACTCAAATATACTTTAGTTAACGGCGAACCTCATTACCTCGAGGTAACCAGCGCCAGGATGATCAAAGCAGTGCCCCTTCTCCCTTACATCTCCGACCAACAACAAACGGGCTCCGATCCAAATGACGCACATCATTCTTATCCCATGGAATGCGCGAAACGTCCCCACTTTTCAAAAATCGAACTTACATCCGATTGTTGGATAGATGACCCACCGCCCGCTGTCTGTATAGACGGCATAAGATACGCGCGTCAGTGTCCCAATTGAAAGCTGCCCGCGTACCTTGTACCAAGCCTCTGCCTCGACGAGACAAGACACCTGCTTTCCACGAAGGCCTTGGGTCCAGTTGTCCCCGAGATTCCGATTGGTCGTCCAAACTTCTACATCAATCCCCGTATACAGCTTATAGTTAAAAAATCCCCGGCCGATGTAAACGACCGCCATCGGATCGTAGCTCGGCTTCTTTGCGTTCGTGTACCGCAGAGTGCAATACGCTGTGCCAAAGACAGGTCCCCACTTCACCGGATGTTCAAGACCCAGCTCATAAGCATTGAGCAAATAATAGCCCCCCGAGGCATGGTCGAATAATCCCAATCCACCGGAATAGCCGAGGTGGAGGCTCGTCGACGAAGATCCGAGCTTAAACGTTTGATTTAGCTCAGAGTAAATTTTGGAAGCGTTTTGATCGTCTCCATCGAGATCGATTTCTTCCTTCACAAAGAAAGATCCGAAGCTTTCCGATTTCAGATATTTAAATTCAATCTCGGGAAAGTCACGTGGGTTGCTCGACGGATCCGTCGTATGTCGAAGATCATACAGCAGAGCTACGCTTTGGGCGAAAGACTCCGAAGGGTAAACCCACCCCAAACAGCACGAAATGACCGAAAAATAAAACGCCCATCGTCCCCGTCTCTGATACTTATCGCTAACATCGACTGTCGATCTCATAGCAACGACCGTCGATGCTTTATCATCGACTGTCAATGCTTGCCGGCGATTTAATTTCTCAGCGCCCGATCGGCGCAAAGAAAAGGCCGAAAACGGAATGGGCGACCGCGAAAGCCGCCGCGCCCAAGACGATGCCCCAAAGCAGCGGCAAGCGGTCTTCAAGCAGCGAAGACCTCGTTCCCGCGCGGGGCGTGGCATCGTCTACCCTCGCTCCAACACCGATTAGGATCCAGGCGATGATGGAGAAAATGCACAGCACCGAGGTGGCGAAAAGCTCCAAACTCAGCCGATTAAGCGGAGTCTCTTCCAGGGTGGTCGCGGCGTAGAGCGTTCCATCGGCATGCAAACTTGTGAGTTCCCTGCGAAGCGCGTCGCTCAATGATTGCGGCGACAAGGTCGTGCGCGCTAAAATCGCAGCACCGCGTCGAGGCGCTTGATTGAACGGGACATAGGCCCGAGGATGCCCTCCTTCATTTCTGCGATCAAAGGACGCCGATTTTACAACCGCGACGACCTCGAGAGAGAGCCGATATTTTCCCCAAGGTAGATTCAATTTCTGACCAATTGGGTTCTGATTTGGCCAGATAGTCTGGCCGATTTCCTCGTCAACAATCACGACGCCAAGGCCGCGAATCCATTCTTCGGCCAGATCCTTATTCCCGGGATCAAAATCCTGGCGCCTATCTTGATCGTTAAAGTCGCGACCGGCTAAAATCGGGATTTCTAACGTTCGGAAGAAATCGCTTCCCACCGAAGTCAGCTCCAGGTGTGGCAAGACCCCGGTCTTTCCGTTTCCACGATCGAAAGCAGAGTCCCAGAAATCTTCCGCTTCTCCAGGGACGCGGGAGCTGATCGTCGCGGCGGTGACATCTTTTAATTTTCTGACTCCGCCCAAGAGCTCTTCGTAAGTCGCGATTGCAGTTTTCAGATCCGCCTGGGCTGCATCGAGGTCTAGTCTGATGCTATCGACGCCTTGGCCGTGAAAGCCGGACTCCGTTCCGGCGATTTCTCGATAAGTCAGGATCAATCCGGCCGCCCACATGATCAACGCAAAGCCGAGGGCAATATAGATTGTCTTAATGAACTGAGACCAAATTGGTCCGGTCCATTTGATCCGTATCCAAGAATCAGCGACACCAAAAGCGGTCCGCCAATTGTTTGGATTTGTTAGCCAAACCACCCGGACCACGAGCGGAATCAAAAGGAACCCCAAAATTGGCAAGCCCAGCTCCTTGATCACAAACGGATGAGCAAATGCTTGCCCCAGTTCTTCGCTCGCGAGTTGCGCCAAGAAATTTTCCGCCACCAGAAAACTCATTAACCCAGTTGCGATAAGCAGCAAAGCAGCAAGCATGGGCCAGCCGACCGCTAAGTTTCCGCCTCGTTCGTCATCCGAGCTTACTGGATTAGCTTTCCGATCGATGAATTCAATTTGGTTAATAAACACAGTATAAAGCAGCGCCAATAGTACCTGCGCTCCGACCAAAAGGTAGATCAGCAAACGGCAAACACGCTCTCCAAAGCGCTGACCAACTTTCTGCATCGCGAGCCTCTGCCCACGATGAACCTCAGGTAACCGTCGCTCCATTTCCGCAGAAATGTTTTCGAGTTCGCGGGCTGCACCTCGCCAGGACGCTGCCTCGCGAAGGCGGCCAAGGCCCCAAAAACCGGCATGATAACCGTCGTCTTGAAAATCTTTTCCAACAGCGCCCAAGCACATCCACAAGTCCGCCGGCAGCGGAAATAGAAAATCGCGCGGCAAAACTCCGACCACCAGAAACGTTTTGCCTTCAATTTTTATCGGCGAACCAACTATGGAAGCGCGACCATTGAACGCAGATTTAAAAAAACGTTCACTGAGAATCACCGAGGGCGTCGCCAGGCCGATCGCATCCTCTTGTCTCTGAAAGAGCCTGCCGACTAGCGGCACAGGATGCAGCGTGCGGAAAAATCCTGAGGAAACGTAGGCGGCGGCAAACCGTTGATGCCGCCCCGAGACCTCAGCATAGACACCGGCAGCACGATAGATCCCTGTATCTGAAAAAGAAATACGCGGGCCTTCCCAAACCTGTGCATCGGGCAGACTGAGCGATAACTCAGAAGCAGTCGCGGTCTGTTCGCTGATCCAGAACAGATCGCGATGTTCAGCGTCGTTAAACGTAAGGAGATTCCAGCTTTGACGAACTTGAACGAGTGCGAGACTCAGTCCGAAAATCGCCGCCGCCAAAATCGCCATCGCCATCGTCAGCCGGGGAGCGACGAATATCCCGACCCCAAGTAGTCGTAAATCGTCGCGCAGCCAGTCGACGAAACGCAGTCCCTGCTCTTGCTTGGTCTCACGCGCAATTTGTCGCAAAGGCCCGAAACGTTTCTCCGCTGCCGCGACAGCCTCAGCGATGCCCAAACCCTGTTCGCGATATTCTCGGACCAATTCGTCGAAATGAAACTGCAACTCGTCCTGAACTGCCTGGTCTTCAGGATCGACCGCTTCGCGTGTTCGAAAGCGGAATCGCAGCTTCACAGCGACTCACGCCTTGACGGCGCCACGCAGCACTTTGCTCACCGCACTAGCCAACCTATTCCAATCTTCTTCGGTTTCGCGCAGCTGCTTTTTCCCCGCCGCGGTGATCGTATAAAATTTGGCCTGCCTCTTCGTCTCGGACTGCTTCCAGGACGCAGCGATCAGCTTCTTAAATTCAAGCCGATGCAACGCGGGATAGAGTGAGCCTTCACCAACAAATAACTCTTCGCCAGAAAGCTCATGAATCGTTTGAGCGATGCCGAACCCGTGCATTTCATGCTGCGACAACAACCGCAGAATCAGCAGATCCAGGGTGCCGTAAAGTTGGATATCCCGTTTTTCAGCCATAGTCGGAAAGAGCCTTCTAGCATCGACCGTCGATGAAAGGTCGCAACCCGAAAACGCCGCGAAGACGTTGAGTTGACGCCTCAGCGATCTTCGTGAATGACCAGCACGCCATTCAGCGTGCGACGGATTTTCAGCGGATTATCATCGCGCAGCTCGGGGGGCAGCTTATCTTGCGGCCAATCTTGATAAGAGATTGGCCGCACAAAACGGTAGAGCGAGCGAGCTCCCACCGCCGTGAACCGCACATCGCTCGTTGCGGGGTACGGGCCTCCATGATTCATCGCCGGGCACACTTCTACGCCGGTAGGAAATCCATTGATGATCAAGCGGCCAGCTTTCTGTTCGAGGAGGTTAAGCAAAGTCTTGGCTTGGGCGAGATCCCCGGGAGTGCCGTGGATTGACGCCGTGAGGTGACCCTTAAGTTGCCGAGCAACCTGCTCCAACTCCTGTATCGACGGAGCCGATACGAGTACGCCGAATGGTCCAAAAACCTCCTCGGATAATTCGCGCTGTTGAAAAAAAGTTTCTGCGTCGGTGTGCACAGTGTACGCGCCCGCTTGAGTCTTTTGCGTATCTGACGCGGATTTCGACTTCGCCAAAATTTTCACGCCCGAGATTTTTTCAGCGCGAGCCACCCCTCGTTCGAAGCTGTCGCGGATGCCCGCGTGCAACAACGTGGCCGGAGCCACGCCTTCGAGCTGAGTCGCAAGGTCGCGTTGAAAACTTTCAAACTCTGGGCTTTGCAGTCCGAAAACGAGGCCGGGTTTGGTGCAAAACTGTCCTCCGCCTAGCGTGAGAGAATTGCGCAGACCCTCGGCGATTTTCGAAGAGAGCGTGCGCAGCGCTTCCGGCAGAATGAAAACAGGATTCAAGCTGCTCATCTCGGCGAACACTGGAATCGGCGAAGGCCGCGCTGAGGCCGCGTCCATCAATGCTCGTCCCGCCGGATGCGAACCAGTGAAACCCACGGCTTGGAGTAAAGGGTGTTTCACCAGTGGGATTCCCACGGCTTTGCCTGTGCCGTGCAGCATCGAAAAAACGCCAGCCGGCAACTGGCACGCGGCGGCAGCGCGCTGGATTGCGCTTGCGACCATCTCGGAGGTTCCGGGATGACGTTCATGCGCTTTCACGATCACCGGATTTCCGGTCGCTAGGGCGGCCGCGGTGTCGCCTCCCGCAACCGAATAGGCAAAAGGGAAATTGCTCGCGCCAAAAACGGCGATTGGGCCCATCGGAATGAGCATCCCGCGCAAATCGACTCGCGGTTGCGGTTTCCGCTCAGGAATCGCTGGATCGATCCGCGCATCGACCCAAGAGCCTTCCCGCATCAATTGTGCGAACATCCGCAGCTGCCCCGTTGTGCGCGCTCGCTCGCCCGTGAGGCGCGCGGGCAGCAGACCAGTTTCTTGACCGGCTCGCTCAAGCAGAGCGTCACCGAGCGCTTCGATCTCGTTGGCAATGCGTTCTAAAAAGGTCGCACGCTGCTCTCCGCTCGTACGGCGAAAAGCCTGGAAGGCCTGCGCGGCCTGTTCGAGGGCGGCGTTGATATCGCGCTCATCTGCGACGAAAAAATCCTCCGGCAGCTCCTTGCTCGCAAATGGATTGGTGGCGCGAAAGGTTTCTCCCGAACCCGAACTCAACTCAGCGCCGATAAAATTTTTTCCATGTAGGGACATAATCAATACGAGGTTGCGACGATGGAGACTAACGCACTTTGACTAAATACTCTAGAGCTAGGATCAGCTCACGGAACAGGTTTAAACCAGCGTAACTCGGTTTCGCAATCGGCCGACACCACTGATTTCAATATGCACATCGTCATCGGCCTGCAGAGTAAATGACTCATCGGGGACAACGCCAGTGCCGGTCAATAAAACGACGCCGCGCGGAAACTCCTGGCTGCGGAAAAGATAGCTAGCAAGTTCTTCGAAACTCCTTTTCAGCTGCGAGACCGACGTGTCGCCCGCAAACACTCGCTGCCCCGCGCGGTAAATTTCGATTTGAATTTTCCAGTTGCGAACGTCCGGCTCCTTCACGCCAAGTGTGATCCAGGGGCCGAGCGCACAGGAGCGATGATAAACTTTCGCTTGCGGCAAATAGAGCAGGTTTTCTCCCTCGATATCGCGCGAGCTCATATCGTTGCCAATGGTACAGCCGACAACTTGACCGCGCGAATTGATGACGAGCGCGAGTTCAGGTTCGGGAACATTCCAGCGCGCGTCACGGCGGATCCCCACGAGATCTCCGGTCGGCACGACTTTCTCGGCGATCGATTTGAAAAAAATTTCCGGTCGCGCCGCTTCATAGACGCGATCGTAGGCAGACGCGCTGAAGTCAGATTCTTCCATCCGCGCTTTTTTGCTGCGTAGATAGGTCACACCCGCCGCCCAGACTTCCTGGCCCTCGACGGGTGCACAAAGGGTAACCTGAGCAATCGAAATGCACGTGGATGAAGGCGTCTTGCTCAGGCGCTCGAGATAGGCGATGGGATCTTCCTGTTCCAAGATCGGCTGGAGACTAGTGACTCCGAAAGGCGTCAGATCTTGAATCACAGCATCGTTCCTCACGAGACCGATCCGGATCTCGGCGGAAGAGCTTTCTCTAAAGCGGCAAATTTTCATGGAGCGGAGGGGAAAATAAAATCCGTGACCTAGGACGGAGGCTGCGAAGCGAATGCCAGGAAATCGCTCATTCACCAACTTCCTGCAGAACAGACTTTTTGGCGAAGGCCACCGCCGAAAAAACGATCACACTTTAGAACGCGAGGTCTAGCTGGCTCTGCGTGGTTGACGACCTGGAAACTCGCCCAGCAATCTCCGCTCATGCTTTCTTCCGGCGCTCCCCCGCTTCCGGTCCTCAAGCCGACGCGCGCGCGCTACTGGCTGGTGATGTTCGCCGTGTCGCTGGCGATCATTCAATATTTCGACCGCGTCTGCATTTCAGCAGCCGCGCCGTCGATCGCGAAGGATCTCATGCTCAGCCCAAAGCAGATGGGCTATGTGTTCTCGGCCTTCACGCTCGCTTACGCACTCTTTGAAATCCCCGCTGGCTATATCGGCGACCGTGTCGGCCCGCGTCGAATTCTGCTCCAGATCGTGTGGTGGTGGTCTTTTTTCACCGCCGCAACCGGTTGGGCATTCAATTTCTTCTCGATGGTGGTGACGCGGTTTTTGTTCGGCGCGGGCGAAGCGGGTTGTTTTCCGAACTTATCGAAGGCCTTCAATCGTTGGCTTCCTCCGGCAGAACGTTCACGCGCGCAAGGTCTGCTTTGGCTGAGCGCACGCTGGGGGGGAGCCGTCGCTCCGTTTCTCGTGTATCAGGCGGTCCAATACATGAATTGGAGAACCGCATTTTTTATCTTTGCTGGCATCGGCGCGGTCTGGGCGATTGTTTTTTCATTGTGGTACCGCGACGATCCGAGAACCCATCCTTCGGTGAATGCGGCCGAAGCGGCGTTGCTGCCAGCGGAAGCAGCCGGTGAGTCAAAGCACGTCGATGTGCCGTGGGGAAAATTGGTCCGTTCCCGCACGGTCTGGTGCTTAGGCGGTCAGTACGCAGCCATCAGTTATGCGTGGTATTTTTTTATCACGTGGTTTCCGACTTATCTGCTGAAGGCACGAGGGCTCGATGTGAAACAAAGCGCATTCTTGAGCGGGGCGCCGCTGTTTTTGGGCGGCTTCGGCGCGGTGGTGGCGGGCTGGCTCTTGCCGATTTTGAGTCGACGTTTGGGCAGTGTGCGCCGGGCGCGCTGCGGCCTAGCGGCCACAGCGCTGACGGTCGCGGGAGTTCTGTTGGTGGTTTCCACCTTGATCAAAAATCCGTACGTGGCGGTGGCGGTCATCTCGGTGGTGAGCTTTTGTAACGATCTCACGCTGCCGGGCGCGTGGACGGCATGCATGGATGTGGGCGGGCGTTTCGTCGGCACTCTCGGTGGAACGATGAATATGCTGGGCAACTTCGGCGGATTTCTCTCGCCCATCGTGGTCGGATATATTGTCGAGCAAACGCACCACTGGACGTTGGCTTTCTACGTAACCGGTGTGGTCTATCTCGTCGGTGCCGGTCTCTGGTTGTGTCTCGATCCCGTCACTCCACTCGAAGAACAAGTTCGCGATACCTCCGATCGCAAGCGCAGCAATCCAACTGGCGCCGAATGAACTCCAAGCCGCAATGCACCTCCGTCGGCACCCGTCCCGTATCCGAAGTGCCGATACAGGACATCTATCAAATCCGCACCAAGGCGGCGGGCGTGACGGGAAGTTTGCCGCTTACTAGCGAGTTTCTTCTCACGCGGCCCAGCGGCGACCTTTTCGGACTAACCCAGAACGTCGGCATGGGATGGAATCCGGCGGAAGTCGGGCGCCAGCAATTTTTGATTCTCAGTACGCAGGGCGGCTTGCGTGCGGCTGATGGACGACCTGTTGCCTTGGGCTATCACACGGGTCATTGGGAAATCGGTTTGCTTGTGCAGGCCGCGGCCGAGGAGTTTCGTCGACTGGAAGCGCTGCCATTCGCCGGAGCGTGTTCAGATCCCTGCGATGGCCGCACCCAAGGAACGACCGGCATGTTCGACAGTTTGCCGTATCGCAACGACGCCGCGATCGTGCTGCGCCGGCTCGCTCGCTCTCTACCTTTACGCGCCGGCGTGCTCGGCATTGCCACGTGCGATAAAGGACTTCCTGCGATGATCATGGCGGTAGCGGGATTGCACCAATTGCCGAGCGTGATTGTCCCGGGCGGGGTCACGCTTCCCCCCACGAATGGAGAGGACGCGGGTGCAGTCCAAACGCTCGGCGTGCGCTTTGCGCAGGGTTTAGTTTCTCTCTCGGATGCGGCCGACCTTGGCTGTCGCGCCTGCGCCTCGCCCGGCGGTGGGTGCCAGTTTCTCGGCACGGCCGCAACGTCTCAAGTGGTGGGCGAAGCCTTGGGGCTTTCGTTGCCGCATTCGGCCCTCGCGCCTTCCGGCGAACCAGTCTGGCTCGACCTCGCGCGCAGGTCGGCGCAGGCGCTTCATGCGCTGGCCGCACGCAAAGCCGCCGTACGCGACGTGCTCACGCCCGCGGCCATTCGCAACGCGATGATCGTGCACGCGGCCTTTGGGGGGTCGACGAATCTCTTGCTGCACATTCCGGCGATCGCGCACGCAGCGGGTCTGCCTCGGCCAACGGTGCAAGATTGGATCGCGGTTAACCGCAGCGTGCCGCGATTGGTCAGCGTTCTGCCCAACGGTCCGGTGCATCACCCGACAGTGCGCGTCTTCTTGGCCGGCGGCGTGCCCGAGGTGATGCTGCACCTGCGTCGTCACGGATTATTGGATACACGGGTACTCACGGTCACCGGCCGCACGCTCGAGGAAAACTTGAACGAATGGGAAACGTCTGAGCGCCGCGCGCGCTTCCGCGAAATTTTGCAGCAGCAAGACGGCGTCGATCCCGATGAAGTTATATTTTCTCCCGAACGCGCTAAAGCCCGGGGGCTCACCTGCACCCTCGCCTTCCCTCGCGGAAACCTCGCTCCGGAAGGATCCGTTGTGAAGGCGACCGCCATCGACCCAGCGGTCGTTGATGCCGATGGTGTTTATCGCAAAGAAGGACCGGCGCGGGTTTTCGTCAGCGAAAAAGACGCCATGGCCGCGATTAAAACAGGGAAGATCAAAGCGGGAGATGTGGTGGTGCTCGCCGGAGTCGGTCCTCTCGGAACCGGGATGGAAGAAACGTATCAAGTGACCAGCGCGCTCAAAAATATTCCTCACGGCAAGCACGTCGCGCTGCTCACCGATGCGCGCTTTTCCGGTGTCTCGACGGGAGCATGCATTGGCCATATCGGACCCGAAGGACTCGCCGGCGGGCCGATCGGAAAGCTGCGCGACGGCGATTGGATTCGCATCGAAATTGATCGAGAAAAAGTCGAAGGTCGCCTTGATTTCATTGGCGAGGGCGAGCGTCGCTTCACTGCAGAAGAAGGAGAAACTATATTAGCCGGCCGGCCGTCGCGTTCCGACCTAGCGCCGAATGAATCGCTGCCCGCCGATACTCGCCTCTGGGCCGCCTTACAGCTGGCGAGCGGTGGCACCTGGGGTGGCTGTGTCTACGATCCGGGTCGAATCGTCGCTGCGCTCGAACGCGGAAAATAAATTCCGCGGCCGAGTCCAACGGAAAGTCGTGATCACGGAGCTGAGCAAGACTCCTAGATTGAGCCAGGCAAACCAGTCGCCCAATCGACTATAAAGTGTCTCGCTATGGAAAGTCGGGACCGTTCCGACGAGATGGGCAAACGTTGCAGAGTTGGAATACTCTTCTGCCAGTACCCTCCCGCGATTGTCGGACAGCGTAAGAACGCCGTTGCGCGCAGACCGAGCGACACTGAAACCGCCTTCGACTCCGCGCAGAATCGCCATCCGGCTATGCAGCCAGGCATCCAGTTTGAAGTCATTCGCAGAAACCAGAAGGAGACCAATTTCCTTGGATGCATATGCACGGCTGAGAGCCGGGAAATCCAGGTCCTTACAGATCTGCACGCCCCAGGGGGCGGGAACGGTCGGTAAAAGGGCCAACGTATTCCCAGCTGTAAACCGCGACTCATATCCGGGAAGGAAATGATGTTTATCGTACACTACGACGTCTCCAGTCTCCGAATACACGCGAGCTTCGTTGAACGCCGTATTCGAATCAACGATACGACCCAGCCCGACTGCAATCGTCGCCTGGTGATCGCGCGCCGCTTTGCTAAAGAGCTGATTGACCGCCGTCGTTTCGTCTTTCGAAGCACTTGCAGAGAAATCGGCTATATATTCTGGGAGGACAATCACCTTTGCCCCGCGCGCGACCAAAGCGGGCACCTCGATTAGATAGCGCCGAAAAATCGCGAGCGAATCACTTTGCGCCGGTAACGTAGTTTCTGGCTGATCGGATGAGACCAGACCAACGATGACGGAAGGTTCGTGAGCGCTGGATCGAACCCGCCAGAAACCAAAGCCAATCGTACCGGCGAGCCCAAGGAGTGTTAACGCGAATACGACACGCGTGTGAGGTGCCGTTCGAAGACTCGCGTTAGTCGCGATCGCCGCCGTGCTGGCGAAAATCAGCAGACAGAAGCTGATGCCCCAGATTCCGGTCACCGAGGCGATCTGGATCACCGGCAGAAAGTTCATCTGGTTGTAAGCCAGATTTCCGAACGTGCTGTGCGGAGAAAGCCATGCCACGACGTACTCGTAAGCGATCCATGCAGTGGGGAAAGAAAGCCACGCCTGCCAAAGCTTGCCACGAACGGACGCGGTGCGAAACAGCAACACCGCGAGGCCAAATCCCACTGCGGGAAGGATCACGAAAACAAGATGGGCCGGTAACGGGAGCAAAGAGGCGTAAGTCCATTCATTGAGATTTCCCAAGAGGTGCGCGAAGAACGCCGTCATGAATGCGTGCCGCGTTTTGAGCCGGGGCGCCACGACGAGCACAGGAACGGAGGTCAGCCAGGTCGCCCACCAAATCGGGTGAAGGCCAGTGCCAAACCAAAAAGCCAAAGCGGAGAGCGCGACCGCCGTCGCGGCGCGGGGAAGATTAGTGGTGTGCGAATCCATGAATGAGAACCTTGGTTGAGCGGTGAACGAGCGCTTGGAATTTCTTTTCCGAAAGGTTGAAGCGTCCGGCGCGATAGAGAGTGACGTAGCCGTGGACATGCGCCCAGAGAGCAAGCGCCACTTCCCAAATGTCCGTTTGGCGGAGAAACCCATCCTCCATCGCGCGCTCCACCATCGTGGCAATTGCGGTCAGCGACGGTGACTGACCGGACCGAAAACCCTCCGGGTACTGGCGGGCATTCTCCCGCGGCTGGGAGAAAACATAATCGAAAATCCGCGGACGCCGAAACGCGTAGACCACATATGCGTCGAGACTATGCAGAAGAATCGATTCATGGGAGCCGCCGCGACGTTCCTGCCTTTGCAGTTCTGCCTGGAAAGCGGCGAATTCACGATCGACCACCGTGTTCAACAGGACTTCGCGATTCGGAAAATGGTGATAGATCGCCATCGGTGTGATCTTAACCGCCTTCGCGACTCGCCGCATGGAAACAGCCTCAGGCCCTTCTTTTTCGAGAATCTCTAAAGCGGTGGCAGCGATTTCCTCAGCGGTGGACATCCACTAACTCTCCAACTATACACCGTATAGGTCAATGAGAAAATTTCGCCCTCAGACGATGTGGGGACAGCGAGCGGATGAATCAAAGCTTATGACTCATCTTCCGCGTTATTTTTTGGCCACCGCCATCCGGAGAAAGGGAAGATGATCGGCGCCTGTTCGACGCACTTAAAACCACGGCGGTCCAGATCGATTCTTTACTCGCTTGATGAAGCGCAAAAACGCGAGTCGGGGCTGGGTGGAACATTGCATCGTTATGATAAAGCGAGTCAGCAAATCGCTTTATCAGAGGAGAAAGCGCGGCTACTCCGCCGCTTCTCCGACCCGCGCGGAATGCGAGTTGTCGGCCTACTACCGTGGCTTTAAAATGAGCAGATGTCTCTCTACTCGTTTCTGGTTTCCATTCATGTCGTCGTCGCGATTCTTGGACTCGGCCCGTTGATGGCACTGGCCTTGTTGACCAAGCGACCACCGCTTCCAGCGGCCTCGCCTCGGCCCGTGCCACCGGAACCGGCCTTACGCGCATTCGCCCGGATCTTGCGTGTATCTCAGGCCAGCCTCGGCTTAATGTTGATCACAGGCATCACACTGGTGGCCATGACCCATGGCATTTTCGGCCGACAACTCTGGATGATCACATCGGTCATTCTTTTCCTCGCACTCGGCGCAAGTACCGGCCTCGCACAATCCAACTTTAAAATGGCCCTCGGCTCGACGACACCAATCATGCACGTCGAGCGCGCGCATCACTTCCTGCTCGCAGCCTGCGGCCTGGTCGTGGTCATCGCCTGGCTGATGCAGACCAAGCCGTTTTAACGTTCGAAGATGCGCCAAGCAGCTTGCGCCAATTTACGTCAGGTATCCGAGGATCGCGGAGACTACGTCATTGATGAGCCGCTCGTTCTTTACAACCTCGGGCTGCTCGATTGAAGCCGCGGTGAATATCCCCCGGCCCAGAGCGGGAATCATGAAAAGTGCTTGGTCAATACTCACCTTGATTGAGTCTCGATGCCCTTCCAGAAAGGTTTTTAACTTTTGCTGTAGCGTGGCCTGAGCGAGTATCATTCCGTCGGCGCGGTGGGAATGAATCGGCAGTGCCCGATGCATCGTCGCCAGCAGCGCAACGTGCGGCGCGTTGTAGGCGCTGCATTGGGCGATGATGTGCCGGAGTGCCTCTGGCAGTGGGCGAGCGCCAACTTCGTCGCAGGCCGCGCCGATTTTTTCCCACAGTCCCCGCACATGGCGTTCGCGCAGTGCTTCGAGCAAGGCGAGTTTGTTGGGGAAATATTGATAGAAAGAGCCGATGCTCACGCCAGCGCGCTCGGCGATGGCATTGGTCGTCGTCCCAGCAAATCCTCC
>FTDT01000061.1_pt1 | contig 13598 bp, 14 predicted proteins | sample 1640021 | NCBI WGS metagenome assembly FTDT01 (sample SAMEA3914869, study PRJEB12502) | metagenome | biome: forest; material: soil | place: USA | collected 2012-03-12 | depth 0.1 m | reverse complement strand
GCTGCGTCTCAACTCGACAATCATCACGGAAATTCTCAAGAGCCGCGATGCCGTCCAACAGATGGTGCAGCAGATCACGGTCGCTCTCGAGCAGGACAAGCTTCCTTCCGTCGTTATTCCGGTCAGCCATCTGATGCGCGCGGTCAAGCGGTTGGCCGCTGGGGAAGCGTCGCCGGTTGCGCCTAACGCCTCTGTTGCGCCATCGCCGGCTCCGGTGGTGGCCGCACCCAAAGAAGCAGCGAAGATTGAATCGCTTGCTCCGGTGGTAGAATTTCCTCAGGCAGCGCCTGCAGCTGAACCCGCTCCCGCGAAAAAGAGCGAAGCGAACAAAGGCGGCGACAAAGGTGCGAGCTCTAGCACCGTGCGCGTCAACACCGACAAACTCGACGCCCTCATGGATGTCGTCGGCGAACTCGTGATCGTGCAGAGTCAGTTAACTGAATCAGCCCGCGTGCTCGGCATTGATGACACGATGCTCCAGCGCAATATCGCGCAGTTCGGCCGCCTGACCAAAGAACTTCAGCATAGCTCGATGTCGTTGCGCATGATTCCGGTTAAACCGACGTTCCAGAAGATGGAACGTTTGGCGCGCGATCTTTCGAAAGACTTCGGTAAGAAGGTCAATTTCCACGTCAGCGGTGAAGACACCGATCTCGATCGCACGGTGGTCGAAGACATCGGCGATCCGCTCGTGCACATGGTGCGTAACTCCCTCGACCACGGCCTCGAAATGCCGGCGGATCGGATTGCAGCAGGCAAACCCGAGGCGGGCAATGTTCACCTTAAAGCGTATTACCAGGGCAGCTCGATCGTGATCGAATTGAGCGACGACGGCCGCGGTATCAACACTGAGAAGGTCATCGCGAAAGCGAAGAAGCAAAATTTGATTCCCGAGAACGCGCAACTTACGAAAGAAGAAGCGCTCAACTTGATTTTCCTGCCAGGTTTCTCGACGGCTGAAAAGGTGACTGCGGTTTCTGGTCGTGGCGTGGGTATGGACGTGGTGAAGCGGAATATCGAAAAGCTTCGCGGCAAAATCGAAATTGTTTCCGAGGTCGGCAAAGGTTCCACCTTCAAGGTGAAGTTGCCGCTCACGATGGCGATCATCGATGGCTTGGTGGTGCGCGTCGGCGACGATCGTTTCATCTTGCCGAGCACCTCTGTGCAGATGGCACTCCGTCCGCAGCGTGAAGCGCTCTCGACGGTTCATGGTCATGGCGAAGTCCTCGATCATCGCGGCCGCATTTTACCGGTGCATCGTTTGCACCGCCGTTTCGATATTCCCAATGCGATCGAAAATCCATGGGAAGGCATTATCGTCATCGTTGAAAATAACGGCCGCGTGTCCGCGCTGTTGGTCGATGACATGGTCACGAAACAGGAAGTGGTTATCAAAAATCTCGGCGGTTTCCTGGCCAACTTGGCCGGTGTTTCGGGTGGTGCGATCTTGGGCGACGGCAGCGTCGCGTTGATTCTCGACCCGAACTCTCTGTTCAACGCCGCATAAGTTTACCCCATGGCTACCATCCCCACGTTCGCCGAGGTCTGCGAAAAAGCCCTCCGCCTTCCTTGCTCGCCAGCCTTGTTGCCGCGCTTGATCACCGTTTTGCAGAAGGAAGATGCGACGATCGACGAGCTGGAATCCGTGATCTGCGTCGATCCCGCTCTAGCCAGCTCTGTGCTGCGATTGGCGAATTCGGCTTATTTTGCGGCCGGTACCGGCGAAGTAGAAAATTTGAGCGAAGCGCTCATGCGTCTAGGCCAGCAGGAAGTTTATAAATTGGCCGCGCTCTCGCTCGCGAGCCGTTGGATGAACACGAAGGCCGAAGGCTATCGCTGGGAAGCTGGCGACTTTTGTCGTCTGTCGTTGGTCGAAGCCGTGGCTTCCGAGTATTTGGCTGAAAAAACGGGTCACGCCGATCCGAAGACCGCGTACACCGCCGGCCTTGTTCACGAAATCGGCAAACTCGCGGTCGCGTATGCATGCGCTGAAAGCTTTCCGCAGATTCGTACAGTGCAGGCCGGTGAAAATTGCGCTTGGCTGGTGGCGGAGAAAAAAGTGCTTGGCTATAATCACGCCGAAGTGGGAGCTGAGCTGCTGAAGCGTTGGAAATTTCCAGCATCATTGATTGCGGTGGGTACATATAATCCGCCTCGTGCTGGAGATCCGGCGGAATCGTTGCCGCTCTTAGCGACGGTGCATGCGGCGAAGTATCTCGCGGTCACGATCGGCGCTGGTGTGGCTGAGGATGGATTTTTGTTCGAGTTGAACGCTCCCTTGCTCGTCGAGTGGGGTTTTTCTCCGGAGATGCTTGAGGGATGTATCCCGGATATCTTGGAACGTGCGGGCAAGCTGCTCCGCGATCGATTTACGCACGGTGCGCTCAGCTTTTGAAGCGATGAGCTAGGCCGCAACGTGCGTTCTGCTGAGAGCGGCTGCTGGAGGCTAGTCCAGTGGCCGCTCTCTTTTTTTGCAGGCCGCGGTCCGCGCTTGCGGGTGCCTTCAATAGTCGAAAGGTAGCCACGGTTGCGGGAACTTGAAAGAGACGCACTATTCGCGGGAAAATCTTTCATAGTTGGTCCTCGCGAACGGAGAGCGGGTGTGTAGGGTTACGCCTCGCCGGGCGAAAGAAAATAGCCGGCTGCAAAGCTAGGATAGGCTCCCGGTAGAATACCGAGGTTTTTTTATATCCAGGCTTTGTTTCTATATTAAAGCTGCTATACTATGCGTCGATAAATGATACGACGCCAAGTGATGCTGGCGTCTCCCGCATGGCTCAGAACCACGGGACATTTGCAGGTGTTGTGGTCAGCCCGGTCTGGAGCGAAAGCCCAGACCGGGCGCTTTTTTTCTGTCCCGCTTTGCGGGAGTAAGATTGAAGAATGTCGAAGCAACGCGGAATCACCGAATCGCAGAGGGACACGAGGAGATCCTAAGTCCGAGCCAGTTACTTTCCCGCCGCTTATATATTATCGCAGGCAGCTGAATCTATATAGAGGCGACGATGCGGTTTTCCGCTGAGAGCGCGACATTGTTGTCCGCTCTTTAAATCGCTAAAGTCTAGCTCGCGACGATCAGCTCTGGCCACTCACCCATCACTAGGCTAGCGCTACGCGCTAACCGCAATATCACCCAACAATACTAAACTTTTCTGTCCGATCAGGAAGCTTTAGGGTTACTTGGCCGCTGGCGATTTCTAAATGGACGGTGCGGTTGACGCTGCCACCGGTGTCTTGGCCGACGATCGAAAATCCGTTCGCTTTGAGGAAGCGTTGGACGGTCGTGTTATTGCGCTCGCCGATTTTGAAAGGATCCGCCCCGTTCAGTACGCTCGCGCCGCCTGCCAAAAATATCCGGAGCCGGCTGCGGTCCGCTTTCACACCAGCAAGCGCTCTGAATAGTAAAGGCATACCGGTATCGGCGAACATGGCAGGCTGCTTTTGTGCCTTGTCCTGCGAGATCGTCGAATCGGGCAACATGAGGTGCAGGATTCCACCAGATTTTGCGATCGGATCGTAAGCGACTACACCCACGCACGAGCCCAGGGCATACGTGCTAAGCGTCACGCTTTCGTTGTTGGACACGGCCATATCGCCCACGCCAATGACGACGCGTTGCGAAAAAAGTGCAGAGATTGTAGGTGCGCCAGCCATGGCTCAGCAGGTCACCGGAACGGGAAGCTCCGATGCGGGGTTGAAAGGGGAGAGGGGACGCATGAGAGCGGTCGACAAGTCGCCGCTGCGTTTATAACGACGCGGGAAAAACAAACTTGAGATCACTCGAAACGAAAACGCTGGCCAGCCCGCGACGGAGTAAAATGAGGTCTCGTCCATGAGCGCAGTTGATCGAAGTCGGTTCGTACCCGGCTTACGAATACACCAGCAAACGCTGGCTGATGGGATCTACCAGATTGTGATTTCGAATTTTCGAAATCATGGTCGTGCTCAAGGTTTGGCCTTCACCAACCAGCAACAAACCGTGCGGGCTATATAAGCCGTTTGCCAAAATCATGCCGGGTTGTAGCTCGTCCAAGAGAATTTCCTTCACCTGACGAGGCAGGTGGAGGAGATGGGTCACCTTTAAAAATAAACGAACTGCTTCTGGATCCAATGCCTTGCCGGATTCCGAGACGACGGCTTCAATCGCCTCGTCCTTCGGCAGACCAGACTCGACGAACCAGATCGCAACCGCGAGACAGCGTGCCGGCCACGGGATGTTTAAAGCACTCAAGCCGTCCGGATATCCCTTTCCGTCAAAACGTTCGTGATGCGCCCGGACCGTTTCACCGACACTGGCTCGGCTGTCCATAAAGGACGCGAGGGTCTGACTATAGATGGGATGACTGTGAAGAGTGGATAGTTCGCGTTCACTGAGACGGTGCGGGGCGGTGCGGAAATTGCGCAGCAATTCGCGATCGACGCCGATTAACCCTAGATCAGCCAGCCATGCACTCGCGCGAAGAACATGGCGTTCGTCATCGCTGAAATGTTCGGTCTCGGCCATCTTCCGCGCGATCTCGACGACTGCTTTCGTCTGGCCGCCCAGCAGCGGATCGTACGTTGTCAAGATACGCACGCACAGATCGAGCGAGTGCTCGTAACTGGCCGCGAGTTCGCGATTCGCGCGGTCGAGGTCTATTTTTTGCGCCTCGAGATTCTTCACCTGTGACGCGAGCGCCGCGTTCGCGATGGTCAACTGCTCGTTGAGGCGCTGCGTTTCTTGGGTGAGGTCGGTGTTCGCAACGATCAGCTCGTAACGATTGATCGCGTTTTTAACCGTGGCGGTGAGTTCTTCGCGCAGCCAAGGCTTGGCGACGAAACGGAAAATTTCACCCTTGTTGATCGCGTCGACAATCGTTGGCAGCGAGAGCACCGCGGTGATCAAAATTCGAGAGCAGAGCGGCCGCAGCTTTTTGCTCTCGATCAGAAAATCTAGGCCCATCATTTCCGGCATGCGTTGGTCGGAGATGATGACGGCGAATTCGCGCTCTTTCAGAATCGCGAGTGCTTTGGTCGCGCTCGTGGTGGCGACGACAGTGTATTTTTCGCGTTCAAGCGTTTCTTTGAGCGCGGCGAGGACGATCGGCTCGTCGTCGACGATGAGGAGCGAAGCCGAGGGCGTGAGGGGACTGGGCTTCATTAAAACTTAAGCGCGCGTAGCAGGGCTGGAAGCCGCGGCGAGGGTCGTGGCAGGAGAGGAACTCTGCTGTTGCGCGACCGCATGAATGATGAATTCAGCGATGCGGTCGAGCGGAAGCTGACGTTGCGAGCCGCCTAATTCCCACGCAACCCGCGGCATGCCGTATACCACGCTGCTTTCTTCATCCTGGGAAAACGTAGTAGCGCCGCGCTCGCGCAACTTGAGCAAACCTTCCGCACCGTCTTTGCCCATGCCCGTCAAAATTCCTGCGATGGCATTCTGGCCGGCCAAGTCGACCGCGGACTTAAACATCAAATCAACCGCTGGTCGTTGATGCCAAATCGTCGGGCCATCAGCGATGCGCGCGCGATAGACCGCGCCAGTCCACTGCAACATCATGTGAAAATTTCCTGGCGCGACTAACGCGAGTCCCGGCGTGAGGACGTCGCCGTCACGAGCTTCGCGGACTTCAAAGGCGCAGCATTGGCTCAGACGATCCGCAAACGCTTTTGAGAAGTGCGCAGGAATGTGCTGAACGATCGCGATGCCTGGTAAGTCGCCCGGCAGATGCGTTAACACTTCGCGCAACGCTTCGGTGCCACCGGTGGAAGCTCCGAGCAAAATGATGCGACGGGCCGGATCTTTCGGCACGGGGTGAAGGCCCAGGTTTACGCCTTTAAACGGTGTGCGCGTAGTGGGTGCGGCCCACGAGCCGGTGCGAATCGCACTCGGCGGAATCACTAGTGGCGGCAGCGCTGCTGGAGGCGGCAGGGGGGCGCTTGGCGAAATTTTTGCAGCCGGCGGCGTGTTCGAAATCGCCGTGCGAAATGGACTTTGCGTCGGGGTCGGACGACGCAGTTTCGCGATCGCGGCACCTTTGATTTTTTGAATCAACTGGGGACCGAGATCACCGAACGAAAATGAACCGCCCGGTTTGCCCAGCACGTCGACTGCGCCCAAACGCAGCGCTTCGATCGCCTGGCTCGAACCGGCTTTCGTCAACGAACTTAAAATGATCACGGGAAGCGGGCGCTCCTCCATGATGATTTTCAAAAATGTCAGCCCGTCCATCCGGGGCATCTCGATGTCCAGCGTGAGCACGTCGGGCTTGAGCTGGACGATTTTGTCGCGCGCCAGATAGGGATCGAGCGCGGTGCCGACGACCTCAATTTCGGGGTCGTTCGCGAGCGCTTCGGTCACGAGTTTACGGACGACCGCAGAGTCGTCGATGATGAGCACACGGATGCGTGAGTTCGCCATTGAAAATGTCGCTTACTTCAGAGGGCGGCGATAGATCGCTGCCTTCACTGTTTCTAGTGGATGCGTGATTCCGCTGAGGCTTTCGGAGTGACCGACGTAGAGGTAGCCGCCAGGGACTAGGCGCTTGTAAAGTTTGTTAACCAATTCGGTCTGCGTCGCGCGATCGAAATAGATCATTACGTTCCGACAATAAATCACATGGAAGAGATCGGTTCCGGGGAGGGCGCCTTCGAGCAGGTTGAGTTGGCGAAAAGTGATTTGTTCTTGGAGGTGCGGCTTGACGCGGAAGTTACCATCCTGCGGGCCGAAGCCTTGCTGAAAATGTTTTCGGATCACGAGCTTCGGCACTTTCTCCAAGCTCTCCTCGCGGTAAATGCCGACCCGTGCGCGCTGTAAAATTTTATGGGAAATGTCAGTGGCTTCGATGCGCCACGGCCACTTCGGGATCGCGCCAAAGTGTTCCGCCAAGCTGATCGCGATGGAGTAGGGCTCTTCGCCCGAGGCACAGGCAGCACTCCAGACGTTGAACGAGGGCCAATTCTCTTTCGCGCGCCGCGCCACCATTTCCGGAATCGCAACCTTGGTCAAAAAGTCGAAGTGCTCGATTTCCCGGAAGAAGAACGTGTAGTTGGTCGAGATCGCATCGATGAGATGCGACAGTTCTTCATCGCTTTCCTGCTCTTGCAAGAAGCGACAATAGTCACTGATCGACGTGATCTTCGTTTCGCGCAGGCGTTTGCCAAGTCGCGCAGAAACGAGCTCTTTTTTGTCGGGACCGAGGTTGATGCGGCTGTGGCTATAAACCAGCTCGCGGATAAATTTGTAGTCGCTGTCCCTCATTCGGGGTAATGTCCCCGGAATATCGGCGCGTTCGCTTGATAATGAAGGACTCAGTTGTGCGCTAACAAACAGGGCGATCTGCTCAGTTTTGGAAATTTTTAGACGCGATTCGGACGAAAACCAGGCCGTGCAAAATCGATAGGCAAAATCTTCCGTGGGCTCTGGGCTTAATTTTACATTTCCCCAAAAATGAGCTGAGGAGTTTCCCCTGATAGGTTTTAAAACGCCGGTTGATAACGGGTTAAAATTTAGAGAGCCGGGCTGGCACGCTCATCGCTATTTAGGGGCCGTAGATGGTCGACGCCGTTTTCAATTCCGACAATTATCAGATCGCGCGCAAGCTGCTCGATGCAGCCATGCTCCGCCAGGATGCGATCGCGTCGAATATCGCGAATGCGGAAACTCCCGGCTACAAGCGTCTCGACGTCGCGACGGACTTCGCCACGCAGCTTCGCAGTACGGTTGAGAGCAATGGCACGACCGGCGACATCGCCGCTTTGCAGCCGTCTCTAGTGAAGGACACGCAAACGCGCTCCACCCGTCCCGACGGCAACAACGTCGAAACTGACGGTGAGTTGCTCGCGATGAACAAGAACACCGTCGAGTACGATTACCTCACCGAGGTGGTCAGCTATAATTTAAAACAGCTCCGGATGGCTATCTCCGGCACCCCTAGCTAACGCGCACCATGAACCTGATCTCCGGCATCGACGTCACCGCTGGCGCGCTCAACGCGCAGAAAACTCGCCTCGATATCGTCGCGCAGAACATCGCGAACGCTCAGACCACGCGCGGTCCCGACGGTCTTCCTTATCAGCGCAAAACCGTCTCATTCGAAACCGAGCTACTCCGCCAGACCGGTTCACCTGCCAACGCCTCATCCGTGCAAAGCGTGCACGTCGGCAGTATTCAGAACGACACTACGCCAGGTCAGCGCATCTACGATCCGAGCCATCCCGATGCGGATGCCAACGGCTACGTCACGATGCCGAACGTCAACATGGCCTATGAAATGGTCGACTTGATGACCGCTTCCCGCGCCTACGAAGCCAATTTGAGCGTCGTCAAAAATGCGAAGCAGATGGCCATGAAGGCCCTTGAAATCGGCAAATAAAATAAGCCTTACCCCCTTTCGCCATGTCTTCCATCGGTTCGATCAGCAGTCTGCAAAATCCATATCTCTCGGGGCTCATTCCCTCGACCAAAACGGATTCCCCCACCGGCACCGTCAATCTCCCCGGCGTCTCCGCGCCGCAGACCGGCGGCGTCGGCAGCAGCTTCGGCAAAGTCATCGACAATCTCGTTTCCACCGTTGATGCGAAGCAGACTGATGCCAGCAATCTGACGCGCGATGTGTTGCTCGGCAAAAATGACCAGCTGCATCAATCGATGATCGCGATGCAGGAAGCGTCCACCGCCTTTGGCCTCATGCTCCAAGTCCGCAACAAGGTCGTCGACTCGTATCAAGAATTGATGCGGATGCCCGCCTGAGCCGCTCTTAAAATTTTACCCCCGTCGCTCGTTCGATGAAAAACGTTTTCTCTTCGCTGGCTCGTCTCTGGAAAGAACTTGGCCTCAACCAACGCGTCTCGCTTTCGATTGCCGCCTTCGTGGTGATTGCGGGTTTGGCCGCTATGTTGGTGTGGTCACGTCGCCCCGACATGCAGCTGCTCTACGGCCGCCTTTCAGAAAAAGACGCCGCCTCGATCATCAGCCAACTGCAGACGCAGAACGTGCCGTATAAAGTCATGAACGGTGGCGGCACCGTCTACGTCGCGTCCGATCAAGTTTATCGTCTCCGCATGGAGCTCGCGTCCAAAGGTCTGCCCAGCGGCGACGGCGTGGGTTTTGAAATTTTCGATAAGGGCCAATTCGGCCTTTCCGATTTCGTCCAGCGCACCAATTACACTCGGGCTCTTCAAGGCGAGCTCGCCCGCACCATCTCGCAACTCGAAGGTGTTCGCAGTGCTCGCGTGATGATCGTGCAGCCGGAAAATCGGCTTTTGCTCACCGACCAAAACGTAAAGCCCACCGCTTCCGTTTTCGTTGAGCTCGCTACCTCTCGTTTGGAAGTTGATGCGGTTAACAGCATCCGCCACCTCGTCGCCAATGCCGTGCAAGGTCTGCAGCCGGATAGCGTCGCGGTCGTCGACCAGCGCGGTCATGTATTGTCAGAAGAACTACACACCGATCCGACGCTGAGCAATGCATCGAGCCAGATGCGCTACCGCCAGCAGGTCGAAGATTATTTTGCCAAGAAAGTTGAAACGATGCTCGCGCCAGTCGTCGGCGCGAACAACGCGATCGTCCGCGTCTCCGCTGAAATCGAAACGGAAGCCAGCACGACAATGCAGGAAAAATATGATCCCGAAGGTCAGGTTCTCCGCAGCCAGACGGTCACGGAAGATGCGTCTAGTTCGAACGAGACCAAAGCCGGCGGCACCGTCGGCGTAACCGCAAATACCACCGATAAGTCGGCCGCGAACACGACGACCGCTTCCCCAACCAATCTTTCCGAAGCGAAACGCACGAACCGGACGACCTCGTACGAAATCGGTCGTAGTGTCATTAACACTACACGCCAAGCCGGCACGATCCGCAATCTCACCGCTTCAGTTTTTATCGCCGAGCGTGCGCCCGGCGCGGATGGCAAAGCGAATCATCGCACGCCGGAAGAGGTTACCGCGTTGAAAGCCGTCGTGATCAATGCGCTCGGTCTCAAAGCCACGGGCAATCAAACCGTCGACTCGCTGGTCAGCTTGCAAGAAATGCCTTTCCAGGTCGAACCGATTTCCCAGCAGATTCAGAAAATTCAAAGCGAAACTCGCGTTCAAGGCTGGATCGAAACTGCCTCGCGCTACGTGGGTGTCGTCATCGCTGGCGCCGTGCTCTTCGTCTTCTGGAAGATGTTGAAAAAGCAAGCCGTTGAGCCCGTGCCGATGGAGTTGCTCACCGAGCCCGCCGAGACGAACAAGCGCGCGATCCCGACGAATGGCACCCTCTCGCCCGAGCTGCTCACCGAATTGATTCGTCACAAACCGTCGAATATCGGCACCGCGCTCCGCGATTGGGTGGCCGTGAAAAAGAATTAAGCCATGTCTGCCGAAATCGATTATTTGAAACTCTCGCGCCAGCAAAAGCTGGCTGTGTTCCTCGTCGTCATCGGACCTGAGGCAGCCGCGGAAATGTTGCGCCACTTCGACGACGGAGAAGTTGAAATGCTCTGCCGCGAGATGAGCACGCTCACGATGATCTCCGATTCCGTGAAGCAAAAAGTGTTGGAAGAATTTTCTCCCGTCATCGGCGAAAGCGTCATGTCGACGATGGGTGGTCTCGATTACGCGCGCAAAACGCTCGAAATCGCACGCGGAGACTACAAGGCCGGCACGATCATCGGTCGCCTCGGACCTGCGGGCACGGCGGTTGAAGTGATCAAAGAAATTTCTGAAATGGAAGGACGCCAGATCTACAATTTGGTGAAGAACGAACAGCCTCAGACGATCTCCTTTGTTCTGTCTTACCTCGACGGACAAAAGTCCGCGCAGATTTTCAACCTGCTCAGTCCGGATCTGCGCGAAGAAGTTGTCGAGCGTCTCGGCACGATCGACTCCACTTCGCTGGATCTCGTCAGCAAAATCGTCCGCAATCTCAGCAAGCATTTTGATAACAAGGTGCGCCCGACTTATCACCGCTCTGGCGGCGTGCGCGCGGTGGCTGATTTGCTCAACGGCATCGACAAAGAAACGTCGAAAAATCTTTTGGCCCGTCTCGAAGAGCGCAACGCCCAGCTCGGCTCGGCGATCCGCAAGAAGATGTTCAGCTTCGAGGACCTCGGTCGCCTCTCGGCGGCGGATCTGCAGCGCGTGCTCCGCGAAGTCGATTCGGCGAATTTGGCGACGTCGATGAAGTCCTCCAGCGAAGCGCTCAAAGAAAAAATCTTCGAAGCGATTTCCAAACGCGCCGCGGAAAGTCTGCGCGACGAAATCGGGATGCTTGGCCCGGTTCGACTCAAGGACGTTGAACTCGCGCAGGACGCGATCATTCAAGTGGTTCGCCGCCTCGAAGAAGAAAACTCCATTTCGCTGGACGGCAATGATGCCGGCACGCTCATCAACTGATCGACGCTCTCATGGCTCACCGACACAAAGTTCTCTTCGATCGCTCGTTCACTGGCGTCAAAGCGACCACGCCCTCCAAGCGGCTCTATACCGAGACGGAAGTCGCGGCGATTCGCATGGCTTCGCGCGACGAAGGCGGCGAGATCGCGCGCAGTTTCGCGAACCAGCAACTGGTGGAATTTCGCGCGGAAGTGCAGGCGTTGCAGCAGGGCTTGTTCGAAAAACTTTCGCAGCTTGAACCCGATTTGCTTGAGCAACTGCGCCAAACTTTGCCCGCGCTGGCGGTGGAAATCTCGCGCCGTCTTTTGGCCGGGTATGAACCATCGGCTGACCAAGTCCGGGCGCTGTGCGAAGACACAATTTCTCAAATTTATCCCGAGCGCGAAAACCTCGAAGTGATGCTTGCACCACGTGATTCCGCTTTGTTGGACGAAGTCTCGGGCGACTGGAAAGGCCAGTATCCCGGTGTGCGCGTGACGGTTGATCCGACCCTCGGGCCTGGAGATTGCCAGGTGCGCAGCCGCTTCGGTTTGGCCGATGCGCGTCGCAAAGTGAAATTCGAAACACTTTCCCGCGAACTCCTTAGTGCCTGATGTATTCGATCTTCAATTACACGCTGTCGGCCCGCATGAGCGCCTCCTCTCGGGACGCGGGCGGGTGGCCCGCATCGTTCGAGGCTAATCTACTCTTCCTCGCATGAGTGCCATCGCCCCCATGATCGAATCGTTGCGCCAGCAGGTGCGCACCACGCCTGCTGCACAGCGCCTTGGCCGCGTGACCAGCGTGACGGGACTCATCATTGAATCCGAAGGACCGAACGTCGGTCTGGGCGAACTTTGCCAGCTGCGCTCGACGCGTGGAAATTTTTCCGTGATGGCTGAAGTCGTCGGCTTCCGCGACGAAAGTGTGTTGCTCATGCCCCTAGGGGAAACCATCGGTTTACACCCGGGTTGTGAAGTCGCTGCCTGCGACCGTCCTGCTTTGCCCGTGGCCGGCGATCATTTACTCGGTCGCGTGCTCGATGCGATGGGTCGTCCTTACGATGAACTTGGCTCGATCCCAACCACCCGCACAGAAGCTTCGACCAAGCCGCCGCACCCGATGCGCCGCAAGCGCATCCGTGATCCTTTTGTCACCGGTATCCGCGCAATCGATACGATGATTCCTTTCGGCCGCGGCCAGCGGCTCGGTCTTTTCGCCGGTTCAGGCGTCGGTAAATCGACTCTCATGGGCATGATCGCTCGCGGCGCAGAAGCTGATGTCGTTGTGATCGGTTTAGTCGGCGAGCGTGGTCGTGAAGTCCGCGAGTTCATCGAAAAAGATTTAGGCGAAGAAGGTTTGGCGCGCTCAGTGGTAGTGGTCGCTACGAGCGACACTCCCGCACCTTTGCGTTTGCGCGCGGCCGCTACGGCCACGGCGCTGGCGGAAGCTTACCGCGATGCGGGTAAAAACGTACTTTTGCTCATGGATTCGGTCACGCGCTATGCGATGGCTCAGCGCGAAATCGGCCTCGCTGTCGGCGAACCACCGGCCACCCGCGGTTATACGCCATCGGTCTTCGCGATGCTCCCGCGTTTGCTCGAACGCAGCGGTGCGGGCGAAGTCGGCTCAATCACTGCACTCTACACTGTGCTCGTGGAAGGTGATGACATGAACGAACCCGTCGCCGATGCCGTCCGTGGTATTCTCGACGGTCACATTGTGCTGTCGCGCGCGCTCGCGCATGCCAATCACTATCCGGCGATCGACGTGCTCGAAAGTATCAGCCGTCTGACTCGCGATGTTTGCACACCGGAAGAAGTGGACTTTGCCAATCGCGCGCGCGAACAACTCGCCGTTTACCGGCGTAATGAAGATTTGGTTACCATTGGCGCTTATCAAAAAGGCGCCAATTCCGAGGTCGACCGCGCGGTCGCGTTGCAGCCCTACCTCAAAAAGTTTCTCCGCCAGTCGGTGACCGAACATATCCCGCGGGCCGATAGTTTCGCCACGCTGAAGAAGATCCTGTCATGAAGAAGTTTCGCTTTCCCCTTCGCACCGTCGCGATGGTGCGCAACGTCGCCGAGCTCCGCGCGCGCGAACAATTTTCCAAAGCTTTCCAAACCTACGCGGAAGTTGAGTCACGTCTGCAGGAAGCACGGGCGCGTTTGAAAGATCTCGAAGAGAGCCTGCGCTCCGGTCGCACCGCTACGTTTCGCGCTTCCGATCAAGTTAACTTTCTCCACGCCGTTCGCGACGAG
>FTDT01000182.1_pt1 | contig 13733 bp, 12 predicted proteins | sample 1640021 | NCBI WGS metagenome assembly FTDT01 (sample SAMEA3914869, study PRJEB12502) | metagenome | biome: forest; material: soil | place: USA | collected 2012-03-12 | depth 0.1 m | reverse complement strand
ACATGGTGGCGCGACATGATGCCGGCGCGATCGTCACCACTGCCGTCTAAACGAGAAAGTGCGTCCGGATAATTTTCCCAACGAAAAACAATCCGCGTGTGAATCGCCGAGTCCGGCACGAACGCCCACGCGGGATGTACGTCGCCCGAGCGGCGATCGACCTTTTCGGTGACGTGCCACCAACCCGCGTCGACATGATAAAGGGAGGTGCGTGGTGGCAACGGATTCGCTAACTGCGCGTCGGAAAGAAACGCGGATTCGCCGGCGTGATCGCCGCTAAGGAGCCGCACGACTGCACCGCTTTGTGTTTGTTTAAAATCAAGCGTGACCTCGACACGCTTTCCATCGAGTTCAGCGAAGTGCGCCTGAGGAATCCATGTCGGTGGGATCGTCATCGTCTGCTCGAGCGGTTTGATGGATGTGACCAACAACCATAAAAACGGAACGACGAAGATTGCCGAAGCAGCGACCAGCAGACTATAAACAATAATGCGCGCAGTGAGCGATCGAAGCGGCATATTAATAATTCATCCGGTTACGCGACAGGTGAGTCGCGAGCCAGCTCAAGGCGGCGATGATAATAAAGAGCACGTACGCCATCGCGCTGGCGTAGCCCATTCGCAAGTCATGAAAGGCTGTCGTGAATAAATAGATTGTATAAAACAATAACGAACGTCCCGGTGCGCCATCGAAGGTGCCAGTTGCGCCGTTGGCCGCGTCGGAAATGATGAATGCCTGTGTGAAAATTTGGAGCGCGGCAATCATGCCCATGAGCACGTTGAAATAAACAACTGGCGAAAGCATTGGCAGCGTCACATGCCAAAAACGGCGCCAACCGCGCGCGCCGTCGATTTCGGCGGCTTCGTATAATTCTTTGGGCACATTTTGCAGACCCGCCAGGTAGATCACCATCGCGTTGCCCGTTCCCCACAGGCTCATTAATATCAATGCGGGCTTGGCCCAAGCCGGATCAGTTAACCAAGCCGGCGCGGATTTTCCGAAAAGGTGAAGTAAAGGGTTGAGCCCCGCGTTGAGCAGACCGTATTGGCCGTTGAAAATCCAGAGCCACAACATCGACGATGCCACCATCGGCACGATCGACGGCAGATAGAAAAGCACTCGATAGATCGGCTTTCCGCGGACCTCGCAGTTGAGCAGCATCGCAAGCGCGAGAGCCACGACGGTTCCGAGGGGCACCGATAACACGGCGAAAAATAAGGTATTGCTGAGCGACTTCCAGAAGAGGTCGTCGTGAAACAGCTCTTTATAGTTTTCTAGCCCGCACCACGCGGCGCTCTTCAATATAGAATAGTCACAGAAGCTATAGTATAGAGACGCAAAAACCGGATACGCCGTAAAGACACTCAATCCCACAATCCATAAGCTCGTGAAACCGAGTCCGGTGAAAAGATTAGAGCGCTCGCGAGGACTCATGGGTGAGAAACAGTTTCCATAGGAGAGACTTGGTGATGCCGCTCGAGACTGACGAGATAGTGTTTCCAGCTGTCGGCCATCCGAGATTGGCAGTAGGCGAGCGCTTCGGCCGGCGTCTTGTGGAGAAGGCGCACGTCTTCAAACGCAGCGGTGAACTCGCGATGATATTCCTGCCAGATGCCCATTTGCGGAACGCACTCCGCATGCGGACTAGCTGAGAGTGAGCGGAAGACATTGATATAAGGATTTGGATGGTGCTGGGTGAAGAACGGACTCCATTCGCGCAGCGGCGAGGTTTTTGCCTGCAGATAGCAGGTGACCTCAATGCCTTGGAGTTCTTCGCGCGACTTGGCCTGTAGATTGGCCGAGTTGGCGTATTTAATAAATTCCCAGGCGGCGTGCGGGTTTTTCGCGCCCCGCGGAATCGTCATGACGTCAGCTTCGGCCATCCCGAAATCGGCGACCCCCGGCGTTGCTTCCGGCCATGGTCCGGCCGCGTAGTCGAGTCCGGGTTTATATTGGCGAATATAACTATCCATCCAAACACCCGCGAAGACCATCGCGACCTTGCCGTTCATGAACGATGACTGCGCGGAAAGAAGTTGGCCGGAAAATCCGGAAGCGAAGGTTTGAATTTGTTGCGCGCCGTAAGTGCGGCTGACGTCGGCGACCCAGTCCATCATCGCGAGCACATGCGGATCGGTGCCGCAGGTAATGTTATGGCCGTCGAAAAGTTGGCCGCCAAACCAATCGGCGAAAATCCACGGCCACCAGCCGGGTTCTTGGGGGAGAAAACCGATTTGCGTGATCGCGCCGGTTTGAGGATCGCGCTTGGTGAGTTTGCGCGAAAATTCTTTTAACTCGGCCAAGCTGCGCGGCGGACGATCGGGATCGAGTCCGGCTTCGCGGAAGAGCGTGCGGTTCCAGTTGAAAGCAATCACCGCGGGCGCACTGATGCCGGCGTAGACATGACCGCGATAGGAACAGATTTTTGCGAAGATAGGATAATAACGAGCCAGCCACGCCTCGGCCGTCATCCCATCGGCTTTGATAAAATCGTCGAGTGGCCAGAGTGCCTCCGCGTCGGCGAAGGTCGCGATATTTTGCACCCACAAACCGGCGATGTCCGGCGGATCGCCACCCGCCGTCGCGATCAGCGTTTTATGGTCGATTTGGGAAACCGGAAAGTAATCGACGACGATGCGGTTTTGCGAAGCGTTGAAGGCGTCGACGACAGTCTGCATCGAGACCCCTTCGAAGGCGACCCACTTTTCCCAGTAAGTCACATGGATTTTGCCGTCTTTGCCCACCGTGTCCGCGTGTGCATGACTCATCGCTGCCGTTAGGGCGAGCAGCACGCAGCTCAGCCAACGGACCGACAAGGCGAAGGGGAAACGCGGGGGACGGGGCAACACAGGGCAAGCAATCGAGCCAATTTTGCGTTAAATCAAGCGGATTTCGGGTGGCGGGCTGAACTCAAGTTTGACCGGCGTTTCTCCTGGGGAGGGCGGACTTCTTGTCCGCCCACGTAGCCGGGGCCTGGGGCCGAGCTGATGGTTTTAAGGAGACGGTCACAGGCTGCGAGGTCGGAAGAGATAGCGGCGAGGGCGCTCGCCGGCAGATAGGGCGAACAAGAAAGTTCGCGCTCCCAGGGAAAGAGTCTTCGTCTTCACGCCCGCGCCACTGGCGAAGGGCGGTCGTTGTTAGATTTGAAAAAACGGTGATTGATGGTACGGCGTTGGTCAGCGGTTAACGGTGGGAGCTCGGGGAGCGAGGTGGCTTTGGATTCGCCGAGTTGCACGCGGGCGAGCGCCCGAAAATTGTCCCAGCGCTCACTGATCGCTTGATGGCTGAGCCGTGCTTTTTCAATCGCCTCCGCGATTGGGTCCGGGCCTGCGTAGGGCGCGAAATCGCGGAGCGGCGGCGCGCTGGCAACTTGGCGCAACAAGCTGCGCCACTCCGTGAGTAAACGATCGAGGTCTCCGCGTCCGGCTTGCGCTTGCTCCTGTTGATCGAGCACTTGCCGCGCGCGGGTGCCTTGCGAAATCACGGCGCGCACGACCTCGCTTGCGCCAAAGCCATACTGCGGGGGCACTCCTTCGAGCAAATAACCTTCGCAGGTCGTCCGGCGATAGGTCTTCTCGCAGACATGCGCGAGGCGACCGAGACGGCGGGGATTTGTCCCGGCGAAGCGATCGCCGCCATAGAGGTTCGCACTATCGAAAAGTAATTCGTCGAGCGGATAACGGCGATCCTCCAGCGCTGCCGCTAAACCGAGACCTTCTGGTCCGAGAAAACAGCTCACGATTTCACCGCGCGTCGTCAGCCGCAACTCGCGGTCGAGCACTCCGATGCGCTGCCATTGCCACAGTAATGTCGGCTGCGGACTCAATTGAAAACATTCCGGGCGATGCACGCAGGTCAAGCAGCCTTCAAAAGGATCACGCTCGCGACGCACGAGGCGCGCTCGCCCTGTATCCGTGCGGTGGTGACACGGCAGGGTGGTCGGATCGAGATGCTGAGTGGCCTCGGCGCCGAGTGCGATCGGCGTGTCAGAGTAAAAGCGATTCGCGATCGTGCGCGAAATTTCCGTGGCCGACTGGCCGCTGCGCAGCGGCGTCAACAGCAGCGACCACGGCAAAGGCGCGGAGCGTTTGAGGCGAAGCTGCGCGGCCCGCCGAATGCGCGGCGTACTCGCAGAAACGAGCACGTAGCCAACGTCGTCGAGACCGCGACGGCCAGCGCGACCGATCATCTGTAGTAAATCATGCGGCGCGATCTCGCGATCAAGTTGATCAAAGCGATAACTCGCCGCCGTGATCATCACCGATCGCAACGAGAAATTGATGCCCGCCGAAAGGCCGAGCGTCGCCACGACCGCGCGGAGCTGACCGGCCTTGGCTAAAGGTTCAATCGCGCCGGCGCGTTGCGCGTAACTGAGCCCGCTGTGGTGATAGGCCACGCGATGCTTGAGCAATTTTGTGAGCGCCGGTCCGCAAATAAGTTCCTGTTCCGGCGTCAACGTGAGCGGCTCCCCGAGCGGAAGCTCGTGAGCAAACTGCCGCGCGAGTCGTTCGGCGTCCTGGCGATGCGGTGCGAAAACGAGAACCGGCCCAAGTCCTTCGCGCAACGCGCCCGCCACGCGGCGACTCCAGAAACCTTGAACCGTTTTTGGCAATCCGCCGATCAGATCGTCGACGTCGATTTCTTCAAGCGGCACCGGGCGCTGTTTCGTTTGAACCAATTCAACGCGGCGGCCGAGGCGTTCGAGCCATTGGGCGACATCTTCTGGATTCGCGACGGCGCCGCTCAACAGCAAGAGTTGCAACGAGAGATCGGCCGCCGCGATCGCCCCTTCGTAGTGGTTTCCTCGATACGGATCGGCGAGCCAGTGATATTCGTCAATTACGAGAACGGTGAAACGCTGTTTTTGCGCTTCCAACGCAAGCGGAGTGAGCGGCGCGCCCGTTGGGCCGGCGCCTGAAAAATTAATCCAACCCTGCACAGCCTCGAGCGTCGCAACCACGACGGGTGCATCTGTATCCACGGTGACATCACCAGTTGTGATGCCCACGCGCCAACCACGCGCTTTCCACTCAGCGTATTTGTCGTTGGCCAGCGCGCGGGTTGGCACCGTGAAGAGCGCGCGTTTTGCAAAATTCGTTTGCTCCGCCCAGCGCTCGAAGATGTAGGTTTTTCCAGCGCCGGTGGGTGCGTCGATGATCACGTCGCGACCGGATTTTAGTGCGGAGATCGCGGCGGCTTGCCAGGCATCCGGGAGCACCAGTCGTTGCAGGCCGCTGAAGTCGTCTACACGCACTCGCCCACGTTAGAATCAATGGCGGCGGCGTCAAATCCGACGGAAGCTCGGCAAACGGAAGAAAGCGCTTTTCCCGCCGCACAGCTTCACGTCACTCACGGCCTGCCTGATGCCAGCATCCCCGCTGCTGTGTGCCAACCATAACCCTTTTTTCCTTCTCGCCGTTGAAGGGATTCGTGACTTTCCCGTGTTGATGCAATTTCGCTCTCTTCATGCGCCCTTTGTATCGATTGGTCTTTTTATATATTATATCCTCAACGTTTTTGACGTGCGTTATTCGCGCGGCGTTGCCCAGCGAATCAGGAATCGCACCGCGCGCTGATGGGGAGCCAGCGCAATTTCGCGGAGGGCCAGCGCATCTGGGTGTCTATGCCTCGCGCGCGCCGGCGCATCTGCAGGTGCGGTGGACGTTTCAAACCAAGGAGCCAATCGTGGCCTCTCCGACTGTGGCGGACGCAGTCGTTTACATCGGTGGCTGGGATAACTTTCTTTACGCACTCGATGCTGTCACCGGGCACGAGCGATGGCGCTTTGATGCGCATGGCAACGTGAACTCCTCCTGCGCTGTTGCGGCTGGAATGGTCTTCTCCGTCAGTCTCGACGGTCGTATGTATGCCGTGAATACGAAAGACGGAAAAGAACTTTGGTCATTCGCCACGCAAGGGGAGCGTCGTCATAGCGGCACGGGCATGGAGTACGCCGCGCCAGCCACCGAGGTGATGCCGGACCCTTGGGACTTTTTCCTCTCCTCGCCGTGTGTCGTGAAAGGAACCGTTTATTTTGGCAGCGGAGATGGCGCGGTGTACGCCCTCGATGCGGCGACCGGCAAGGAGTGCTGGCGTTTTAAGACAAATGGGCCCGTGCACGCCTCTCCGGCAGTGAGCGAAAACGTCGTCTACATCGGTAGCTTTGATTCCTTCTTCTACGCGCTGGACGCGAAGACCGGCGCCCTGAAATGGAAGTATAAAACTGGAGCCGACGACCAAGTGCACTTGATGACCGGCATTCCCGGATCGGCGGCGGTGGCGAATCACTCAGTGTATTTCGGGTCTCGTGACGGACATTTTTACGCCTTAGATGCCGATACCGGCGCGTTGCGTTGGAGCTATTCAGCGGACGGGTCTTGGATCGTCTCGAGTCCCGCCTTGGCGAACGGGAAAGTCATCTTCGCTACTTCCGACAGTCTGAAATTCGTCGTTCTCGATGCCGCAACCGGCGCGCCACGATTCGTGCTTCCCAACAAAATTTACGCCTTCTCCTCACCCGCTATTGTTGGGGACCGAGCTTGGTTCGGAACCTTTGATGGAAAACTCCACGCCGTTGATCTGAGGCGCGGCGAATACATCGACGAATTCATCGTCCCAACCGCCGCAAGGGCAGATAAAGGCATTCTCGACGCCGACGGGAAACTGAACCGATCCGTTTGGCAAGGCGACACCCTCGACGACGTTATCGTTGCCCTCCGCACCAAAGTCTTTGCCTTGGGGTCAATCCTTTCTTCCCCGACCGTCGCCGACGGCACAATCTATATAACGAGCGTGAACGGTTGTGTGTATGCGCTGGGAGATTGAGTGATGTTCGTGGAACGAGTGGGATGCAAAACTCGTCCTGATAGGCTGTGAGCCATTTGGAGATTGCAGCGAGCCTCGTCTCTGCTTTTTGGAATCAAGCAGCGCCAGCGCCATTTCTTATGACTCCAAAAAAGCGCGAGTAGCTCCGACAGGAAATGCTTCAGGCCGAGCACTAGGTCTGGTACGACGCGGGCGCGAGCACCTCGCGGCCATTGGGTGCGAAAACATCGAGGATTTCGGCGGCGCGGCCTGAGAGGGTTGTTCCGACGGCAGAAAAAGATGCAACACATTCGTTACCGTTTTCTTCGGCGGGCGACTTGGCTTTATCAGTGCGGAGTCTTTGCTGGGCGTGTGCGAGTCGTTCGGAAAATTTTTGCAATTTCCTTTGTGGTGCTCGGAACCGGGATCCCGCTTGTGGCGGAATCCGCGGATGGCGTGATCGCGGCCAATTTCGAACGGACTGTCGCGGATGGACGAGACGCTGAAGCCGCGTTTCAACCGGAGCGCGCGTTGGTGGCGTTTCGAAACGCGCTGCATTTCCGGCCGAACGACGCGGAAATTTTGCGGCTGATTTCGAAACAGTTATCAGACGAACTTTATCATATCCCGGAGCCGTCTCATCGTCTGGCCGTCGAACGCGAAGCGATCACTGTGGCCCACGACGCACTGGACCGGGCGCCGCATGATGCGATGTGCATCGTTGCGGTGGCGGTGTGCGAGGGAAAATTGGCTCGCGACGCGGACATCCGTGAGCGCGTGGCCAGCGCGCGCGAGGCGAAACGCTACGCGGAAGCAGCGCTTCAAGCAGACCCACACTGCGATTTGGCCGAGCATGTTTTGGGCGTATGGAATTTCGAAGTGTCGCAGGTGGGCGCGGCCAAACGGGCTTTGGCAAAATGGTTTTACGGCGGAATTCCCGATGCATCGCTTGCGGAGGCAGCCGCTCATTTGCAGCGCGCTATCCAGTTGGCGCCACAAGTGGTGAAGCATCACATCGCGCTGGGTTTTGTGTATGCAAAAAGTGGCGACAGCGTCGCGGCGCGGGCCGAGTGGATAAAAGGTTTGGCTCTCCCTTCACGCGATCTTCCCGACGAAACCGCTAAAGCGGCGGCGCGAGTCGCTATGACAAGAAGCGGTTAATCCACTTTGGATTAGGCAAAGGCGTAGGCCGATAAGGTCCGAAAATCCGGTAACGAAAACGCGCCACGAGCCGATAAACAGCGTCGCGCAAAGGCGCTGGAATTATGCGCACTATCGCGGCGATCGTTTTCCAAAAATTTCCCATTAACGCGAGAGCGGTCAGGGCCGCGTCCGTCCGAAACTTTGGCGGACATTTTGCAGGCTCATTCCAATCTGGAACGTAAACAATGCTATCGAAGTCGCGCGTCGGCAGTCCCTGCGCGCGCAGGTATCGTTGAGCGGGGTCGGATTGGAGCGAAGCGAAGCGGAGGCGTTCGCGCCGATCGATGCGCAGCAACCAGCGAACGATGCGATTACACAAACCGCATTCGCCGTCGAAGAGAAGAACTGGAACTCGTGCGGGCGACGACACGCCCCAGTTCACCGCAAGCGATCACAAAGTTCAACTCGCGCGGCAACGGGTCCGCGCAGCGCGTGCGTTTAATATCCAATTAGACGGCGCGGCGGCGACGCAGCACCGCGCCGAGGCCCAACACGCCGGCGCCGATCAAAGCGTAGCTTGAAGGCTCTGGAACTGGCGAAGAGGTCGAAACATCGATCGAGGTGATCTTCCCAAACGCTTCGAGATTCCCTCGGATTTGAGAAAATTCTTCGAGTGTGAATTGATTGGACAAGTTGAACGCCGAAAATGCTGGCAGAGTGGATGGAAACGCGCCGGCGGGATAGAGATCATCGAAACTGCCCAAGGTCGCGGTTAGGGTGAAGGCAGGTGAACTGACGAAACCACCAAATGAGAGGAAAGTCGTGCCGAGATCCTGGCTCAGACCCAGACTGGAACTATCGAACGTGAAAGTAGTAGATCCGGCGGTGATCTGTCCAGAAGTGAGGTCGAAAGCGTATAAACCTAGAATCGGGAGACTGAACGACGGGGAACTCGAAGCGTCGCCCGTGAATTTAAGTTCGAAATTTTCACCCGGCGTGAAAACCGAGCCCAGCCCGGACGGAGAGTTTGAGTGCAAGACTGTGTTGATCGTGCCGTCGATCGTGTAGGTGACGATTTGCGCGGACGCGAGCGATGCAGTAGCGATAAATGCGAGAGGTAGAAAGGTGGGGCGGAGTTTCATTGGGAAAAAAGATAGAAAATTCAGCCAAAAGCTACAATCGGGGTTTCGCTGGTCCACTGTTAGTGGCGGCCGGAAAACAACGGAAAAGCCGCTGGCTCACTTGACGCGCGCAAACCTTAAAAGACGTTGGTGGTCCCTATGTTAAAGTCGAAGTCTTCGTTTTCTGCGGTTATTCCTATATCGCGCCGCGAGTCCTTGCGGTTTCTCGGCCTCGGGGCGTTGGCAGTGGCAGGCACCCCAATATTTTCTACGGTTGCAAAAGCGGTAGCAGGCGCAGCGGCGCCATCACTCAAGGGCCACGAGCCGTCGTATTATCGTTTTCAAATCGGTGAGATCGATGCGGTTGCACTGACCGACGGTGGACTCGAAGCGCCCCTCGCAAACATGAAATGGTGGAAAGGCGTCCCCGACAAAGAAGTGTCCGATGCGCTGCAAGCTGCGTTTGAACCACCGACAGAAATTCGTCTAACCTTCACCGTGCTGTTGCTCAAGCTGGGCGATCAACTCGTGCTCGTCGACTCGGGTTGCGGTCCGCTCTTTGGCCCAGTTGGTGGGAGATTAGTGGCGAGTCTCGCGCAAATCGGCGTTTCCCCGGAGGATATCTCAGCGGTGATTTTGAGTCACGCCCACGGCGATCACTTCGGAGGCCTGCTCGATGCCACACACGCGCCTGTATTCAAAAACGCACGACTGTTTATCCATGAAACGGATTACAAGTTTTGGAGCCAACCGAATCCGGATATGTCCGCGGTGAGCATGCCGGACGAGGCCAAGGCCACCGCGGTGAAAAATGCGCAGCTTTATCTCACGACGCTAAAAGATCGCTGGAGTTTTGTGAAGGGTGGCGATCGTCCGTTCCCCGGAATCGAAGTGGTCGATGCTTTCGGCCACACACCTGGGCATACCGCATTACTGATTGGCGCGGGTGAGGACCGTTTGCTGCACATCGCGGACGCGGCGCATCATCACACGTTATCTTTTGAGCATCCCGAATGGAAGTTTGTCGCCGATGTCGAGCCGGACGTGGCGGTGGAAACAAGGCGGCGTTTACTGGGACGGGCTGCGAAAGAACGGCTCCGTGTATTCGGCGCGCATCTGCCTTTTCCCGCGATTGGGCATGTGCGCGCGAGCACGGGACATTTTGAGTACGAAATTGAACCGTGGGTTGTGAGTTGAGGGGCCGGAATGTTGACACAAAAAGGCCGGCGCGCTTGAGGCACGCCGGCTTTTGAACGAGGACCTGTTCCGGATTATCTTGAACCCTTACGCGATGGCGATTTTGCGCGGTTTACGCGCTTCGCTCTTCGGCAAGGAGAGTGTAAGAACGCCATCTTTGAGTTCGGCCTGCGCCTTGTCGGCATCGACGACGTTGTCGTGATATAGACTTAGCGAAAAAGTACGCTGGCCAGTTTCGCGATAGACCTCAGTCCAACCAGAGGGAGACGTCCAGGCGCGTTCGCCGCGAACGGTCAGCGTGCCGTCCTCGTCGGTAATTTGAAGATTTTCGCGGGTCACACCGGGAAGATTGACGGTGACCGTGAAGGCTTCGGCCTGTTCTTGGACCTGATAGACTGGCCGTACCGTCACGGACCGCTCTTCTTTAGCGGATGGTTCACGAACGAGAGACGGAAGAAGGGAAGTAAGTAGTGCCATGGTGAATACCTTGGATTTAAAAGTTGGAGAGAATTACACGCCCCAAAATGAGGCGCAGACAGTCAGTGAATAGAGTTTTAGTTAACGTTGACGGCGATCTTGCGCGGCTTCACGGCTTCCGTTTTCGGAAGAGTGACGGTGAGAACGCCATCTTGATAGGCCGCGGCGACCTTGTCGGCTTGAACCGCTTCCGGAATCGTTAACGTTCGGGAAAACGTTTCGGCGTTTTCTGGATCGCGGGGGTTTTTGCGACTACCAGCGATCGTGAGTTGATCGTCGGTGATCTCGACGTTGAGCCCTTCGCGATTGACACCCGGAAGCTCCGCACGGACGAAGACGTTTTCTTTGTCAGCATAGACATCGACCGGGAAGGCGTCCTCGGAAGCCAGGCTCGTAGCAACCGTCTGAAAGAGACGATTCACTTCGTGGTCTAGGCCGTCCCAGACATTGCGACCAGCGGTGTAAGCAGTGCGAGCAACCGGATAGGTATAATGTAGGTATCTCATGTTATTAAAGGGATTGGTAAATTTATTTGACCGACATCCTGGTTAAGCGGATTCGATGCCGCCTTCGTCCAGCGCCTTAAGCCATTGAGGTTGAAAGGTCAGTGAAAAATCTAACCGTTGAGGTGAGTCGTTTTGACCGGGTACGAGCGCGCCTTTTTGGGTAAAAACGACTCGGTTTGGCGCACCTTCAAACAGAGCTCGCACCAAGGTCCACTCGAGCGCTCGGCACGGTGTTTTCGTTGGCCGCTTTTGCGGCCCGCCAGAAAATCGCGAGGTGAGACGATAAGAACAACGGGACTAAAAATCCTGGAATCAGCAGCCAGGGAAGAGTGGTCATGATTTCGGAAGTCCCCGAGTCGAAAATGAAGCGCAAAGGTCCGGGAGACGAGCCGATGCCCAGAGTGATGGCACAGATCAAATCGAGAAGGCCGAGCATATTCCAGAGACGGAGAGCGGTGTATGGTTTCGCTGTGCTTCGGGCCCAAACCCACGCGAGAGGAATCGCCAGGAAACCCACGGCGATGTCACCCCAACCCGCTGAAAGGGCAAAGGTACTCGCAACGCGCCCTTCGGATCGAAGAAGCAGAAAACTTACGCCCAGGATGCGCAGCGCGTTCATCGCGATCAGCGACGAAAGGGGTGTCTCGCGCAGAGCAGTCGCGAGTGAGGTGCTTTTGCGAACGGCCATCACGAGCGCGATGATGGGAAGTATCACAGAAAGTCCCAAACCAGCGGTGCCGACTGGACCGCGATTGCCGAGGATGTTGGTCGCGGCGAGCCCAACGACCCAAATAAACCATAAACCTAATACCGCTGTAAGTAAATAACGGATACGAACCGAGCGACCCAGGGCCGCGGCACTGAAACTGACGACGATCGCCGCACTTGCGGTGAGTTCGACCGATGAGAGCAAATCCAAGTTCATCGAAATAATGGGTTGAGGATTATTGACGACGCAGTAGGCGCAGGGCCCTGCGCAGTCACTTGCATAAAACAAGTTACTGGATGAAAGAGAGACTTGTGATTTGCAAGTCTGATGATTTGATAAAGCTATGCCCCGTGCTATCACCAAGCTCACTTTGCGTTCAGCCTGTCCGATTGCGGCCGCGCTCGATGTGGTTGGAGACCGCTGGACGATCTTGATCCTCCGCGATTTGTTTATGGGGAAAACCAAGTACAACGAATTCCTCAACGCAGAGGAAGGCATCCCAACAAACATTTTGGCGGAGCGTTTGCAGCGGATGCAAACACTCGGATTAATTGAGAAATCGGCCTACCAGCAAAATCCGCCGCGTTACGCGTACGCATTAACGGAAAAAGGTCGCGACTTGCGGCATGCGATCGGCGCACTCGCGATGTGGTCGAAAAAGCATGTGCCTTCGGTGAAGATTAACGGTCCACTGCGCGCCGCTTTGACGGAAGTCGATTAGTCGCGGCGAAAATAAACGGGCACAGTTCACTGGCGGCTACGCTGGGCGCTCCGAGCTGAAGAGTTAGTTTGGTCAACGGTGGCTGAACCATTTCCGACACTGATTTCAGTCGCGACCGCGCACGCGGTTCGTGCAAGCTAAGGGTTCGCTGATATGACTTTTAATTTCGATAGCTCACCCGAGCGCCGCGGAACCGACTCCCAGAAATGGCAGAAATATGCCGGCCAAGATATTTTGCCGATGTGGGTGGCGGATATGGATTTTGTGTCGGCGCCTCCGATTATCGAGGCGTTGCAGCGTCGTGTCGCGCATGGAGTTTTTGGATACGCGCGCCCCACGGCCTCCGAGACAGAAGCGGTCGTCACTGCGTTGGCGCGCAATTATCAGTGGACGGTTGACCCGAGTTGGTTGGTGTGGCTGCCAGGACTCGTTTGTGGCCTCAACGTCACGTCGCGAGCCTTTGCGCAGGCGGGAGAAGAAGTTCTTTCACTCACTCCTGTGTATCCGCCGTTCATGACGGCGCCGAGAAATTCGGGGCGCGTGAGCGTGACGGTTCCGTTTGTGCTCAACGCCGCGGACCGGCGTTGGGAGGTTGATTTTGATGCGCTCGAACGCGCGCTCACGCCGCGGACAAAACTTTTCTTTCTCTGCAATCCGCACAACCCGCTTGCGCGCGTTTTTCGCCGTGAGGAACTTGTGCGCATCGCGGAATTTTGCGTGCGCCACGATCTGATCCTCTGCTCGGACGAGATTCACTGTGATCTAATTTTGGATTCTTTGCCGCACATTCCGACCGCGACACTTGGTGCAGAAATCGCGGCGCGCACTGTCACGTTGATGGCTCCCAGCAAGACGTACAATATTCCCGGCTTGGGCACCTCGTTCGCAATCATCAGCGATCCGAAACTGCGCGCGACGTTTGCTCGTGCGACGGCTGGCATCGTCGCGGAAGTCACTAATCTTGGTTACGCCGCTTGCGAAGCGGCCTATCGTGACGGTGAGCCATGGCGACAAGCGTTGCTCGCGTACCTGCGCGGAAACCGAGATTTTATTTT
>FTDT01000138.1_pt1 | contig 13925 bp, 12 predicted proteins | sample 1640021 | NCBI WGS metagenome assembly FTDT01 (sample SAMEA3914869, study PRJEB12502) | metagenome | biome: forest; material: soil | place: USA | collected 2012-03-12 | depth 0.1 m | reverse complement strand
ATTTTGGCGGACAACGTGAGTCGAACACATCCGCCTTCGCGAAGCTTTGGCGGGACAAATTTCTTTCGATCCGGAAAGAAATTTGGTGCCCAAGGGGGGCACCTTTTTCAGAGGAGAGCCCAAACTCTCAGACGGATCTCATACACTTTGTACCGGATTGAGGATTTGGTTTGGCGGGTCGTTGGCGCCAGCGGTTGGTGTTATGCCAGCGCTAGAAGCGCTTAGTCGACGTAAGAACCGAAAAAACGCGTCGACCAATCCACCCGCAGCGAGAGCGCGACCGGTTTGACGTCGCCTATGCGTAAGCCGCGTTCGGTCTCGGCATGTAGATACGTTTTAAACGCATCCCTCTCGATTTTGAAAAGACGCAACGCGCTCAGCTGGCCTAAGTCGCGGCAGTAAGCGTAGTGAGGATTAGCGCGAAGAAGATCTTCGAGGTTCGACAGGATGTCCGGTGTGAAAGGGCCGTCGAAAAACAATGTGTAGTGCCATTGATGATACGCATTTTCTTGAGGCGCCAGCATGGCAAATCGCGGCGCTGCTATCTTTCCAGAGAACAATTGGTTCAGGCTTTCAGCGACAAATGCGTCCGAGAGCTTTTCACCGAATCGGTCCGAAACGCAGCCAACTCGACCAAGAAAACGAATCGAAGGAGTTTGTCCAAGAAAGCTAACGACTTCGATTCGGTCGCCAGTGCGATAACGCCAAAGTCCGCCCCGCGTGGTCACGATGACCTCGTATTGTTCGCCAAGGCGCAAATCGGTCAGGAGCGAAATTCGGCCTCGCTCATCGATGAACTCGAAAAAATGTGAGGTGACGGCGACTGGGAAATGGCCTCCGAAAGGGAAAGATACGAAGGCTTCGGTCGAAAGCAGACCTTTCGCTTGGATGGAAATGGGCCTCAGCTTTTGCTCCAGCTCGGCTGCGGCGAAGCGCGCATGCCCATCGCTCCAACAGCTCACCAGGCAAAGCGTCGGCCAAATCCGATGATAATCATGTGGACCAATCGTTCTCAAATAGGCTGACCTCTTCCGGTTCGGTCTGAGTCGCAGCGCTTGGGCTCGCACGCTGTCCTCAAGAACTTCTGCCGCGTGAAAACCTCCGCGTTCTATGTCGAGCAACAGGGCTTCCCAATGCGTTTTGATCGCGTCGAGAAGCAAAGTGAGAAATGAAGGATGCCAGACTGAGATTAACCGCAAGTCCTCGCATCTCAAAAGGTAGAGCAAAACAAGTCGGCGAAAGACGTCTACCTCGCGCACGTGCCGCACGGTCCCGGGCACAGCCATAGCCGCGTTGACGAGCCCACGACGAAGGCCGCCGAGATATGCACTGTCGTCTTCAAACCCGATGGGAACGGGGAGGTCTTTTTCAGTTTCCGCCTGAGCGATCGGCGTCACGGACCAGTATGCTGGGCCTCCGATCAAAAGGGGAAATTGCCGTGCGAGATCGACCATCCATGGGCCGATTGCGTTATTAAATTCCTTCTGCAGTCCGGCAGTGAAGGGAATGAGTTTCCGTCCGCTGCTCGTTCCGCTCGTAGGCAAGAGTTGTGTGACCGGCTCTCGGGTTAAAAGGCGCGTCTCCCCTTTTTGGATACGGGCGACCCAATCTGACAATTCTTCTGTCGTAAGAAGGGGAACGTGGCGTGCGAATTCATCATAATTTCCGATGCGCTCGAATCGGTGCGCGCGTCCGAAGGCGCAGTCGGAGTTCGCGGTGAGCAGCTGGCGCAAATGGGCAAGCTGAGTCTCTCGCGGCCTGTTCAGGGCTCGGCGAAAATTTCTCCACGCCGGCAACCCGGAACTGAGCCAGGCGGTGTTCGCAATCGATGCGAGCAGGTTCATCGAACCTCTGCGTGGATCATTCGCTGACCCGCTCGCGTGAGATTGTGCTCTGCAATTTCTGTTAAACAGACAAGTTCATCTCCAGCGGCGTGCCCGGGATTGCTTCGCAGAAAAAAAGCGATGTGCGGATCGTGACTACGATGGCCCGGCAAATTGGCGAGATTTCCGCGTAACATTTGCGGCGCGCAGAAACGGACCAGTCCGGCCTGTGAGTCATATGCTTTTCCGTAGCGTTCGCTTGCGAGGTGCTGCATCAGTCGGGCGCTACGCGGCGGCGTCCGCACATCGTGTCGCGGAAAAAATGTTTTCCAAAAAACGGGCAAAAACCGGTACGTGCGAAACCCGGAGGAGAGTAAAAGCCAATAGCACGGTTTATTGGGAGACTCGCTTCGTAGTTGATTAACCAAAGCGATCCACGCGCGTGAGAGCGCGGGCGTGCCCCACGCCTCCGGGGCGACGATGGTATCGCCCGAATAAAGGGCAGTGAGCGACCCTCCTTCAAAGGTGCTGTTCGTCGCTAACAGTGTGGAGAAACCGACAAGTTTATCGGCGCGCCGCAGGGTGATTGCCCAATTTTTCTCCTCAAGATCTCGATCGAACTGCCGCCGCGTCACTCCATCAAAATGGTTTTGAAAAACAGTGAACATCTCATCGCGCGTCTCCTGGGTCAGAAGATCGACGCGGCAAGATTTCGAACTCTCGGCGGATACAGAGCAGGTCATAGCAACGCCGCCTCCGGCATAAAAGGATGATCAGGCTTAGGACCGAAAGCGGTCTGAATTTCGGGCCATTTGACTTGATAAAAACGCGTGCGGTACACGTGTCCACCGAACTGCTTTCTTAACCGCTGGAGTTGTGGGTCGCGGGACGGAAATCCTAAAGTGAGAAGACGCAAACCACATTTTCCTGCTGACCGAGCTGAGGCAGAAATCAAAGGAATCAGCACTTCGCTCGCTTCGCGAGATAAGGCGAACGGGAAAACGTGTCCATGGTCCACGACGGCGCCGACACGCGGAAGGCGAACCGTTCCAGCAAGGCGTGCGGCCAGGTTTAGAAAAGGTCGAGCGAGTTTGAGTGATGTCGAATAGCCGCGGATCACCGTTTGGCGAACGGCGCGCTGATCCCACATACCAGCACATCCCACGAGCCGGTCCCCAACGAAAGCAAGTTGGATGTTTTCCAATTTCAGTCCGTGATGGACCAACGCCTTCAATCGCTCTGCGGACCAAACAGAAGTCAGTTGGGCGCGAGCACCAAAGTCATTCAGCAGAGCGACGAGTTGATCGACGTGCGCGGTTGTCGCGAATTCAAAACGCAGTTCTTTCATCTTGCTGAAACGCCTCGTGCGATGCACGTCCAGCACGAGCGTCGTGTAGTCGGTCAAGAATTCGTAGCGAGGCAAACCGCGGACCCCGCGTTCGAGCAAGCGTCGCGCACGATGATTGTCTGCGGAAATGCTGGTGAAGTAAAAATCTGCAGGGTTCGATTTTTCGATCTGGCGAAGAAATTCGTATCCGCCGCGCAGAATCCGCAGCCGATCTGTTGCTGAGTGATCGAGCCGCAGTTCGCTCAAATAACCGACGCGCGCGATCCTGCCGTCGAGCCAGCACGACCGGGTCACGCATCGGCCCATCGCGAGAAGACGTTTCCCGCCGAACGCCAGCAGCGTGACCTCGTTTTCCGCTGGCATGACCGCGCCCGCGAAGTAAGAGGGCTCCCGTTCAAAAGAAACGCTGATCGCTCCTGCCATGGCATTCTCGCGGAGCAAACGGCGGATTGCTTCGTCATGTTCCGGCCGCGCGAGAGTGAAGCATACGCCATCGTCTGTCGTACGCGCTAGTTGGCGGTGATCAGTGAGCCCTTCCATGATTCGTCTCCCAAGGGGTAATAATCCCGCTGGCTCACGTCGCCTCGGTGCATGCTGTTGATCAAATAAAAATTCCGCCACATGAACGCATTCCCTCGATTCACCGGATCAAAGCCTCTCCGAATAATGCTGTTCCACGAATAAAATGCACGACGCGCGCTGAGACAGTTTTTCCGCAAATTTTCCGGCGACATGCCTTTGGGTTGAAAGGGAATCTGATTATAACTGTAGCGGTCATCCAGCCACCACGCTTCATAGAGCAGTCGTTTTTCCGCTTCGAGACGACGGTAAAGGGGAGTGCCTGGAAAAGGAGTGAGATGATTAAATGCCGCGATGTACAAGGCGTGCGCTTTCGCAAACTCGACAGTTGGAAGAAAGCTTTCCGGCGTGTCACCGTCGTAGCCGAAGATGAACGTGCCATAGACGCGGATTCGATGTTTCCGAAGATTGGCGAGCGCGCGTTCAAAGCCTCCTCGGGCGGTATTGAACGTTTTGTTCATCGCCTGAAGATTGGCTGGATTTAAACTTTCGAAACCAATCAAAACCCCCTGGCAACCGCTGCGCGCAAGCAGTTCAAGAAATTCCTCATCGTGCGCCGCGTTGATGCTCGATTGACTCACCCAGCGAATGCCTAGCGGAATCAGCGCGCGGAAAAACTCTTTCGCTTGCGCAAGATTTGAGGTGATATTGTCGTCGACGAAAAAAAATAGCTTTTTCTCTTTTTTAATTCCGCTCAATTCGGCCAGAATTTCATCATAAGGGCGCCGCGTTTGGGTGGATGAGAAAACTGTCTGTACGGCGCAGAACTCGCATTTGAAATGACATCCTCGCCCTGCCTCGACGAGGCCCACGGGGAGATAACGTTTGCCGCGAAAAATCGAACGGTCGGGACTCAAACCCGCGAGCGAGGGCCGATCGGTTTGCCGGTAAAATTTTTCTAGGCGGCCATGTCGGGCGTCGTCGAGCACGCGTGGCCAGAGTTGCTCGGCTTCACCGCAAACCACCGCTTCCGCGTAACGAGCGACTTCGTCGGGGCAAAGCGAGGCGTGAAAACCACCCATCACGACCGGCACGCGACGACGCCGGTACTCGCTCGCAATTTGATACGCACGCTTGGCCGTATAGGTCTCGACACTGATGGCGACCAAATCGGTCGACTCGTCGAAAGGGATTTCTTCCATACGGTCGTCATAGAACTTTACCTCCACATCTTTGGGTGTGAGACCGGCCAATGTCGCGGCCGGCAGCGGCTCCATTTGCCACGTGCGAATGTAACTGCGGTCACCAGCATGGCGTCCGATGCAGGGATGGATAATGGTGACCTTCATCCGCGAGTTTGCGTCAGTTCGCGTGCGTTAAACAGAGGCTTTAGCGAGTTGGCCGGCGCACGGCCGATAATCCAATCGCAGTTATAGAAACGGGAGAGATTATGAGCGTAGAAGCGATAGCCCAAATTCGTGCCGAGTTTAACCGGCCAGGATGCGGGCGAATGACGGATTCGCCGTGAAATAGAACGGACGCTATAGGCATGCTTCCAGGCGGTTTCCACCCCTTGCTGAAGCTCTTCGACGGTCATTTTCGCCGGTCGAAAGACGACGTGTTGGGCGTCGTAGAGTGACCAGTCCTTGGTGAGAATTCTTCCTTCGGCTTCAAGCCGAAGGTACAAGGCCGTATTAGGAAAAGGCGTGACGACCGCAAAGCGCGGTAAATCGATGCGAGCCCGCACCGCAAACTCCGCCGTTTTCATGAAGATATCCGGCTCGTCGTCATCGAGTCCGAAAACGAAGCAGCCTTGCAGTGCGATCCCGTGCTCATGAAGGCGCTGGACGATCTTTTCGTAATTATCGGGAGAGTTAAAAGCTTTGTGGTTTTGTTTCAGGTTCGTTTTCGAAATCGATTCGAGACCCATGAGCAAACCGCGGCATCCACTTCGTCCGCAGACATCGAGCAGTTCAGGATCATCCGCTAAAAGAACGGTGGCGAGGCCGTACCACTGCACCTTCAGCGGGATCAGAGCGCGGAATAATTCGAGAGCGTAACCCCGATGAGCGATGAGGTTCAGGTCGATAAAGATTAATTTTTTTGCTCCGTGCTGCTGAATATCCGCGATCACCTCAGCAACCGGTTTCTGGAAAGGCTTTCGGCCCCAAGCGGTCGGAACCACGCAAAAATCGCAGCTATGCACACAACCACGCGTGGCTTCAAAAACGTTGTTGGTGATGAAATGAGAACTCGGAAGGAGATCGCGGCGCGGGAAAGGGCGGCCCCCGATTTCCAGACCTGGCGCTTGGTTATAACGGGACTTCAATCCCCCGGCGATGAAGTCGCGAAGTAGCTGCGGCCAAGTGTCCTCGGCGTAGCCGACGACGATTGAGTCAGCGTGCGGTTGTGCGTCCTCCGGGATCAACGTGATGTGCGGCCCTCCGAGAACTACGGTAATCCCACGACTGCGGAAGTGATCTGCGAGTTCATACGCCCGCATCGCCGTGCCGGTGATCACGGTGAGACCAACTAAATCAGCTTCGAGATCGAGTGGAACGTCAGCGATGCCTTCATCGATCAACGATACTTCGGTCGGAATTTCCGGCGGAATCAGCGCCGCGAGAGTTGTGAGCGTAAGCGGTTGGTAGCGGAGGGATTTTTTCCAAATACCCCCGCGATGCCGATAGAGCGGACCCTTCGGCGAAATGAGCACGACCTTTAACTTGCGTCCCGCGAAGAGGCTCGAATCGAGTGCTTTCACTGGTAAAAGTTTCGCAGCCTAATGGAGACGCACAAGTTGAATTTTCCGACCGAACGTCTTTGCTAACAGAGTTCGCTATGTCCTCCGACCCCGTTTCCACCGACAGAGTGATTCCGAATGGTTTGAATCTGGCTATTCTTTGCCTGCAGCTGGCGGGAATTGCGGGCTGCTTTTTGGGGATTGCTCATGTTCAGAGTGCTTGGGGAATGGCCGCGCTAACTCTGGGTTTCGGTGTTGTGATGAACTCGGCGTACTCGATTATTCACGAATCAGAACACGCCATATTGTTTTCGAATCGGCATTGGAACGATTTCGCTGGCGCATTTGTGGCGTTATTTTTCCCGGCTCCGTATCATCTTATTCGGCAGGGACACTTGGGCCATCATTTGCGCAATCGCTCTGACGACGAAGCCTTCGACTTCTATTTCGAAGGCGATCACAAGGTCTGGAAGTTCCTTGTTTGGTATGGAATATTAACCGGACTTTATTGGATCATCGTGGTTTTGAGTAATATTGTGTTTCTAGTCCTTCCGTTTCGAGAGGACAAAAAGTATTGGCACGTCGACCAGGCGTCTGCGGCCTTCATGGAATCGCTCAACCCTCAGTATCGACGTTTGATTTGGTTGGAATGTTTAGCCGCAATCACGTTGCACGTTAGCGTGGTAGTGAGTCTTCATATTCCAGTTTCACGCTATTTAATCATGTATGCTGGCTTTGGCTTCATGTGGTCAGCCATGCAATACGTTCACCATTATGGAACTGAGCGACATGTCACGCGGGGCGCGCGAAACCTGTGGATTTGGGGTCCGCTCGATTTGATTTGGTTAAATCACAATTGGCACCTCTCGCACCACGAACATCCCGCGATTCCTTGGATTTATTTGCCGAGCCTCAATAACGAGGGCGAAAGCCGGCGCGGTTTTCTCCTCACCGCATATTTCAAAATGTGGCGTGGGCCGCGACTAGCTAACGAACGAGTGAAGAATCGTTATGCCGGCAAGTTAATCCCTTGAGATGATCAGACGATTGCGGGCTCATTGGCGACTGAAGCTGATGCTGACATTGGGGATTAATCTCCTCTTTTGGAGCGGGTATTCAGTGCTGGGGCACGCCGCGGTTTTTCCGCTATGGCAGCCGCCGATGATGTGGATCGATTTAGCAATTCCGTATCGGCCTGAGCCGTGGGGATGGATTTATCTTTCTCAATTTCTCTTCACTGGAACGCTTCCGTGGCTAATCGAAAGTCGGGACGGACTTCGACGCTATGTTTTCGGACTCATCCTCATCGTCGCGGTGAGCTTTCTGATTTTTTTCCTATGGCCTTCGGCTTCGCCCAGGGGAAGTTTGACGGCGCAGAGCGGATCGATGTCATTGATTCTTGGCTACGACGGAAAATACAACGCGTTTCCTTCACTCCACGCCGCCTTCTTAGTCTACATGGCGGCTCTCGCTTTTAGGATGTTCGATAAACTACGAACGTTTGGGTTCGTGCTTTTCTGTATCATCTGGGGACTTGGTATCTTATATTCGACGATCGCGACCCGGCAGCACTACGCGATCGATCTTGTGGCCGGCGGCGTACTGGGTGCGCTTGCCGACTGGTGGGCCTGGCGTGGAATCCCTGCAGAGATTGCCGCGATGACGATGGAGCGCAGCAGTCGATTCACCTCCCACGATGGCTGCAAATAATGATCTGCGCCCCAGATTGGATAAACCGTGCCGGGCAATCTCGACCAATCCCCGAGTAAAATACCTCCAGCATCGTTCGGCCCGAGCGGGGCGAGGCGGGCGTAGCCGCGTGGCGCCCAGCGATGACGTAGATGGCGTTCGAGCGGGCATGCGTTCACGTGCACAAGCTTAAGGCGTGTTGGAAGCTTTGGCCAAAGCGAGAGAGGCCCTTCCGGCGAACGTGCGAGTTCATCGAGCACTGCGGAGCGATTTCCCTGCAATCGAAGCAGTATCCCAAAGGCAGCCGAGCGAAGAGGTCGCGAGCGCAACCAAGTGATCAAGGGCGTCCCTTGAACAATACCACTAAAGCTAATCCATGCAGAGACAGACGCGAAGGCTTCGGCTGCCTTGGACGATGCCAGTGCGCGCTTCATATCGGCGCCGCCCTTACTAAGACTTGTAAGTACGATGTGTGACCCGCGACGAGCCATCAGCCAGTCGATGATGATGGCAGCATTTTCCTCGAGTGACCCAAAACTGCGCACGGGTATCACTTCGATTTTCGGCGCCAGGCCTTCGATCATTCCAGCAATCCTGATTCCGTCGGCACCCGTGTGTTTATGTTGTCCGTGGAAAGCGCCCGGAACGATGCCAATGATGTCGGCGAGAAACGTAGACGGCTCTATTGTGGCCGCTACCACCTTTTTAAACGCGGCGATGTGCGGCGCACAGCAGGCGCGGTCGTAAAGCATGGCGGTCGCCCTTTCGATTCCGTATTCTGCCGTGATCGCAGTGAGACGTTCCACCGTCAGCGTGGCAAAGCGTTCACACGGTTCGAGCTTGACCACGCTGACGAGCAACTCCTCGTCACCTGAGACTAACCCCGCCGTATCGCTCGTGTTCACACCGTCACAGCGCGACCGCGGAAAGATTTCAGTATCCAGCCTGCCACTACACCGAGAAAGATACCTCCAAGCCCTGCCCAAAGCCCAACTTTTTTCACCGTTGCGGCGAGCACCGGATTTTCGAATGCATTGATCGAAGCGTGATAGCTGGTGACCAGCCAACGATCGCCGCGTTTTGCGGTCACGATAGTGAACAGTGAATTGAAGGGCAGGTCGCGCCCGTCATTCAACCGATACCGATCATGAAGATTGCCCCACGATACCGCCCAATCGCCGTAAACGTGGCGGCCTAGAATTTCGGGCTCGGCTTTGATTTCTCGCACCACGCGATGTTCACCCGTCATCATGCGGTTATAATAGGCGCGCACTTCTTCGGGGCCGTGACTGACTTCTCCGTTTTGCCAGGTGACCACGACATCAGGCGCGAGGTACGTCACAAGGCGGTCGACATCGCCTTTGAAGAAACTTTGGATCAGGTTTTCTCGCAACGTCGTGATGGCGTTATCCGCGGTTGCGTCGGCTGAGGGAGGGGGTGGCTGCGCGAGTGAAAGTGACGCGCTACAAATTAAAGTCAGACCGATAAGCAGGGTTTTTTTCATGGTTTACCGAGAGGGTTGTTACCGATGAAGCGGGGCGAGCCAGTCAAGATAGTCGACCAATACTTTGTCAGCCTCAATCATCCGTTTCCGATCGTAACGAAGACCGGCCGACCGTTGCACGTCGGATCGGACGAACTCGCGGATGAAGCTTCGCCGAATAAGAGCGTCAACTGGATCGACGAGTGCGCGACCCAATGCAGTTCGGCTGCGTGGAATCCACACGATGTCCCTCACGCGAGTACGTTGGTTGTCGAGTGGAACGAAGCTGACAATTCCATAGCTTGTGGTCCGACGAAATGTTGCGGTGACGAGCACGAGATTTCCGCACCAATTCGTGACGCTCATTGCGACATCTGGTCCAGAAACCAATCGGGTCAATCGGTCCATCCACGAGGACCCCGTGACCTTGAATTTCGCGCGCAGTCGCCAAGCGTAGGTTGCAGGAGTGTCAATGATAGGCTCGTCCGCCAACGTGCGGTCATGAGCGCAGCGAAAATGCTGCAGATCGAAGCCATTTGCTCCGACAAGATACCAAGGCGCATCAACAACGAATTCAAAAGGTCGTGCGGCGAAGAGTCGATTTGCCGAAACGTCTTCGAAAAAAGGAAGAGCGAATCGCGCTTCAGGCCGGTTGAAGAAAAACACGTGTTCACCGCGCGTTTCCGTCGGGAAGCGAGTTTGTCGCGCGAAAGCTGGAATCTCCTTCGAAACCGGTATGCGGTCACAGCGGCCATCCTCTGCATATTCCCAACCGTGCAACGGGCAGGCAATACGACCCTGGCAGACAACACCATTTGCGAGATCAGCCTGCATGTGTGCGCAGCGCCCGGAGAGGACCGTCGGTCGGCCGTCACTTCCGCAAAATGCTACGAATGACTGTGCGGGCGGAAGCTGGAAACGCACGGGTTTTCCACGCAGCTCCTGCAAACTGCCTAGATAGTACCAAGACGCTGGTGCGAGTAGGAACTTGGAGTTATCGGAAAGGCTAGCGGTTGCTGCACCAATAAGAGAAGGCTCCACGATGTCAGCGAAACACGCCTTCCGCTCAGTGCAAGCGATGTCTGGAAACGCGTCTCTAGGCTAAGATGATAAAATTCTCTCGTATGAAGATGGTGCTTAAGGGCGGTTGCTCTTTTTCATAGGAGAGCCCATTTGAGGATCTGATTTTGGTGGAAATCCGTTCCGCGGAAACGTTGTTTTTAGAAATCCGATAATGGCCGAAAATAACCGATTAGATGTGTGGATAAACCGTACAGACGTTTTGCGTAAAGAATCGGGTGTTTAGTCTCTTGTGCCAAATCCATCCTTTTCCAACAGAAGCGTTCATCCATCGAGCTAGGGCCGTCCCGGTCTCAACTGATTTGACTGAATCAGTCGGAAGCCGCTTTAAATTAGCGACGAGATCCCAAAGATAATCCCGTCATCTGCCACAAGCCGCCGACAGGCACTGCATGCATATTCGGTCCGAAGGCGACGCTTGTAGATCCTGTATAAAGAAGGATGCCGCGGAGAAATTTTTTCCCGACGGCCTCGCGAAAATGATGAAGCCCTTTAAAATCACTAGCCGAAGGTGAAGCACTTTTTTTCACTTCGATGCCCACGAGATGGCCAGACGTATTTTCCATGACGAAATCCACCTCGTGTTGCGTATGGGTTCGGTAGTGAAAGAGTGCAGGGCGGGTTTCGCTCCAAGTGATTTGTTTGGTCAGCTCAGTCCCTACGAAAGCTTCTAACACGGCTCCGGTCATGAGCGCGTCATTTTTTAGCCGGTCGACGTCGAGCCCAAGAAGATAGCAGAGAAGGCCGGTGTCACCGAGCATCACCTTGGGACTTTTGACCAGCCGCGTGCCGAGGTTTGCTGTCCATGCGGGTAAACTGCGCAACAGAAACGTGGCTTCGAAAAGCGCCCAGTAACGTTGCAGCGTGGTCTGCGGAAGTCCTGCATCGCGTGCGAGGTCGGCAAAGTTCAGGAGCCCACTGGCACGAGCGGCCGCGAGACGGAGTAAACGGGGAAGTTCGCGTAGTCCTTGGACGTTGGCAATGTCGCGAACGTCACGCTCCAAAATGGTTGTGATATACGATCCGAACCACGCTTGGCGCCGCGCGCTCGAGGAGCGGGTGATCGCTTCGGGATAACCGCCTTGAACAATGCGCTCCACCAAATCTGCCCACCCTGAATCTCTATAGTTGCCCGCGGTAAAGTCCTTCGCGAAGCAGGCATCGACGAAGTGTTCGCGTCGGCTTTCGATTTCACCTTGTGAAAAAGGGGACAGCGAAAGCACTTCCATCCGGCCGGCGAGCGATTCGGAAACCTTGGGCAAAACGAGCGCGTTCGCAGAACCGGTGAGCAAAAAACGGCCAGGTTGGCGCTGTGCATCGACACTCCGTTTGATCGCCCGAAAGAGATCGGGCACACGCTGCACTTCATCGAGAATCACTTTACTCGGTAAACTCGAAATGAAGCCATCGGCATCGCTTTGGGCGGCGGCGAGAACCGCCGCATCGTCGAAAGTATAATAAGTGGCTGAATGCCCGTCTTCCTTGAGGCTCTGAACCAAGGTGGTCTTCCCCGCTTGCCGTGGGCCTTGCAAGAAAACCACCGGCGTGTCGTGAAGCGCCGCCTGGACGAGGGGAGTGATATTCCGCCGTTTCATGGTTGAAAATCAACCAGATTGTGGGTGATTTTCAACCATAAAGCGTCGTTTCCTAAGGAAGAGATTGTTTCCGAAGGACCGCCGGTATATCGAAAATAGATTGAACTGCGCCATTACGGCGAGGGCTTCTAACTATCCTCAGGAAGAGTCGGTTTACTCAGGTCGTCGTGGAAGACGATTTTCCCTTTAGCCGCCCCAAGCAGAGATTTTCTTGACGTGGTCGCAGTGAAGAGAAAAGAGCCCTCTTTGTCGTTTACGCGAACTGAAACCTAAAGGCAGGAAATCGGCGCAGTGCTATCCATTCTCCAAATCCAGCTCGGGAGCTTTCTTTTCCTTCGTTTTCGACCGGACTGACGGAAGATTTGAAAACCGAATCTGCGTTGCGAACGAGTCCTGGGCGTGGTCGGGGCTGTTCGCGAATTCTGGATGGGCGCGGATGCGCAGGAGTTGGTGTTCTTCGATGGCTGTATAGAGCGCACCGAGGTTGTATCCAATAACGGATACAAGATACCCTGCGATTTCGATATAGATCACATCCGGCTCGGCGTAGGCCCAACGCGCTTCGCCAAAGTGAATCCACGGGAATGTTCTTCGCGTCACTTTTCCATCGTCGAACGTGATACAGCTCGGGTGGGGGAGCACATCGAAATGGTTCCGCGGTTTTCTAAAAGTGAGTCGTTCCATGGATCATGCCTCTGCGCGTTGTTGCACGGTTTGTTTATTGCCGTGCCAGTAGCTCATCATCGTACGCCACGTTTGCTGAATGCGCGCGGCGACGCTGCGCGCCAGATTGATCGAGAGTTTTTCGGTTTGGTGAATTCCGTGACGCCGCAGAAATTCCGTCGCGAGTTCGCGGCCTTGATCGGGTGGGGCGAGCCGGCGCAGAATTTGTTCGCGGTTTGAAACGTAGATACGGTGCGACCCGCGAAAGCGTGTGTTGCCGACGTAGAATTGCCGACGCGTCAACGCGCGTTCGGCTACTTCACCCAAAACAAGAATCGATTGTTCTGCGGTGCTACCCTGTGCGCGATAGGAGGTGAGCGCATGCGCGTAGGTCCACGCGTTGAAGTCACTCGGCAGCAGGCTGCCATCGTTAAACACGACTCGATTGTTGGCCGCGTCGATTTCGGAAATTGTTTTTACGTCTCCATTGGCGAACTTTTGAGAACTGTCTTTGCCTCTGATCAATATACGGTCTCCAACTGCGAGAGGCAGTTGTTCGGCTCGGCCGACATCGAACGTGGCGCGCTGACGGCGAGAAATTTTGGACGTCTGATTTTTCGCATCGCGAATCGTGAGCCCATCTGCGTGAACCGCGATAACTTCGGCGGCGGAGCCTCGTTTGATAAGGCGCGTGTCGCGATTAAAGAGCAGACGATCTCCCGCTTTGTACTGATCCCAATGGACCTTTTGCTCTTCCGTCCAACCAAGTGGCTTGACGGCATCGCGCTGCAATTCGGTTTCGCCGAGCACGCCAGCGCGACGTAGCGCGCTTCGGGCCGCGTGATTGAAGCGTTCGATTTCTTCCCAAAATGGAATGACGACGAGCGTATCGATTCCTTGCGCGAGGTTTTCCGCGTACTGTGAGGCGGCTTGTTGGAAAAGTGATTGAGGCTCGGATGATTCATGAATCATCCCTCGGCGT
>FTDT01000042.1_pt1 | contig 13934 bp, 10 predicted proteins | sample 1640021 | NCBI WGS metagenome assembly FTDT01 (sample SAMEA3914869, study PRJEB12502) | metagenome | biome: forest; material: soil | place: USA | collected 2012-03-12 | depth 0.1 m | reverse complement strand
CAGGACCGGTTTTTTTGCGGCGGCTTCGATTGGCCGAGGCCGCCGGGAAGTAAAAGCGTTTACTTCTTCGCTCCGGGGAATTCGTAAAGCGTATAAAACGCTTCGAAGCCCGGTCCGACATTGTCGCCGAAGATCGGCTTTCCATCGACCGTGATCCGATAAACTCGCGCGGTTTGCTGGGGGTGCAAAACAGGTTGCTCGGTCTTGAGCAACGTGACCGTGACGGTTTTCCGATCCTGGCTGATGCTCACGCCTTTAACGTCTTCGGCGTGATCATCCATTTCCGGCGAGCCGTAGTCCGGGGCGTTCCGATAAACCCAGGACTGGATTTTCAGGTCCTTCGCAAAATCCGCATCGGACATCGCCGCCGGTATCGGCAAGGTGAATACGAGATCGAAACCGGCAGCCGCCGCGGAAACGTGATGAATCGCCGGCGGAATCGTTTTTCCGTCCCAGATGATGCGCTGCAAGCTCGCGACATGGCCGCCCTTGGCCTGCCAGCCGCGCCCGGTTTCACCGATCAAGAGGCTATGGTCCGGCAGGAAGATCGGCCGCATCGGGCCCGACTCGAGATCGACCGCGAAGTTGATGATCGAACCCTGCATGTGTTGGCCGACTTTTTCCGTGGTGACCCGCATCAGGTTAGATTGCGTCTGATCACCGACAAACATCTGCCCAGAGAAGGGTCCAAATTTGTCGGCGGGCAACTGCCAGACCGGATTGCCGGGCGAGTTGGCCAAACGATTTTCCGGGAACAACGCGATTGGTGTCTCGCGCTTGGGTGCGACGGCCGACCACTGAATTTCAGGCGAGTCCGGAGTCATGCCGGGAAGATCAACGAGTCCCGACGGATGTCCGTAGAACTTATCTTTCTTCAACTCGTAGAGTTCCGAGGTCCCGTTGTATTCACCCTGATTATCGAGATAATATAAATGACCATCCGGGCCGTAGCCGAGGCCGGCGGGACTGCGAAGACCGTTCGCAAAGGGCTCGAACCCACCTTTGGCCGGCACGTGTACCGCCCAGCCGCGGAAGCCGCCACTGCTGCCCATGTATTTGCCATTCGCATTGTATTCCCAATTCGCGCCGCTGCCGTCGTCGAGATTGAGCGTGATGAAATAACTGCCATCCGGCGCGCGCACGGGCCCATGCATATATGAGTGATAGTTACCGTGGTAACTGAACGCGTCCGTCAACGTTTCGTACGAGTCAGCGATGCCGTCTCCGGTCGTGTCGGTGATGCGCGTGAGCTCCGGCTTTTGGCCCGCGACGACTTTCAACCCGTGTTTGTCTTCGACCTGAACGCCCAGGCTGTCGAAGAGTCCCTGCGCGAACAGATTCCACTGCCCCCCGGTCAAGCGCCAGATGCCGGCGGTGCGCGTAGCGACGACCAATGTGCCGTCAGGCGCGAGCGCGAGACCAAGCGGTTCGAAAAGCAGATCGCGACCGTAGTTGTCCTTCGGTCCCATATAGCGCTCGGCGCGATAACCTGGTGGCAATTTTGGATAAGAGGGTTCAACCACGAGTGGCTGATGCGCGAAATTGAACGCCACCGGTTGCGGATGCCAGGTTTGCGGAGCGAGCGTGAGCTGACCTTCGGCGACGGCTTCGCCGTGTAGTGCTGCGGGCACTACCCAGTGGCCTTGGCTGAGTTTTCCCGTGGTGACGGAAATTTTTCCGAGAGCAGACCCGTTTAACGCGAAGGTTTGCTCAGTCGCGAGTTTGCCCGTCACGACGATGCGCACCTTCCCGTTGCCATCGATGTTGGTCTGAACATCGAGGGTGTTTTTGCCGACGCGGTATTTGAAAACTGGCGCGGCTGTCGGGCTCGACGAATCGCGCGAGTAGCCGAGGAATTGGGCATCGACCGCAGCGACGCGATCGAGGTGATCCTGTTTGCTATAGAGTGATTCGCGAATCGTGGCGCCGTCTTTGAAGATCGCATCTTTAAATGAGAAATCGATCAGCGCGCCCTTTGCGTTGAGTGGAGCAAAAAGATAAGGCAGCTGCCCCAAATCGATCTCGCGGCTTTCGTAACCCTTTTTCAAACCAGCGCCGCCGCGACCGGTGAATTCTCCTGTCATATCGAGGAATCCACCCTGCCAGACTTGCACGAAGGCCAGCAGGCGTGGATCGAAGGTGAAGTTCAGGCCATTGGGCTGACCAATGTGGATCGAGCGAGCGGAAACGTGCTCCATCGGACCACGCTGAATCCGGACCGTTTTGTCCACGAGGAGTTGAAGGCGATCGGTTAGAGGATCGTAATTTTTCAGTTCGGCTTCGGCCACGAGTTGCGTGACTGGACCCTGCGCTTCGGTCGGGTTGAGCGTGCTCAGGTACGCGTAGATTGCGTCGATTTGTCGGTCCGACAAAACGGCCGGGGCGAAGGTCGGCATCACCGGCGGATAGGGCTGATCTTTCTTCGGGCCGGATTCGCCGATCGCGATTTCCTGCTGAGGCGTACGCACGCTACGCTCCAGATAAGACCGGTCCGCTTTGATGGTGAAGTGATGACCCTCGCCACCGGAAATCACCACGCGATCACGCGGCTCGCCGCGAAACAGACCGAAGAGATTCGGTCCTGCTTTTGTGGATACGTCGCCTTCTTGGACAGCATGACATTCGACGCAGCCGAAATTGCGAAAATTGTCGCGGCCTTGCTCGACCAGATCGACGAGCTGGCCGATGTTGGTCGCTTGGCCATTGGCGGCGGGCGGCTTAACGGCGCCATAGTCTGCGCGCAAAATGGACACGTTGCGCAGCGCGATGCTGCCATGTTGAACCGCCACGGTGAGTTGGCCGCCGGCATCTTCCCACGGCGTATCGGTGCCTGCGGTTACACCGACGCCGAGGGTGTTGGCTTGGACAACTTGTCCGTTGATTTTCAGTTCAATGATTAATGCGTGCTGCGTCTTCGTGCGCGCGTCATCAAAACGAGGAGCGCGGAATTTCGCTTCGAATGTTTGCCAGGTGCCGGCCTTGCCCGCCGCGTTGACCCGAGCAGCGGCCGCACCGTCGCCGGGGGCGTCGGCTTTTTTCTCCAGCAACGCTCCCAGATCGCCCATGCCGGCGGCAGCGAGCTTGATCCCGTATTTGCCTTCCAAATACACCTGGGCGTCGCTGGCGTCATCGAGCATGAACTCGAAGTGAACCACGGCGTCGCCCAAATAACTGCGAGCGTGAAGCTGCGCTTTGTTTGCGCCGCTGCCAGCGAAAAGCAGGATCGCGCCATGTTCAGTGGGCGCGCCCATCAGGCTTTGCCCGTCGGGCGCGAGGGTCACTGCGTCAGTGGAGGTCCATTCAGGATTTTCGCGAAACCAGGAGGCGGATACCGCAGGCTGCGCAAAGGCGGCCGAGGTCCAACATCCGGCTGCGAGTGAGCTCATCAGCAAGGAGGCGAGGATCTTCTTCATTACGTCTAGTTAGCTAGGGTGGGGAAAGGTGAGACGATTAAGTCCAACTCTGCGCAGGGCAACGGAAGAACTCCGGCGCCAGCGAGTTTAGAGGCATTCTTTCAGACGAGTGAGTGCGTAATTTCTTTCGATCGCGTGCAGAAATTGGGTGCAACGCGTTGCGCTCCGGACTCGATCAGGCGGTTGTCGGCTTCGCTGCGGCGCAGGGGCATTCGCGACGGTGGGACCGCGGGTGCATTATGCACTATGGGGAAATTTCCCAAAGACGCGCCTGCACAAATTTTATGAGTTGTCTCGGCGCTGCGAAATTTGTGCGGTTTTCATCCATGTTGCTCCAGCGTCTCAAAGAGGAAACTTTGCCTCAGCATCGTTCACTCGAGGCGTTGCTCTCGATGCCGCCGACGCGGTCGGCCTACCTCGAACGAGTAAAATGTTTTTTTGGTTATATCGAACCGTGGGAGGGCCGGGTTTTTGCGCGCCTTCAAGAATTTCCCAGTCTGATCAATGGCCGCGCGAAGACGGCGTGGTTGCGCGAAGATTTAGTGAGTCTCGGTCTTTCGGAGGACGCGATCGCCGCGATCCCGCGCTGCGAAAATTTACCCGACCTTTCGTCAGAAGCGAAAGCGCTCGGGTCGTTGTACGTCTGGGAGGGATCCACTTTGGGCGGACAATATATCAGCCGCCATTTGCGCGATCGGCTAGCCATCACGCCCGCCACGGGCGGGCGTTTTTTTTGGAGCTACGGCGCAGACGTGGGCACGAATTGGCGCCATTTTCTAAGCGAGCTCAATCAGTGCTCTTCGCCGCAAAACGACGGCGCGATCATCGCCGGGGCGCGCGACACTTTCGAAACGCTGCAGCGCTGGGCAGCAATCATTGAGTGCGATGGTGCAAGAAATTAGTCCTGCGACGCCACCCGTGACAAGTTGCGACCGGGAGCCGATTCACATTCCCGGTAGCATCCAGCCTCATGGGTTTTTGTTGGTAATCGACGAGGCTACGCAGGCGATCACCCACGCGAGCGAAAACGTGGCGGAATTTTTGGCGCGCCCACTCGAACAAATTCTCAACGCCACCGCGGGCGAAATTTTCGGCACTGCGATCCGTGCTGGTTTGCAGGCCGCGCGTAGCGATCAATTGTTCAGTAAAAAACCAATCGCGCTCGACGCCGAGCTGGCTGCCCCGGGCGTGATCGGCGCGGAAATTTCTTTGGTGGCTCATCGTCGCGATAATTCGATCATCGTCGAAGGCGAGCGTCGGCCGGCTGGTTTCAATGCGTCGATGCAAGAACTCCACGCGCGCATCGAGTCCGTGGTCGCTCGGATGGAGCAAGCGGAAGCCATTCTCGACCACTGTCGACTCACCGTCGAAGAAGTGCGGCGTCTGACGAAATTTGACCGCGTGATGATTTATCGTTTCGACGATGATTGGCATGGTACCGTCATTGCGGAGGACCGAAATGAAAAGTTGCCTTCATATCTCCATCACCGATTTCCGGCGACCGATATCCCACAGCAGGCTCGCGAATTGTATAAATTGAATCGCAGCCGGCTCATCGCGACCTGCGATTACACTCCGGTAAAAATCATCGGCCGGCCCGGTCCGCCGATCGATCTGAGCCTTTCCCTGTTGCGCAGTGTCTCCGGCGTGCATCTACAGTACATGCGCAATATGGGAACGGCTTCGTCGATGTCGTTCTCGATTATGCGTGGTGATCGCCTGTGGGGACTGATTTCTTGTCACCATTCGACGGCGCGCAGCGTGCCTTTTGCGATTCGCTCGGCCGCGGAATTGTTGACCCAAGTTTTCTCGTTGCAGCTCGCGGCGCGAGAACAGGCTGAAAGCTTTGCGTACCGGATGCGTTTACAGTCGATCTTGACGGACCTCCTCGCGCGCATGGCGCAGACGCAGCATTTCGCGGAAGCACTGGGCACACATTGGGAGAGAGCGTTGGCGCTTTGCGGTGCGACCGGACTCGCGGTGGTCACACCGGAGGCGTGCATGCTGCGCGGGCATACGCCCTCGGAGGCAGAGACTCGAGCGCTCGCGCTGTGGCTCGCACAACAACCGGAGCGTTGGGAAATTTTTCAAACGCACGAACTCTCCGAAAATTATCCTGCCGCGCGTCCTTACGTCGGAATGGCGGCCGGCGTCCTCGCGATCTCGTTGTCTCGCGTGCGGATGAACTACGTGATCTGGTTTCGTCCCGAGATCGTTCAGACCGTCATTTGGGGCGGAGATCCCGCCAAGGGCTTACCCGATGCGCGCGGCATAATTAATCCGCGGGCCAGTTTTGATAATTGGAAGGAAGTCGTCAGCGGCACCGCGGTGCGATGGGAGCGCGAAGAGATCGATACGGTGTTAGATTTTCGCAACGCACTCGTCGCGATCGTGCTCAAGCGCGCGGAAGAACTCGCTTCGATCAGCGAAGAACTTTCCAAAGCCAATAAGGAGTTGGCCGCCTTCTCGTATTCAGTTTCCCATGACTTACGCGCGCCGTTCAGACATATCCGCAGTTACGCGGAGATTTTGCAGGAGGAGAAAAAAGACCAGCTCGATGCAGACGCGCAGAGTATCTTGAACCGTATTCTCGAAGCATCCGGCTATGCGGGAAAACTCGTGGATAACTTACTGGCCTTTGCGCAGATGGGTCGAACCACCATCTCACCACAGACGGTACGGATGGAAGTCATGGTCCGGGAAGTCTGTAGCCAGATCGACCTTCAATCCTCGCCGCATAAAATAGAATGGGTCATCGGGAAACTACCCGTAGCTTCAGCCGACATCGTGTTGATCCGGCAAGTCTGGCAGAATCTCCTCGAGAACGCCGTGAAATATAGTCGAGGCCGCGAGCATGTGCGCGTCGAAATTTCGGCTACGGATGCGCCGACGGAAACGATCTACTCCGTTCGCGATAATGGCGCCGGTTTCGACATGCGCTACGTCGATAAACTTTTTGGAATTTTCCAGCGGCTCCATCGCTCCGATGAATTTGAGGGTACGGGCATCGGGCTCGCGAATGTGCGGCGGATCGTCGAGCGCCACGGCGGGAAAGCCTGGGCTCAAGGCCAGCTCGACGTTGGGGCAACTTTCTCCTTCAGCTTACCAAAACCGTCCGTGTCCGAACATGCTCAAGCCCATCCTCCTCGTTGAAGATAACCCCAACGATCTTGATCTCGCCCTCCGCGCACTCGCCAAAACCAATCTTGCGAACGAAGTCGTGACCGTTCGCGACGGTGAAGAAGCGCTGGATTATCTTCACGGCCGCGGCCCTTTTGCGGGGCGCGTTAAAGGCAATCCAGCGGTCGTCTTGCTCGATTTGAAGCTGCCTAAGATTAGCGGCATCGAAGTGCTCCAGCACATGCGGCAGGATAAAGAACTACGTTCCATACCGGTGGTAATGCTGACCTCTTCAAACGAAGAGACTGACCTAACGCGCAGTTATGAGTTAGGCGTGAACGCTTATGTGGTGAAGCCGGTGCGGTTCAAAGATTTCATGCAGGCAGTGGAAGACCTCGGTTTATTCTGGGCCGTTCTTAATGAGCCGCCACCAGGTTCGCTGCGCGCCGAAGTTCCACGGCGTGATTCACGCTGATATGTCATGGCCGCGCGAATACACGCGACGGCCAGGAATCATTGGTCGTCACTCACGTGCGCGCCGGGGCGCGCGCGGAAGACTCGACGATTTTCTGCACGAGCGACTGGGGGACTTGTTCGAAATGTGAGGGCGTGATCGACGCGCTCGCGCGACCTTTCGAAAGCGAACGAATATCCGTCACGTAACCGAAAAGCGTTTCCAGCGGAACGTGCGCATTGATGATACACGCGCCCGCTTTATTTTCTATGCCTTGGATCGCGCCGCGACGGCGATTGATGTCACCCATCAAGTCGCCTTGATACTCTTCCGGCGTGGTCACTTCGACGCCCATGATCGGCTCGAGGAGTATCGGATTCGCCTTCTTCATCGCTTCTTTGAACGCAAAGATGCCCGCCATCTTGAACGCGAGTTCCGACGAATCAACTTCGTGGAATGACCCGTCGACAATGCGCACGATGACGTCGATCACTGGAAAACCCGCGATTACGCCATTATTAGCGCCTTCGAGAATGCCTTCAGTCGACGGTTTGATAAACTCCTTCGGAATCACCCCGCCCACGATTTCGTTAACGACTTCGACGCCTTTGCCTTTTTCGTTCGGATCCATCTTCACCACGACGTGGCCGTACTGGCCCTTGCCGCCGGACTGACGAATGAACTTTCCTTCGCCTTCCGACGATGCGGTGACGGTTTCGCGATAAGCGATCTGTGGTTTGCCGGCCGTCGCTTCGACTTTGAATTCACGCTTCATCCGGTCGCGAATGATGTCGAGGTGCAGTTCACCCATGCCGGCCAAAATGGTTTGGCCTGTGTCGGGATCGGTTTTCACTTTCAGGGTCGGGTCTTCGGCGACGAGACGTTGCAGCGCATTGCCCATTCGCTCTTGATCGCCCTTCGAATTCGGCTCAATCGACATCGCGATGACCGGTTCAGGGAAAGACGGCGGCTCAAGACGTACGTCAAAATCTTCATCACACAGCGTATCTCCGGTGATCACGTCTTTCACGCCCACAAGCGCGCAGATGTCTCCGGAGTAGGCTTTATCAATTTCTTCGCGTTCGATCGCGCGCATCAACACGAGGCGCGAAACGCGTTCAGAACGTCGTGTCCGCGGATTATATAGCGACGTGCCCTTAGCAAGCGTGCCTGTATAGATTCGATAAAAAACAAGTTTTCCCACGAAGGGGTCGTTCCAAAGCTTAAAGGCGAGACCCGCCAGTTTTGCCTGGTCGTCCGGTGCGACCTCAACGGATTCGCCATCGCTGTTTTGCCCTTTGACCGGTGGCAAATCCAGCGGACTGGGCAAATAGTTGACGACGCAATCGAGCAAGCGCTGCACGCCTTTTTTCTTGAAAGCGGAGCCCGGCACGACGCCTGTGAATTTGAGCGAAATCGTGGCTTTGCGAATCGCGAGCATGAACTGGCTGACGTCGATTTCTTCGCCGTTAAGATATTTCTCGGCGAGCACGTCATCGAAATCTGAAACCGCCTCAATCAGCTGATCGCGATAACGTTTCGCCTCGGCGAGCAGCTCAGCCGGAATCTCGCTCGTCACCGGGTTGAGACCGAGGTCGTCGTCAACTGTCGGAAAAATGTACGCGACCATTTGGACGAGGTCGATCAACCCGGTGAAATTTTCCTCCGCGCCGATCGGCAGGAAGAGCGCATGCGCATTCCCCTTGAGTTTATTGCGGATATCGTCGATCGCGCGGTGAAAATTCGCACCGACGCGGTCCATTTTATTGATGAAGGCGATGCGCGGAACCGAATATTTATTGGCCTGGCGCCAGACGGTTTCTGATTGCGGTTGAACACCGGCGACCGCGTCAAACACCGCAATCGCGCCGTCGAGCACGCGCAGTGAGCGTTCCACTTCAGCGGTGAAATCGACGTGGCCCGGTGTATCGATGATATTAATACGCTGCTTGATGCCTTTCCACGGACCACAGGAGGCATTCCACGCGCAGGAAATGGCCGCCGCGGTGATGGTGATACCGCGCTCGCGTTCCTGCTCCATCCAGTCGGTCACCGCGGTGCCTTCGTGGACTTCGCCCATTTTGTGCACAGCGCCAGAATAGAATAAAATGCGCTCGGTGGTGGTCGTTTTCCCCGCGTCGATATGCGCGGCAATGCCGATGTTTCGGGTCCACTCCATCGGAGCGGGACGGTCCTTCGCGTTGGCGGGCGAAAGTTTGGACTTCTCGGTGACGACCGTGATGGCGGGTGCGGTTGACATGACGCAGGATAGCAAAGCTGTGCCGCAAATCAAATAGCTGCGACGCGCCCGCGAGATCTCAGCGCTGGTCGCCCGGTGGCAGTGCAGTGGGAATAATGCCCGGTTGGAAAAACTCGCTCAAATCGTTCATCGAAGCAGAAGGCGATGCGTTCGCGGCGTCGTTGAGAAATCCGCTGGGCGATTTTGCACGGAGAGCAAACACCTTTTGCCACGTAGCGACGTCGGCCGAGTGCGTAAGATTTTCGGTGACGCAAAAGGCATTTCCTTTCGCGAGCGGGGAAATGATGATTTCCATCAACGTATGTCGGAAATCATTTAACCGGTAGCCTTCCGTTTCATCAGTCCAAATCACAATGACGCCGTTTTGCCGGAAGGCTTCGGAAGCTTCGATTTGAGGAATGATGATGGAAAGGAAATTATCGGCCTGCGCGAGCATGGCAATCTCGCCGGTGTAGTGCTTTCCCAGATACGTGAAACCGCCCTGCAGCGGGGTGTGCATATCGTTATATTCGTTAGGAGTGATGAGATTGTAACGGGCGACATGCCCCGACGCGAGATCGGTGGCCAGCTGTTGCAGCGGCGCGTAGTGGGAAACTGATACATTTGCCGGAGAGGGATCGCCGTGCCCGGACGTATCTTCGAAGAAAAGGGTGCCGTCATGCTTGGCGGCGAAATTATATTGGTGCGAGTGGTTATACTCGTTGACATAGTCCGCCGAGTAGCCGGTGAAGCTAAACAGCGGTACGGTGCGCTTTGCGAGCGAGACGGATTTCGAGGTCAATAATCCGCCGCGATTACCGTTCTCGCCGACGGTGTTTTCGAGATTGGTGTCTTCCTGGTAACTCATCCAAGCAATGCCCGCACGCTGGAGGAGGCCACAGAGATGTTCGCCGGTGAGTTCTGGGTGAAACGAAAGGAAGAACTTCATTGCATCGACCTGAGCACCGGCGCCGTACGGATCATTGTCATCAAGCACACCAAGATTGCTGCCGGCTTCCTGCCAAATATAGTTTGGTTCCGAGGGATGGATGCTCGGGCCCATTCCATCCGGCGTGGCGAGCACCTGATGATAAGCCGCGGCATAGGCCGAGAAGCGCGCATTCCGGTTGCCGGGCGTCACCAAGCTATTGATAAATGGAGCGGCCGGATTGTGATAAATTTGCTGAGGCGAGCTTTCGTCTTCGGCTGGCTGCGTCCAATTTCGATTCTCAAATGCGATCACGAAAACCGAGCCGATCTGCGGAGCGGCTCCCGCGGAAAGTCGAACTGTATGGGAAACGAAAATTAACGGTGCGGCGAGAAGGCTAACTCGGAAACGCATTCGGAAAGTTGGGTGGCGAAATGCGATTTGCCAAACGCAAAGAAAGATTGGTTGTGGTATGTATATCATCACGCCCTTCGCTCGGTTGATCGTCGGCGAGATCAGTGTCCCCGACTATCTGGGAGAGTCGGCCGGCTCAGCGCTCGCTCACGATCGCCGCGAGCGTCATCTGATTTAAGATGATTATATATTGATGGAACGGACTCTAAATCCATTTCTTCCTGCGCATGAAATACCAAGTCGCACCGGTCAGTATCATCGTTAACACCAACGCAAGGGCGTAGCCGTAGGGTGCCTTCAACTCGTGCATATTCTTGAAGTTCATCCCGAACCAGCTGCCAATGAGTAGTGCGGGAAAGGTCAAGGCAGTGAGCGCGGTCAAAATGCGAATGCCTTCATTGGCCTCGTGATTCGTTTTATTTAAAAAGAGACGAAAACTAAGAATGAGTTGTTCCGACCAGGCGCCGGCTTGGAGATCGATGCGATTGAGTTCTTGTGCGAGATCGCGGAGGTACGGAGCGATCGCTTTGCCGATCAGAGGCTGTTTGGTATCACAGAGTTCGTCCAAAATCTCGCGTTGAGGCTGCATCACGCGGCGGATTCTGGAGAGCCGTTTTCGCAGCGAAACGATTGTGGGGAAAAGTTCAGTCGCAGTGATTTCACCGAGCACGCCTTCTTCGATGCCCTCGACTTGGCAGCGAAGATTTTCCATGAGCGGGTCGTATGATTGGATAATCGCGTCGAGAACATCTCGCACGAGAAGATCGGGACCGGGCATCGAGGAATCCGGATTATTAGCGAGGGTGTCCATCACGGCGTTTACTAATGGCAAAGACTCGCGTTGATAGCTCACGAGATAGTTCTTCCCGAGGAAAAGATCTAACTCAACCGGTTTGAAACGGCGATCCGAGTCTTCTACAATCGCGTGCATAACGAGATAAATATACTCATCATACGGTTCGAGTTTCGGGGCCGGTGAGTCGCTCACACAGTCTTCAATCGCGAGTGGATGAAATCCGAAGAGCTGATCGAGCACCTGTTTGATTTCGGTCTCGGTCGGGCTCGAAAGATTCACCCAGATCACCGTGTCGCTGACTTGACGGGCCGCCGCGAGTGTCTCGAGCGAAGCATTATGCTCGCTCAACTTTTGCTGACGATAAACGACTGAGGTAATCACGTGGACAAACAGGTCGTGATTAAATCCAGCGGCGCCGTTTACACCAACGCCACATAATATAAGTGAGAACCAACGTCACCACCGTGGCGATCGGGTAGCCATAACGCGACTGTAACTCGGGCATGTTGACAAAATTCATGCCGTACCAAGTAGCGATCAACGTTGCCGGAAGGGTCAACGCGGTCAGAGCCGTGAGTGCCTTAATCCCTTCATTCGCTTCGAAATCAGATTTGCTTAAATAGAGATCGAACGAGATGAGCAGCTGATCCGCGAAGGTGGCCGCGGCGTTATCGACGTGGATGAGATTGTCGCGCAAATCGCGAAAATACGGGAGCATCAATGCGCGGATAAACTTGCTGTCTCCGTGCGCCAGTCGGTTAACCAATTCCCGCTGCGGCCGGATGATCTGCCGGAGGCGCGCGACTTCTCGTTTTACTTCGAGCAGCCGCGGAATCAGTTCTTTCCCGCAATCCTGGGAAAGCACGGTTTCCTCGATGCCGTCGAGCTCCACACGCAGCTCATCGACGACCGGCTTATAATTATCCACAAGTAAGTCTAGAACCACGTGCGCCAAGCGATCGGGCCCCCGCGCGACCACCCCGGTCGCTTTAATACAGCGATCCATGGCCGCTTGAATCGATTTCAGGTGAGTGCGATGGAAAGTAACGAGATAGTCTTTGCCCAGAAACATCTCCAAGTCGGTCGTATTGAATTTCTCGCGACGCGTGAAGTCGACGCCATGAGCCACCACGAAAAGATACTCATCATAATCCTCCATCTTCGGCAGGGCAGAGGGCGTGACACAGTCTTCGATCGCCTTGGGATGGAAATGAAAAAGATCGTCGAGAATCGATTTGAATTCTTCGTCGGTGGGATTGTAGAGATCGATCCAAAGAACGCGTCCCTTTTCCGTGCGGGTCTGCCGCAATGCATCAAGATCGAGATCGCGGCCGACAAGCTTACCTTCGCTGAACACGAAAGAATAGATCATGGGCGTCTTGAGGATTCAGAGAGAAAAGGCCCCCGCAATCTTAGAATCGGAATGTCCCGCGCACGGATAATTACGCCCGCCTTGCCGATTGTTTGGGCTTTTCGGTGAGGATTACGCGCATCTCGCCGACACTTCGTTCGAGCTCCCTCTCAATTGAGCGCATCGTTTGCGAGTTAGGGATTTTCTCAATCACTGTTGAATCTACTTATGAGCGATCTCTTAAAAGGAAAAGTGGCGTTGGTGACGGGCGCTTCGCGCGGAATTGGACGAGCGATTGCGGAGCGTTTGGCTCGCGAGGGAGCGGCTGTGGCTGTTAATTATAGTAGCAATCCCGGAGAAGCTAAGAAAGCCGTTGCCGAAATTGAGGCAGCGGGTGGCAAAGCCTTCGCGGTTAAAGCCAACGTGGGGGCGGTGGCAGAGATCGTGAAGCTCTTCGATGAGACCCTCGCGCATTTCGGTCGCATCGATATCCTCGTGAATAATGCCGGGGTGATGTTCAATAAAACCGTGAGTGCCACGACGGAAGAAGACTTCGATCGGATTTTCGCGATTAATGTGAAAGGCACTTTTTTCGCCTGCCAACAAGCCGCCACGCGTTTGGCCGAAGGCGGCCGAATTATCAATTTATCGAGCTCGACCACTGCGCGGCTAATGCCGATCTACGGCGCTTACGTCGCAACCAAAGGAGCGGTCGAACAGCTGACGCGGTCATTGGCTAAAGAGTTAGGCGCTCGCGGAATTACCGTGAACGCCGTCTCGCCCGGGCCGACCGAAACGGAGTTGTTTAAAGAAGGCAAAACGCCCGAACAGCTTGCTCAAGCGGGCCAAATGTCGGCGTTCGGCCGGCTCGGGCAGCCTGCGGAAATCGCGGAAGTGGTCACGTTTCTGGCAGGCGATGCAGCGCGTTGGATTAGCGGTCAGAATATTCGCGTGAATGGCGGACTGGCGTGAGGAACTTTTGCGCGCTTGGGGATGTGGAGCGCCAATATATAATCAAGCCGCGCAAAAATCGGCGGGCCCACATCACGCGGCCACGCTCAGTACTGTCGATGCCCGCGCCGGACACATAGATTAAGGTCATGGCAGGACTGGGCCTCGCGAGAACTTGCGCGATGGTGACCGTCAGATCATAAGTTAAATGACGGTATTCCGTTGATTAAATATTATCGAGAACTCGGCGGTCATCGCAAAGGTGCAT
>FTDT01000177.1_pt1 | contig 14088 bp, 10 predicted proteins | sample 1640021 | NCBI WGS metagenome assembly FTDT01 (sample SAMEA3914869, study PRJEB12502) | metagenome | biome: forest; material: soil | place: USA | collected 2012-03-12 | depth 0.1 m | reverse complement strand
CCTCCACTTAGCTGTTGAAAGGCGATCGCCGCACCACCGCCTACGCGCGGACGCGAGAGACGGAGATCGGAAAACTCTCCGTCGGCAAACGCGATCGAGAGCTGTGTTTCCGGTCCATAAATGGTACGAAGGTAGTGGCCGGCTTTTTCAATCAGCGGTCGGGTGAAGGTGGTGGCGAGCGTTTGTTGTTCTTCGCGGAAAAGCTGGTCGAGCAATCGCAGTGCGTGGGCGTGGCGACGCGTACTTTCGAGGGCGGAGCTGGCGGATTCCTTTTTCGCGCTGGCCAGCGCGAGATCGTTTTCGGGATCGATGGATCCATCGGTGCGCAATTCGTGCTCGGCGATCGCTTTGCTTTTTTCTGCATCGCCGCGTCGATTTCGGGTCTCGCTAATCGCGCGTTGCAACCGCTTTTGATTCGCTTCGACTAAGTCGGGCTGTTCGGCGGCGATGGCGGCCCGGGTTTCGTTCAAAGCTGATTCCGCCGCATTTTTGAGTTTAACCGCTTCGGTGAGCCGCGCCCAGCGTGTGGCGTCGTCGCCATGCGTTTGGGTTAAAAGATTTAACTGACCTTGCGCCATGTCGCGGCCGCTTTTTTGCTGACGTAGGACGTTTTCGTGTTGAGCGAATGCTTGCTGCGCTTGCTCCGCCTTGGCGACGGCGAGGTCGCGTCCCGCGCGAGCGCGCTTCTCCGCGTCTTCGGCAATGGTCAACTGTTCGGCCGCGACTTTATTTTCCTGCCTCGCTGCATTCTCGGTCAACGCGGCCGCTGGCGCGTGGTCGACGGCGGCTGCGCGGCGACGGACAATGGCGGCTTCGGTGGCGAGCACGTCATCTTCGGAGGTGGCAAGTTTGGCCGGCGTGACGGAAGTGACCAAGTCTTGGCGGCGCGTCTGAGCTTTTTCGATCCGATCGGAAAGTGCTTTGCGCTGCTCGAACCACTCGCGTGCTTGCGCAGCAGTTGTTGCGTTTGATTTGGACTGTTCGCGCGCCCGGCGAGATCGAGCGTCCTGGGCGGCGCGTTGCGCATCTGCCAGCGTGGTGCCGCCGCCGGGGCGGATCCGCAGGCGGACGTCGGGACCGATCGTAATTTCTTCGGCTTGCGTGACGGTTTCGACTGAACCTACCGCCAGCTCGCGTTGGCCGATTCGCACGGACTGGTTTCCCGCCAATAGTTCGATACTCGCGGCGAGCGCCCGCAGCGCGGCTTCGGCCAAGGCGAAATCGCGCTCGGCCGATTCTAACGCCTTCAGTTGAGCCGCGTCGATTGGCGGAAGCTGGGCGAGCTCGGCGGTGTATTCAGAAATTGATTTGTCCAGCGCGACCACTTGTACCATGGCGGCGCGCAGTTCGTCACGACGTTGCTGTTGGGCGAAAAGACTGAACTCCAGCCGAGTGAGTTCATGAAGATCACGCGCGTGGGCGACACCTTGCGCGGCATGCTCGGACTCCCGGAGTGCTGCGTCGGCTTCGGCTCGGCGAGCGCCTCGGGCCAAATCGAGTTGACCTAGGGCGGCTTCGGCCGGTCCGAGGTCTCGTTGCAGGCGATGCAAGTTTTCGCGGGTTTGGTCGACGAGTTGTGCGATGAGCTGGTGGTCTTTTTCGGTAGCATTCGCGGCGTCGAGTTCGCCTTTGCAGAGCGCTTCGAGGCGTCGTAATTCGCTCAGTTTCAAAACGCGCGCGTCGGTTTGCTCTTGCTCAACGGCGAGCCGTGCAAATTCGTTTTGCAGGCTGTCCAGTTCCGAGGAGGCTCGGAGATACGCTTCGCGAGCTTGGGACAGTTTGGTCAATCTAGCCTGAGCTTCATCGAAGACGCGCGTGGCGGACTCCACGTCGGCTTCTGCTTTGGCGAGAGGCGAATCGACTTTAGCTTTATCGCCCGATTTGAAGGTGCGCGCGACTTCAGCCGCGAAGAAATTGGCCAATTTACTATCGGCGGCTGATTGAGCGACGGCGACGACACCATTGTTTTCGCCGAGCCGTTGGATCAGAGAATCGCGCTGCCGATTCGCGTGACTCGCGGGGTCGTCGGAACTCTGGCCCTGCCAAACCCAGAGATGAGCCCAATGCTCTGACGCCGCTTTGGCGGACGCAGCTGGGCTGACGCGGAGGAGACGCGAAATTTCCTCTTCGGCCGAATCGCCGTGCAACGCGGGGTTCGCCGCGATCACGAGCGACGTGGTCCCGCTGCTTCCGCTGAAACGTTTGCTCACCTGAACCGGTTTTCCTGCGATTTCGAGCGTGACCGAGATTTCTGGATGACCTCCGCCGAGAATGGATTTCATCGCATCCCAGGCGGTTCCGGTCGTGCGCGCCCGCAGAAAAAGCGCGCGATGAATCGCTTCGATCAGCGTGCTTTTGCCCGACTCGTTGGGACCGCCGATGACGGTGCGTTCACGGTGAAACGTAAGCGCGAGCTTTTGGTGAACGCGGTAATTTTGCAGCGTGACAGCGAGGATGCGCATGGAGCCGTTTCTATCAGATGCGGCTGAGCTGAGCGTGCAACTCGCGCAGAGCGATGCGGGCGATGGCGGCGTCTTCGGGGTCGCCGGCGGCGGCGCGTGCGACGAGTTTAGCGGCGACGCGTGAGATCAGCGGATCCTCCGCCCGTTGAGTGAGCGCGGCGATTTCCTCGATCGATGGCGCCGTCACCGTGCGATCCTCCAAACGCAGTTGAAGCAGGCGGGCTCGGTACGATTCGAGGAGTTCGCGGAGTTGGCCGGAGGCGTCCAAACTGAGCGCGCCGCTCAAGGTCAGACGCAGCGAGTCCGCGCCCACGCGTGGTCCGATTAACATGTCGAGATGAGTCGCGAGCTGGGTAATGCTGCGATCATCGGTGAACGCGAAGTCGCTTTGATGCCAGCCGAGGCGGGCGGTGCGAATTGGTTTAACCGATGGAGGTGAGCCACGTTCAGCGGTCACGGCGAGGACATGGCCGCCCGCGTAGTCTTCGCCGCGCGGAAAACGATCGAGCTCAGGCGTACCGGCGTACCAGGCGAGGGCGCCAACTTGTTTGGCGCCGTGCCAGTCGCCTAGCGCGATGTAGTCGTAGGCGTCGGCCGGCAAACGGGTAAGATCAATCAGATTAGCCGCGTGCTCTTCCCGTTCTTCGTCGGCGCCCGCGGAGCCGAAAAGTTGGGTGCTGCCGTGGGCGAGGATGATGCGCGCTTTGACAGATGGAAGCGTTTGAACGAATTCGGGAGAGCGCAGCCACTGGGTCGTGTCGCCGACTTCGTGGCGCCGCAGCAGCGGGCAAGGTAAGAGCACGGCGCCGGCGAGTTCGATTGGTTCTGGCTGGAGCAGGACGTTAAGATTCGGTGACAGCGTGGCGGCTTCGCGGCGAAAAAAAGGCTGGGACCACAAGCTGTCGGGGCCGCCGTGGTCGTGATTTCCGGGGATCAGATAGACCGGCAAGCCGAGCGCGCCGATGGCACTGCAGGCTGCCGCCACGGTGGCCTGGCTGGCGTGCGGCGAATCGAAGGCGTCGCCCGCCACGAGGATGAAATCGGCTTGATGGTCGGCGGCGACACGACCGAGGCGCGCGATCGCGTCAAAACGTTCTTGTTGGAGGCGCGCCCGTTTGGCCGGATCTTCTACGCGTGCGAAGGGGCGGCCGAGCTGCCAATCGGCCGTGTGCAAAAATCGGACGGGCATGGGACAGCGAAAAAGTAAATTGGGCGTAGGCGCAATTGGGTATTTCCTCGGCGCAACTTTGGCCTAACCTTGGCGTCTTACCCATTCCACCCCGTTCTCGACAATCCAGGGCGCGGTGCGTTTCACTTTTATGATGACCCTGTCCTCTCACGATTCCGTTGCTCGCCGGACTACGCTGACCCTTCGCCGTGGTTTCACGCTGTTGGAAATCATGGTCGTGCTCGCGATTATTGGCCTGCTCGCGACGCTCGCGATCAGCAACGCCGACAAAATCTTGGGAAATTCCAGCGTCTCGATTGCCCAGATTTTTGTGAGGCAAAGTCTTAAAGTGCCGCTGACCAGCTATCGCATGAACATGGGTGATTATCCGTCCACCTCCGAGGGTTTGCAGGCCTTGATCACCGCGCCGGGGGATAAGGCTGCCATGTGGAAGGGCCCCTACCTGGAGGACAACAAGATCCCGCTCGATCCTTGGAAACGTCCTTACCAGTACCGCTATCCCGGTACCCATAATAAAACCGGTTACGACGTTTTTTCGTTTGGACCGGACGGAGTCGAGAGCGACGACGATATCGGCAATTGGTGAGCCGATCGGGCAGCATGACGTGGGCGGCGGATGAAGGGCGGGCAGCGCAGCGCGCGCGTCGAGCCGGATTCACGCTGCTGGAGATTCTGCTTTGCATCGCGATCATCGCCGCGCTGGCCGGTGTGCTTGTGACGGGAGCGTTTCGGTTAACCGAGCACAAAGATCTGTCGCCGGACGAAATTTTTTGGAAGGCGGTCATGGAAACGCGCAAGAAGGCGCTGCTGAGCGGCGCCGATCAACAACTCCGCATCACCGGCAGAGCGCGCAATCTGGCGATCGAAGCGGATGGGCCGGGAGGCCCGGCCATGTATCCATTTAATAGTGACGGCAGTCTCTCCGTGGATTTTCTCGGTATGCAAAAAATGGCCAGCGCCATCATGATCGCTGGCCAAGCGATCGATACCGGCACTGTTCCTTATGTGACACTATATAGCGATGGCACGTGCACACCCTTTCGCGTGCAGTTTCACGCGGGGGCCAGTCCGGCCCACACGATTTCAATCGACCCGTGGACCTGTGCGCCGGTCTTCACTACCGACGATAATCGTCGCTGATCTCGATGCGCACGCGTTCCGCCAACCGCTCCGGCTTTACTCTGATCGAAGTCTTGATCTCGCTGGCGATTTTCGTGCTCGCGGCGGTGATTTTGGGTGGGGCGTATTTGAATGTACTTTCTGGATACGAAAAAGTCGGTCACCTGCGCGACCGCACCGACGAGTTGCGTTTCGCGAGAGCGGATCTGCTCACGCAGAGCGATCCCGATCAAGTGGTGAAAGGCGGCGAATACGATTCCGACAGCCATCACGTCGCATGGACGATGACGTTTGATCCCACCGAAACGACGGATGTTTTCGAGGTTCACTTCGAGTGCACCATCACCGGGTCGGACATCAAGAAGCCGGAAAAATACACGGAAACATTTCGCGTATTGCGGCCCACGTGGTCGAAGCCGACGGATCGGGCCACCTTGCGGCAGAAGAACACGGATCGGATCAATCAGCTGATCACGACGGGGAAGACGACATGAGCGCGCGCCGCGGTTTTACGTTGATGGAAATCCTGCTCGCCCTGGCGATCACCGCGCTGGTGCTCGTGGCGATGAACACGTTCATCTTTTCGATGGGCGAATTGTGGGGCCGCAATAATGAAACGCGCCTCTTCGATCAGCACGTTCGCAACGTGACCCGTTACCTCGAAAATGAGTTGCGCGCCGCCGCGCTTCCTCCCGTCGGCAAAGCCAATCAGGCCTCGCTCTCCCCGCAGGACGTGAGCACGGCGAACGGTTCCACCGATACGTTGCTTACCTTTCAACTACCCGCGGGAAGTCGCTTGATGACTTGGCCGGACAAGCCGCTGCCCGATGTGATTTGTTCGCTGGCCTATCATGACCACGCGGGGCTGGTCATGCTGTATCACTCGCAGTTGGAAAAAAAGTTTTCCCAAGATCCGCCGCGCGAAGTGGTCATCACGCCGCTTTGTACCGGGATCAGTTACGATTATTTCGACCCGGATTTCAAACACTGGAAAACGACCACGACCTTCGACAAGGACACGAACGGTCAGTATAAAATTCCGCAGCGCATTCGTTTAAAATTTGAGTACGGCAAAATGAAACCGCGTGAGGCGGTGATTTTGTTGCCAGTGGCGGTGGAGGGATTGCCGCTCTTCTGATCATGGTCGTATTGGAGACAGCACTACGCGGTTGGTGGCGGCGCACGCGGCGCGGTTCGGTGATTTTGATCGTGTTGATCACGATTTTATTCGCGGCGTCCGCGCTCACCTTGTTCATCGAAAAAGCCAGCAACGACATGTTGGTGGATGTGCGCGAAGCGGATGCGACGCGGCTCCGGTCGGAGGCTTATTCGGCGCTCGAGACGACACTCGGAACCTTGGAAGATTTTCGCACCGTTTTAGGCGGCTTGCATTCGCCGAACGAAGGCTGGGGCGATCCGCTGGGATTTGCGCATTACGAACCGCCGCCGGGTTTGACAGTGGACGTGGCGTTCGAAGACGAGAGCGCAAAAATGTCTTTGCCGAATGTGGACGCGACCACGCTGGCGCAATTGTTCGTCGGCTGGAACATGACGCAGGCGAACGCGGAGAAGCTGCGCGACGCGTTGATGGGCTGGATGCATAGCGACTATGTCGGCGCATCGGCTGGTTCACCCCGGCCGGAAGATTACGACAAAGGCGATTTGCCGTTCACGCCCCCGGGACGTTCGCTGCGATCGTTCTCGGAACTGGCGACGATTCAGTATGCGCGCGATGTGTTTTACGACGAACGCGGATTGCCCAATGATCTCTGGCATCGTTTTGAGTCGGCGTTTTCGCTTTATTCGTACAAGCAGCCGAACATCAACGGCGGGAATCCCGACGTACTCTTAGGCTTGGGCATTCAAGATAAAACCCAGATCAAACTCGTGCAGGATTATTTGGCGGGCATCGCCGCGCATCAGGTGCAGAGCACGCCGTATTTTAAAAGCAGCCAAGACGTCGCTGGCTTGCTGGGCGCGAATTCACCGGCGGTCGCGCTGGGCACGCAGATCATGGCCCTGCGCGTGATCGTGACGGTGCACCAGGGGCAGTCGATGTTTCGTCTAGCCGCATTGGTGGCGCCGCAAGGTGGTGCGAGCGTGCCGACTCCGCCGAGCAATTCCGTCGCGGCCACGCTTGCTACGACCACGGCGCAAAAGACGAATGCGCAACAAAGCACTGCAACTAATACCGCCGCTGCGACGTCATCTACCGCCAGCCCCAACGGTGTGGGCACCGTGCAGGCCTTCCCGCGCGCGACCAGTTCGGCGAATGGTGGCGTCAACGCTTCCTTGAACTATCCCTTTACCATTTTGGAAATCCGTGAGAATGATCCGTCTAACTCCGTGCAAGCGGATCTGAAAGGTTGAGCATGCCTTTGACCCAAAACCGTTTTTCTCTTAAAGCTCCGCCGCCGCGGGTGGTTCTTCTTCCGGATAATTTATTCTTTGTGCGCACCGTGCCGATCGCCGAGACCGCCGCGGAAGCGGACGTGCCCGCACAGATCGAACTCGCGCTCGAAGGCCTGGCGCCGTTTCCGATCGCACAGGTGTTTTACGGCTACCGCTGGGTGCCGGGCGCGAAAAACGCGTTGGTCTACGCGTGCTACCGCAAGCGCTTCAGTGTCGAACAAACCGATGCATGGCCGGACGCCGACGCCGTGCTCCCGCGCTTTGCCACTTTTCTGGCGGCCAAAGTGGAACCGTCGACGACCCTGATCAGCGCAACGGCGGAAGGTTTGACCGCGGTCCATTGGGGCGAGAACACCGATGTGCCTTCAGCGGTGGTTTCACGTACTTGGTTGGCGGATACGGGCGAGCTGGAGCGCCGCAAGGTGCGTGATGACGTGCTGCGCAGCTTTGGCGGCACTCGCCATACGCTCGACGCGAATGCGGAGCCCACGCCTGCGCGTGAGGGAAGCTCCAGCGACGTGACCTTTCAGACGGGAGGCATCGTCTCGACCTACCATCGTGAGCAACTCGACGCTCTCGACGTCCGTGACAAAGCGGAACTTTCCGATCGACGGAAAGCCCGGACTCGCGACCTGGTGATGTGGCGTGGTTTTCTCTTCTGCGTGGGGGCTTTGATCTTAGCGGCGCTATTGGATATCGGCGTCGTTGTCGGACGCGTGTGGGAACGTTCACGAGAGAGTCGGGTGGAACGACAAGCGCCAGTCGTGAACGACATCATGCGCTTGCAGTCGATCGCCACGCGTATTCAGGAACTTTCTACAAATCGGCTGCGCCCGTTCGAGATGATCGCGCTGGCGCAGAGCAAGCAGCCGCCCTCGGTGACCTTTTCGCGGGCAACGACCAGCGGTTTGTATAAACTGGAAGTCGAAGCTTACACGAGCAATCCAGCCGACGTGGGAGTTTACCAATCCAGTCTGCGGGCATTGCCGCAGCTCTCGCAGGTCGATATTTTAAACCAAGTTAGCCGCGACGGGGTTTCGTCCTTTCGCCTGGTGATCACATTCCGACCGGAGGCGCTGCGTTGATTTCATGAAAGCATTTTTCCTTAGTCGTCTCCTTCGCGAAAAACTGATCTTGGTCGTTTTCGTCGCTTTAGGCGCAGCCATGTGGCTCACCGCGGCGTTAGGGAGAGCGCAGATTTTTGCGCGAAGAGTCGGCCAAACTTCGACCGAACTGCGCGACCAAAAGCAGTGGCTCAGCGGTCGCGCGCAGATCGAAGCGGCCGCCAAGAGCGCGATCGTCCAGCTCGATCCGTCGCGTACCTACGACAGTGTGCGTTTGCAAGCGGAGTTGGCGTCGATTGCCCAATCGGTTAGCCTTTCCAAGGACACAAGTATCGATGACGCGCAGGTCAGTGCGGGCGCGCAGTTTTCGCTGAACTCGGTGCGTTTTGTGATTCGAAACGCGGAGTGGCAGACCTTGGAGCGCTTTTATGCGGAGTTGTCCAAGCGCGCGCCGTACATCGGTATCGAGGAGTTTTCGATTTATTCAAACAAGGCGAATCCGCAGCAGCTGAATGCGGCGCTGAGAGTGTCGTCGGTGGAAATCGCGCACTGAGCGAGGGCTGTAGAAAGACGCTCGCCGGCAGCGGACAAGTCTGTCCGACAACTTCATTCGTGCCCCTTTCCCTCACTTCCGAAGCAAAGGGACTCATTTTTTTTGACTCGCACGCGGTGGAGGGGTCTTCCGAATCTTCATTATGGCTCGTCTTTCTCTCAGTGGCTCTGCATGGCGCTTTCGCGATTGCTCCGAAAAAAAGTGGCTGCCGGCGTCCGTGCCAGGTTGCGTGCACACCGATTTACTCGCGGCGGGAAAATTACCGGATCTTTTCTGGGGCGCGAATGAGGAAAAGGTGCAATGGATTGAAGAGCACGACTGGGAATACCAAACCAGTTTTACCGTCGCGAAAGAGATTATGGGCGACGAGGTCGTTGAACTGGTCGCCGACGGTTTAGACACTGTCGCGACTGTTGTCTTGAACGGGAAGACCGTCGCGAAGACCGAAAACATGTTCATCGGTTTTCGTTGGAACGTGAAGCCACTGCTGCGCGCTGGTCGGAATGAACTGACTATCCGTTTTGATAGTGCGATGGCCTACGTTCGGGCTCAGCGCCTCAGTCACGCGCCGCGCGACATCAACGATCCGGTGGGCCGTTGCACCGTTATCCGCAAGCAGCAGTGTCAATTCGGCTGGGATTGGGGTCCTCGCTTTGTCTCGGCGGGCATTTGGCGCGATCTGCGCATCGAATCTTGGAGCGCCAATCGCTTGGAGTCAGTCCGTATTCGGCAAGATCATACGCGTGGCTCATCGGTTCGGTTAAATCTTGAACCAGAACTCGCTCGCGCGGACGCCAAGGCGACCCTGCGGTGGACGGTCACGCTGCATGGTCGCGACGTCGTCGCTGGCGAAGGTGTGGTGATCGATATTCCCGACGCGCAGCTCTGGTGGCCGCACGGTCAAGGGGCGCAGCCGCTGTACCGCGTGCAGGTTGAGGTGACTGGCGGCAACGGCCAAGTAATGGGCCGTTGGGACCGAAAAATTGGATTGCGCACGATTATCCTCGATCAACACCCAGACGAGTGGGGCACGTCGTTTCAATTCGTCGTCAACGGCCGGCCTATTTTCATCAAGGGCGCTAACTGGATTCCGGCGCATACCTTTGTCGCAGATTTGATGCGTGCTGATTACGAGCGGGATTTGCGGTTTGCGATCGACGCGCACATGAACTTGGTGCGGGTTTGGGGCGGCGGTATTTATGAGAGCGAAGATTTTTATGATCTTTGCGACGAACTTGGTTTGCTGGTGTGGCAGGACTACATGTTCGCCTGCACCTTGTATCCAGCGGACGACGCCTTTCTCGCGTCATCGCGGGAAGAAGTGGTTTATCAAACCAAACGGATTCGTCATCGCGCTTGTCTCGCGTTGTGGTGCGGCAACAACGAAGTCTATTCCTGCAACGCGCACGTGCTCTCCGATCCGGCGAACGCGCACCTTTACGCCGAATACGAGAAGCTGTTTCACGATGCGATTCCGAAGGCGAAGACACCGCATGACGAGGTGACACCGTACTGGCCGAGTTCGCCGTGGCGTGGTGACACGGCGGCGGATCACGCGGCCGGCGAGGCTCGCGGTGACACCCATTACTGGGATGTCTGGCACGCGCGTTTGCCGGTGAAAGAATACGAGCGCTGGAATTTCCGTTTCGCCTCGGAATTCGGGATGCAGAGTTATGTGTCGCCGCAAACTCAGGCGACCTTCTGCGATGTCGATGAGAACGTCTTCAGCGCGGAGATGGAAAACCATCAGAAGAACCGCGGCGGCAACCAGGTGATCCTCGATTACGTTTCGCGACGCTATCGTTTTCCGAAAAACCAAACGGCGCTGATCTACCTGTCGCAATTGAATCAAGCTTACTGCATGCAGATCGGCGTGGAACATTATCGGCGGTTAATGCCGAGGTGCATGGGCGCGATTTATTGGCAGCTGAACGATTGCTGGCCGGTGGCGTCGTGGAGTTCGATTGAGTTCACCGGCCGCTGGAAAGCGCTGCATTATTGCGCGCGTCGCTTCAACGCGCCTTCGCTGGTTACGGCGCATATTCCCGGGGAAGAAACGGCCGGTATCAGCAACTATCGCAAGACCACGGTCAGTGAAGTCCATCTTTTCACGGTGCACGATGCGCCGACACCTTCGCCAGGGATGTTGCGATGGGATATTTTTCATGTTGACGGACGACGTCTGCAGGGCGGCCGGAAAAAAGTCGCGTTGCGCGCCGGAGAAAGCGTTCGCCAGCAGACCCTTGAGTTCGACGCGCTCTTCGCGAAACATCACCGCGACAATATTTACCTGCGCATCGCGCTCGATGTGGGCGGAGAGTGTGTCAGCGAGGACACCGTTTTTCTGACCCTGCCGCGATTCGTGCATCTGCCGAAAACCCCGGTGAAGGTGACCGTGAAATCGCTCGGCCCGAAGGAAGCTGAGCTCACTTTCGAGTCTCTGCAGTTGCAGCACCGCTTGATGTTCGAGATCTCGGGCACACCGTTCAGCGCTACGGACAATTATTTCGACCTCTATCCCGGTGAAGCAAAACGCGTGCGTGTGACGCTGGGGCGCGCCGTAACTGCGGCCGCGTTGAAAAAGAAGATCACCACGCTGTCGCTGGCGGACACGTATTGAGGACTCAAATACTCGAGCGGCGCGTCTCGCTAAAACGAGAAAAGCTGTTGAGTCTACTGACCTCTCGGTTCGTGGCGTGACCTCCCGGAATGTTTAAAACGCTTCGCAGCAGGGTGGTCAAAGCGGCCTGAACGTAAAATCAACTGTGTAAACCGTGTAATCCGCGGGTCTTCCCGCGCTAACAGTCGGAAGCAGTCGATTCGGAGAGTTCGATAATTGAGAATCCTAGCGAGTAGGAGAGGCGCCACGAAATTCGCAGGGAGATCGGGCGACTGAAAAATTTCATTTCGGCGTAGAGACAGGCTGCAGCGAAAAAATATCGGCTCGCTCAAAGCTGGCCTTACGCGTAGACTTGCGACTTGTCTCTCGTCGATTCTCTGGCGCCGAAGGCGTCATATACTCCATCACCGCCCTTATGTTCGACCAACTTTCGTGCTGCTCCCAAATTTGGAACTGGCGGCTCGTTTCGTAAAAACTTAAACGAAAATTTAGAACGTTTGCCGAATAGTTGCAATCCACGAACTGTAGGCCCTAGCTCATCATGATGCGACCGCCCGTACTTTTGGTTTTCATGACAAGAGATGAGGAGTGCTCACCCCTGTTGAAGGGGATTGGACAATATGAGCGTGCGCATGGGCCTTGGGATGCGTTTCTCGATGACGAGGCGAAAGTGCTTTCTGACCCGCGCTGGTTGCGAAGCCGGGCTTGGCGTGGAGTGATCAGTCGGCACACTACGCCTGAATTAGTCCGTGAATGCACGGCGCTCAAAATTCCTCTCGTGGACATGACGGACAATCCGCCGATCGACAGTGTCCCGAAGATTCGGCCAGATAACCACGCGGTCGGCCATCTGGGAGCTGAACATTTTATTGAACGCGGGTATCGGCAAGTTGGATACTGCGGATTTTCCAACAACAATTGGTCGACGGAGCGGCGCGATGGCTTTGTCGAAGCGGCGAAGCTGGGTGGCCTTTCGTGCGATGTATTCGACGTCGAGTATCCCGGCGATCTCACTCCGTTTTGGGATGAGTCACAAACTGCGGCGCTGGCCGCGTGGTTGCGACGTTTGCCCAAACCAGCTGGCGTGATGGCGTGTAATGATCTGCGCGCTTTGCAAGTGATGGCCGCGGCGCAAGTCTCCGACCTCCTCGTGCCGGAAGAACTTGCGGTGCTCGGCGTGAACAACGATGCGATTCGCTGCGAACTGGCGTACCCGCCGATTTCCAGTGTCGCGACCAATGGCATTTCTGCCGGCTATCGCGCTGCAGAAATTTTAGATCATCTCATGCACGGACGGAAAGGCGGAGAAACGTTCGTGCGGATTGATCCGCTTGGCGTGGTTACGCGTCATTCCACGGACGTGCTGGCGATCGATGATAAAAACGTTGCTGCAGCGCTGAGCTATATACGAGAGCACGCGTGCCAAGGCGTGGTCGTAGAGGATGTTTTGAAACATGCGGCGGCGTCGCGCAGCCAGTTGGAAAAGAAATTTCGGCGACACTTGGGTCGTTCACCGCAAGCGGAGATTCGCCGCGTGCAAGTCGCGCGCATTCGCCAGCTCTTGATCGAAACCGATTTCCCTTTGAAAAAAATCGCCGAGATCACCGGCTTCGAGCACGTCGAATACATGTGCGTGCTTTTCAAGCGCCTGACCGCGATGACCCCCGGCGCTTGCCGGAAGAAATTTCGCTCGGAAGAGTCGGTGTAAGGGGGCAACCGGGTATGAGGCGGTTCTAACAGAACGCGCCGTGTTGCTGCACAATTGAAATTTCCCGGAGATTTGTTTTAAGACCTTCGCGTCGAAGGCCCTCCGACATGGAGTGCCCCGGGGGGGGGCGGCCGCTCAATCCTCTGCGAACCGGGTGGCTTGGGCGAGCTCGTCGGCGAGCTCGCGGTCGCTTCGGCAGCGGGGCATTTTATTTTGTCCGCCCCATTTGCCGCGCTTGCGCATCCACTCTTCGAATACACCGGGCATCACGAGTCGCACCACCGGCGGCTCGAGCCCTCCGCCTTTGCGTTTCGCTTCGTAGTCGTCGTTGAGACGCATGAGCTCCACGTCCAGTTCCGGCGCGAGGATCGGGCCCGTCGGCGTTTCGACGGTATGTGTTTTCAACTCCACCCACCATTCATGGCGCCCGCGTTTTTGACCGGTTAACGAATCCACGAACATCGGCGCGACGTGAAAATTCGCGATCGTCCAACCATGGCGGTCGCAGACTAGCGTCAGCGCGTCGGTCAGCTCCTTTTCGATGACGTGCTCTCCGAACGCACTCAACTGCAGCTTGGTGCGGCCAACATAAGTTAAGCGCGGCGGTTGCACCGATTGAAAGCGGACCACGTCACCAATCACGTAACGGCAGAGGCCGGCCGGCGTGGTCAGTAGAATCACATAGTCGACGCCAGCTTCGACCCCTTCTAACGAAACTGCTTTCGAGCCGACGTAGCCAAGACGAGATTCGTCGAACTCGTGAAGGGGGATGAATTCATAAAACACGCCCGCATCGGTGAGCAGACGAAGACCTGCTTCCGGTTCGATATCCTGCGCCGCGATGAACGCTTCCGAGGCGGGATAGACTTCGTGAAAATTGATCTTCGGTCCGAACGCCGTGCGCAGTTCGTTCACGTAAGGGCCGATCGGCACGCCACCGTGAATGAGACATTCGAGGTTT
>FTDT01000100.1_pt1 | contig 14096 bp, 13 predicted proteins | sample 1640021 | NCBI WGS metagenome assembly FTDT01 (sample SAMEA3914869, study PRJEB12502) | metagenome | biome: forest; material: soil | place: USA | collected 2012-03-12 | depth 0.1 m | reverse complement strand
TGGCGATAGTTCCGCACCGTGTAGCGAGAATAACGCCTCTCTTGCGCCAAGTATTGAAGAAATGGTGACAGCCATTCCCGCTCGACGCTTTCCGGAACCGGTTGAGCAAAGGCATCCGCGCTCCGCTCAGTTCGGGCGAGGGCCGCGGATATGCGCCCCTTCGGCGGTGCAGATTTTTTAAGCGGGCGCTCCGACATTCTTTTCGACTTCGTCCATCACGCGCGTCGCGTGTAAACGAAGCGCTCCTTCTGGATCCAGCCCTTTCATGTGCGCCGCGGCGGCCAGTTCAAAAAGCCGTCGGCCTAGTTCCGCTTCGTTTAAATTTTCGCCGAGCGCTGCGATCCCTTTTTCATTAATCGATGGACCGACCGGGAGCGACTTCTTTTGAATCTGTTTCCAGACCGCTTCGGCAAACATCAGTGACGGCAAGCGGGGCGGTAATTCTTTGAAAAGTCGCGCTGCTTTGGCGGCGGCCCCCTTTTCGGTGGCCTTGATCGCGTCCCACTGAGTGATCACTTGATCAGATGTCTCCAGTCGATTTTCGCCGAAGACATGAGGGTGACGGCGAACCAATTTCTCGTTCACCTCGCGGGCAACATCTTCTAGGTCAAAGAGCCCGCGCTCCTCGGCGAGTTGTGCGTGAAAAATCACTTGGATGAGCACATCGCCCAGCTCTTCCCGCATGTGCGGCATGTCGAGCCGATCGATTGTCTCCAGTAACTCACTACATTCGTCGATCAGGCAGCGGGTAAGCGACGCGTGCGTCTGCTCCTGATCCCAAGGGCAGCCCCCCGGGCCGCGAAGTCGAGCGATGGTTTGGCGTAGTTCGGCAAGCGCACTCATGGTCCAATACAGTGCCTGAGCTTGCTGGCTGGACGGTGCGCCGCAAGCCCCCCGGTGTCGAAACCTTAAAACTTGCGAGTTGACCGGCCGTTTGCGGAAATAGCGGTTCCTACCGATGTCGGACAAACTCACGGAAATCATGGAGTGGAAACGCGTGGAGATCGCTCCCCGCCTCCGCGACGTTTCGGAAAACGACCTGAAGCAACTCGATGCCAGCACGCCGAAAGCTCCGTCCTTCTTGCAGGCGCTGCGACGCGCCGACGGACAACTCGGTGTGATCGCCGAAATCAAACGCCGCTCACCGTCCGCTGGAGCAATCAAAGAAGGCGTCAGCGCCATCGAGCAAGCCGCGCGCTACCAAGCGGCGGGCGCGAGCGCATTGTCCGTGCTCACAGACACGAAATATTTCGGCGGAACCCTCGATGACCTCATCGCGGTAACGGATTATTTTCGTTCGCACGCCCCCGCGATTCCCTGTCTGCGCAAAGATTTCATGGTCCACCCCGTGCAAGTTTTTGAAGCGCGCCAAGCCGGCGCCAGCGCGATTTTGATCATCGTGAGAGCGCTCAATGATGACGAGATGGCCACGCTCTACGCCGCAGCCAACGCCGCTGGTTTGGACGCCCTTTTCGAAATTCACAATGAACCAGATCTTCGCCGCGCGACCGCGCAGGGCGCGCGCATCATCGGAGTAAATAATCGCGATCTGGCGATCTTCAAAACCGATCTCAGTTTAACTGAGAAGTTAATCCCACAGCTACCGCGCGAGGTCGTCGCCATCAGCGAAAGCGGAATCTTTTCAGCGGCCGATGCGCAGCGGGTGCGCCGTGCAGGCGCGCACGCGGTCCTCGTGGGCGAGGCGCTCATGAAGAGCGAAAATCCAAAAGCATTGATCGCGGATTTTCGGCGTTAACCGCAAAGATGCGCCACGTAACCGCCGTTCTCCTAGACCGCATTTCCGAGTTCCCATGCCGCTGACTCCTTCCGACACGCGCGCATTGCTCGCTTCGCTAGGTCATCAGCCGAAACGGTTTTTAGGGCAAAATTTTCTGGTCGACGGCAACATCGTCCGCAAATCGCTCGAGCTGGCCGAAGTGAAAGCGGGCGATCACGTGGTGGAGGTCGGGCCCGGACTCGGCACGTTGACGAGTGCGTTGCTTGCGGCTGGCGCATCAGTGTGGGCGATTGAAAAGGATCGCCACCTTCACGACTACCTTTTGGAAAATCTCGTGCCCAAATTTCCGGTGACGTTTCATTTGGTGGAGGGTGACGGGGTTGAATTGCCGCGGGCGGAATTGCCGCCCGAACTAGCGCGGAGCGGTTTTAAAGTCGTGGCCAACCTACCCTATGCGATCTCGACGCCGTGGATGGATGAGGTATTAAGCGGGCCGCTGCCAGAGCGGATGGTGCTCATGTTGCAGCAAGAGGCCGCGCAGCGCTACAGCGCAGGACCCGGCACAAAGCAGTTCAGCGCGATCTCAATTTTTCTTCAGGCGGCCTACGACCTGGCGCCCGGTCACAAAGTGTCGGCGACGTGTTTTTATCCCAAGCCGGACATCGAGTCTTACCTTTTGCACCTCGTGAGGAAAGCGACGCCCTTTGTTTTTGATGTCGGAACGAAAGGCATCATCCGCGGATGTTTTCAACAGCGCCGAAAGCAAATCGGGTCGCTAATCAAAGACCGAGCGCCGGATCGCATGGAACGCTGGTTGCGGGAACTCGGCGCGGCGGGATTGGGACCGCAAACGAGACCGGAAGAAATTCCGGTCGAATTTTGGACCCGCTTGAGTCCTGCTTGAAACCTCTTGGGCCCGCGCTAGTCACATAGAGTTGTCACCCATGAGTTCTCGCCTCGTCACTGCCCTGCTGGCGGCCTTAGTTCTCTCCACTCCGACTGCGACCACCTTGCGCGCACAAGGCGCACAGGCGGCGGCCGACACGAGCACGCCGGGGCTTATCGGACGCATCGTTAAAGGCGTATATGTTTCGCCGACGAACATGTTTCGCATCCAAGTGCCGGTGCTGCCCGAACTGGGCGGCACAACCACCGACTCGGATAATGGCGTGGTCACGTTTCAAGATTCAGTTTCCACGCACATCAGCGTCGGCTGTTTCGCGATGGATGCGACGCAGCGTTGGACGGAGGAGACACAAGGAAGGAAAGATTACCTGATCAATTTTTTCGCGAACATCGTGCACGAAGACTTTGCGCAACACTTCCCGGGTGCGAAAGTCGAGAAGACACGCTTTAAAGCAAACCTAATGGATGGCGCTGTCTTTGCCTATGTGACCTTGCCGAATGGGACGATGTTTAACGACCGCGCGATTTTGAGCGACGCGCTGCCAGACGTCGTCGCAAAACGAGGCAATCTTCTCTTCGTCAAAGACGAGCATGTTTACGTGATCAGCATCGAGCTCGCGGAAAAAGTTCTCGAACGGCTGATCTGGGACAAAACACCTGAGCAAGAAGACGATCTGCTCGATCAGCGCTTGCTCGATGTGCTCGCGAAAATCTCCTTCGCAAAAGTGCCGCGCGATAGCAGCAATTCCTCGACTACGAAAACGGTGAACAAACCGTGACGATGTCGGCCCAAGCTTTGGTCGTCACGCTGGTCGTAGGCGCACTCGCAGGCTGGATCGCCGGCCTAATCACGAAGCGCCGCGGTTTCGGACCGGCCGGAAATGTGATCGTCGGCGTCGCGGGCGCGCTGATCGCACGATTCGCATTTGGCCTAGTCGGAATCTACGCAGCTGGATTTCTGGGGCAGCTGATATTCGCGGTGCTCGGCGCTTTAATTTTTGTATATTTGCTCGGGCTGATCAAACGTTAGCCTGTGACGTTACCCCGTTCGTCTCGATTCCTGTGCATTGTCCTGCTGGTGGGATTCACGCTACTGTTCAGCGGGTGCGTCTATTTTCGGTTGCTGCAGTTGAAGGGCCAGTTGGGTGATTTCGATCACAATTTCGCCGCGTCAACCACCGATGGCGTCACTATCGCGTGCTTGCATCCGGTACTACTGAGCGAGGACTTGCGCTTTCTGGGGATTGATCCGAAAGCGATTACCACCGAAGGCGAGATGACTCGCTGGCATGTGCGCTGGCTAAAAGATGAGCCCCTCCACTCAACCGAGAAAACGCTTCACGACGTTGAGCTGTTTCTCGATTTGAAAGATGATCAGCTGCAATCTCTCCATATCCCCGAACGCTACTTCGAATTTTTCCCGAAAGAACTTTTCGTAGATCTGCTACGCTCGACCGGCAAAGCGACGATCGATAAATTCACGCACCGTGCAGAGGTCAGCGCGGGTGAGGAATTAGGTCAAACGCTCGCCGCGCTGCCCGCGCTTAAATCGGTGGAGAGCCTGCTCGGCGTCCCCACTGACCGTATTCAAGATCCCACGACAATTCGCTATCGGTATCGCTATCGCACGGAGACGCCGACCGGGCGTGGCAAGGCGATCGAAATGATTTTCTCTTTTGATAGACAAACGGGTGATCTGAGAAAACTCGTTGGTAAACTACCGAAGGGCACGATGAGCTACGATTTCCCGCCTGAATCTGCCGCGGATCGGACGACGAAAACACGCGAGCACGCGGAGTCTAATGCGGATCATTGAACTCTTTCGAGATGCCGAACGCTTGCCCACATCGACGTCATACGCTTGAGTTTCGAACAGATGCAGAACCCTTTCGAGCTGCAGGTTCGCTTGGCCACCGAGACCGACTTGCCGGTGATTGTAGAGATTTATAATCAGACGATTCCCGGGCGTATGGTTACGGCAGATACATCGCCGGTGACAGTGGAAAGTCGCCTGACGTGGTTTCATGCGCACACGCCGCAAACGCGCCCGCTCTGGGTCGCCGAAGTCGACGGGAAAATCGCGGCCTGGCTAAGTTTTAATTCGTTCTACGGTCGGCCCGCTTATAACGCGACGGTTGAGGTAAGTCTCTACGTCGCGGAAACAGCACGGCGGCGCGGATTGGGTCGCCGGTTTTTGCACTACGCGATCGATTGGGCTTCGAAGAATCAGATTACGACTCTTCTGGGTTTCATCTGGGCGCACAACGATCCAAGCTTGCGCTTGTTCGAGAGCTACGGTTTCGAGCACTGGGGTCACCTCCCACGCGTGGCAGTACTCGACGGGATCGACCGAGATTTGGTGATCGTCGGCCGACGGGTGGAGTGAACGTCTATTCAGGGGCGACGTGCTCTTGAAAATCTCTTCTCCGCCATGAGTGCGGTGACTCGTCACCACGTTTGACGGGCGAATTTATTCGCCCGCCATGCACGATCCGTGGATGCGAATTTTATACTTGTTGAAGACTTGTCGTCTTCGGAAGGCGAAATGAATTTCGCCTTTTAAGGCGGCGACGAGCCGCCGCACTCCATGCCGGAAGTCGGCAGATTAAGATACTCGGAGAGTGCTACTCCTCGCAGTGCGTACGCAAAAAAAAGGCGCCGGAGTTCTTCCGGCGCCTGAGATTTGTATTCGAAGAGCGGTTACGCTCGCGATTGGCTGCGTCGCCGATCGCTTAAGTCGCCACGCCCGTGTCAGGCGAAGGCTGCGAGGGCTCCTTCTGCTTGAACTCGAGTTTGTCGCCGTTGCGGATCACAAGGCACGGCTCACCGTCTTTGACTTCACCGCGCAGAATCGCTTCCGCAAGTGGGTCTTCAAGGTAATGCTCGACGGCCCGGCGCAACGGACGCGCGCCGTACTTTTCGTCGTAGCCCTTTTCAATGAGCAACAGTTTCGACTCGGGCGTAAACTCCAAGGTGATCTTTCGCTCGAACAAACGCTTCGCGAATTTGCTGACCTCAATCTCCACGATCTTAATCAAGTCGTCCTTCGACAGTGGACGGAAGAAGACAATTTCGCTGATGCGGTTCAAGAACTCGGGTTTGAAGATCCTTTTCGCTTCCTCGAGCACTTTCTCGCGCATCTTTTCCTGGTCGTTGAAGCTGCTGGCGGCGGCGCCGAAGCCCATTGAAGTCTGACGCTGCAGAAGCTGAGCTCCCACGTTTGACGTCATGATGATGATGGTGTTTCGGAAATCCACTGTGCGGCCCAACGAGTCGGTAAGACGACCGTCTTCCAAAATCTGCAGGAGCAGCTGAACGACATCGGGGTGCGCTTTTTCAATTTCGTCGAAGAGCACAACTGAGTATGGCCGACGACGGACTGCTTCCGTCAACTGACCGCCTTCTTCATAGCCGATGTAGCCTGGAGGCGAGCCGACCAAACGAGAGACGGCGAACTTCTCCATGTATTCGGACATATCGATCTGGATGATCGCGTCCTGCGAACCAAACATATTTGCGGCAAGCTGCTTCGCGAGTTCGGTTTTGCCCACGCCGGTTGGACCGACGAAGAGGAATGAACCGATGGGACGGCGCGGGTCTTTTAGATCAGCGCGCGAGCGACGCAGCGCACGCGAAATCGCGATGGTGGCGACTTCCTGACCCACCACGATTTTCTGTAGATCGGCTTCGAGAGACAGCAGTTTTTCGCTGTCCTTCTTTTCCATCCGAGTCAGCGGAATACCCGTCCAGTCGGCGACGACCTGCATCATCAAGTCATCATCGATCTGCACGCGTTTTTCTTCGCGAGCTTTCTTCCAAGTTTCAGTTGCGGCGTCCTGCTTAGCGCGAAGCTGCTTTTCTTTATCACGGTATTTAGCCGCTTCTTCGAAATGCTGCTTAGCGATGGCTTCTTCTTTCTGCGCGCAGACTTGTTCGATTTCCTTTGTGAGGTCCTCGATGTCAGTCGGACGACTGAGAGAAGCGATCCGAGCGCGCGAGCCAGCTTCGTCCATCACATCAATCGCCTTGTCGGGCAAGAAACGACCGGTGATGTAACGATCAGAGAGCTTGGCGGCAGCTTCGAGAGCTTTGTCGCTGAAGATCGCTTTGTGGTGATCCTCGTACTTGATCCGGATGCCTTTAAGGATCTGGATCGTGTCTTCGACGGAGGGAGCCTCGACCTTAACGCTCTGGAAACGGCGATCGAGCGCGCTGTCCTTTTCGATGTACTTACGGTACTCGTTGAGGGTTGTCGCGCCGACGCACTGGAGTTCACCACGCGAGAGAGCGGGCTTGAAGATATTCGAAGCATCCATCGCACCTTCGGCAGCGCCAGCACCAACGATGGTGTGAAGCTCGTCGATGAAGAGGATGATGTTCTTGGCGCGTTTGATCTCGTCCATGACGGCCTTGATGCGCTCTTCGAATTGACCGCGGTACTTGGTGCCCGCGACCATCAGAGCGAGATCGAGCGTGATGACCTTCTTTTCGAACAGGATTTCCGGCACGAGACCGCCGGCGATTTCCTGCGCGAGACCTTCGACGATGGCAGTTTTGCCAACGCCGGCTTCACCGATCAGCACCGGATTGTTTTTGGTGCGGCGGCAGAGGATCTGAACGACACGGCGGATTTCGTTTTTGCGACCAACAACCGGATCGAGTTCACCCTTGCGGGCAAGCTCAGTGAGGTCGCGGCCAAACGCTTTGAGCGCGGGCGTCTTCACTTCCTTCTTGTCGTCAGGCTGCGCAGCACCGCGCTGCGGAGCGCCCGCAGCGGCTTCTTCACCACCCGTGACGCCGGCTTCGCCGCCGGAGAACTGCGGATCGAGTTCGCGAAGAATTTCGTTGCGAGTGCGTTCGATGTCGATGTCGAGCGATTTCAACACGCGCGCGGCCACGCCTTCGCCTTCTCGGAGCAAGCCGAGTAAGATGTGTTCGGTGCCGACGTAAGAGTGGTTGAGCGCCTTCGCTTCTTTGCCGGCGAGCGCCAAAACTTTCTTAACGCGGGGCGTGTAAGGAATGCTACCCGTTGTCTTTGTTTCCTGACCCGTGCCGACCTGCTTCTCAACTGCCGCACGCACCGTCTCGAGATCCAGCCCCATTTTCTGGAGCACGCTGACTGCGACGCCCTGACCTAGCTTGATCAGGCCGAGGAGAATGTGTTCGGTGCCGACGTAGTTGTGATGGAAGCGGTCGGCTTCCTTGCGAGCGAGGGCCAGCACCTGCTGTGCTCTCGGCGTAAAGTTGTTCATCGGTTCCATGGTGTGTTTTTTATTTTAAATTCTTATCTCTAATTTAATCCGAAACTTGGACAAATTCCACTCGCTCCGGATCAGTTGTTGTTACGCACCGAAAAACTCGGTTTCGAAAACTGGGCGAACTCGGTGCGGAGTCGCTCAGCTCGCAGCGCGTCGCGCTGGTTTGACTCTAATTCTTGCTTCGAAAGTAGGACGATGTGGCCCGGTTGCGCCTCGATGAAGAGACGATCGATCGCCGCGCGACTTTCGTCGGGAAACACGCCGAGATCGACGCCCAACCGGAGCAATGAGAGCAGATTCATCGCTTCGCTCGAACTGAGCAGATGCGAGTTCTGCAGAATGCCAAAGGCGCGGCCGATCTTATCGAAAACTTTGCTGGCATCGCTTTCGATGAGGCGCTGACGAGCGTTCATCTCGTGCTCAACAATCGAATTGAGAACACTGTTGAGACGACGAATGATTTCTTCTTCAGACTCGCCCAGCGTGGTCTGATTCGAAATTTGGAAAATACTGCCACTCGCGTCCGAACCTTCACCGAAAAGGCCACGCACGACCATCCCGAGTTGGTTGACCGCGCGGACGACTTTTTCCATCTGATTCGAAATCACAAGTGCGGGCAGATGCATCATCGCGGACGCGCGCATGGCGGTGCCGAGATTGGTCGGACAGGCTGTTAAATAGCCCAACGTCGGCGAGAACGCGTAATCGAGTTTCTCTTCCAGACCCGTGTCGAAATCGTTGATGTTATTCCATAGCTTTTTGAGCTGGAACCCGGCTCGGAGAACCTGAATGCGCAGGTGATCTTCTTCGTTAACCATCACAGAAAGCGTCTGGTCTTTGCTGATCACGACGCCCGATCCGCTCTTCGAACCGGAGAGTTCGCGGCTAATCAAGTGACGCTCGACCAAAATCTGTTTCTGCAGATCCGTGAGATCAGACACTCCGATATTCAGCGAACGCTTCATCTGGGGAGCAGACGCCACCGCGTCGCGACAGGTTTCCATGATCGCGTCGCGCTGGGATGGACGAGCCCAGCCCGGGAATGGTTTTCCTGCCAAATTACGCGCCAAGCGAATCCGCGTCATCAAGACGATCGCGCACTTACTGCTCGCCGTATCGGTGAGCTCGGAAGGAGTCGCCAGTAACGAATCAATCGTCATGGCGGGACTCTGACGACTGTTGACTGAACGCTTGTTTGACTTGGTGGATTTCATCGCGGTACCGCGCTGCGTCTTCGTATCTTTCGGAGCGGATGGCTTCGTCGAGATCGCCCTCTAATCGTGTAAGACGATCGTAGAGCGATTTTCTATCGAGAGCGCGTTGAGGAATTTTTCCAGAATGGTGACTGCCCTTGTGCATGTTCTCGAGCATTGGCTCGACCATCCCTTTGAAGGTTTCGTAGCAATGAGGGCAACCGAAGCGCCCGTGTTTCTTAAAATCATTTTGAGTAAAGCCGCAGTTTTCGCAGCGCAGCCCTGTCGCGGCCGCCTCCGGGTTGAGCGACGCCTTCAGAAGCAGATCCGCGAGCGAAAACCCGTTGGGGTCAGTGACGCCTTTGGCCTGAGCGCACTCTTCGCAGAGGTCGACCTTATGTACCTTGTTATTAACGATCTGCGTCAGATGAACCGTCGCCGGCTTCGAACATAAATCGCATTTGAGGGGGCTGGCCATGGTAAACTATAGCACGTCCAGCCTAACTATCGACACACCGCACGCAAAAATGTGAGGCGAATGGCATTGCGAACGAATCCATTGCACCAACCGTGCCAGCCGGCCGATACCAGGCAATGGCGGCGGGGCCAGCCACCACGCGCAGCGCGACCACGTCTTTTCGTCGCTCTGCAAGTGGGGTTGTGTGCGGATTTGGCGCAAGCGGAGGTCAACTCGGCGGCTGCTGGATGGACGCTCGCCGATCTGACCGAATAATTAGCCGGCCACCGGGTAGCTTCCAAGCCATTTCACCAAGGGGCAGAATTTTTTTAACTCGGCGAGCGCCTCTTTCATCGCGGCATCTTCGTAATGGCCGGTGACGTCGATAAAGAAATAATAGTCCCACGGTCGGCGTTTGCTCGGGCGAGACTCGATCTTGGAAAGGTTGATACCGCGCTCGGCCAGCGGCATAAGCATGCGCAGCAACGCGCCAGAATGCGACGCGGCCTCATCTCCGAGCGAGATCAGAAAACTCGACATGTCACGGCCCAGTCCAACAGCGCCGGAAGGCTTTTTACCCAACACGAAAAACCGCGTCGTGTTATCCGCTTTGTCTTGAATATGCCGCTCAACGATCGGCACACCGTGCAAAGCCGCAGCCTGTTCCGTCGCGATGGCCGCCGCGTCCGGCTCATCCCGGGCGATCTGGACGGCCCGCGAGGTGCTAGACGCTTCGACGAGTTGAGCATGCGGAAGATGGCGACGGAGCCACTGACGGCATTGCGCCAGGGCCTGATCTTTCGAGTAAACTTTTTTAATCTGCTCGAGCGGATGGTTGGAGATCAACGCATGGGAAATTTCCAAATAAATTTGGGCGACGATCTTCAGGTCACTCTCGACAAAATTATCTAACGTTTCGCGCACGCTGCCTTCTGTGGAATTTTCCGCGGGAATCACCGCATAATCGGCTTCGCCTTTTTCCACGGCCGTGAACACATCGCCAATCGTGGGCATCGCGTGGTAACTTACGCTCGCACCAAATTTTTTGATGGCCGCAGCGTGAGTGTTAGCTGCTTCAGGGCCAAGAAATGCGATCAGCAGCGGCTTCTCCAACGCGATCGCCGCCGACATTATCTCACAGTAGATAGCGCGCAGAGCTTCGTTCTTAATCGGGCCTTGATTGAAGCCTGCCACTTTGCGCAAAACTGCGTCTTCGCGCTCTGCGACATAAATCTGGCCGCCACTCCCACGCTTCAGCTTTCCAATTTCGGCCGCGAGAGCCAAACGCTGATTGAGGATCTCCACGATCTGGCGATCCAAAACGTCGATCTGTTCGCGAAGGGGTTGGAGGTCCATATGATTAAACTGCGGATGAACCGCTCGCGGTCGTCTCGCTGGACGAAGCAGAATCGGACGAGACGACATCTTCGCTTGCCGCCACCGGCGCCGAACCTGCGGACGAGCCGGCCGACTCGATTTCAACGTTTTCCAAATTCGGTGTGGCGCCCTCCCCTTCTTCGAGTGGCAAACCCATTTCCGCGTCTGAGGGTGGCTTGCTGATCGTCGCGTTTTTCATCCACTCATCGATTTGCCGCGGCGACAAAACGTCCGACGCGGGCAGCTCGACCAATGATTTCACGCCGACGAAATCCATAAACTTGTCGGTCGTTCCGTATTGCAAAGGCCGGCCGGGCAAATCCGCGCGGCCAGTAATATAGATCAATTCGCGCTCTAAAAGTTTATTGATGCCGGCGTCGGCCGAGACACCGCGAATCGTTTCGATTTCTGTACGCGTGACCGGCTGACGGTATGCGACAATCGCCAACGTTTCCAAAGCCGACTGCGTCAAACGCACCGGTGGCGGCTCATCGCGCAAGATTCGAATCCACTGCGCAAAACGCGGATGGGTGACCAGTCGATATCCGCTGGGCCCTTCGATCAGCAGGTAAATGTCATTAGCCGCCCGGAGTTCTTCGGCGAGTGTCGCCATGGCTTCGCGGATCTGCGTCGCGGTGATTAGAGACGGTACGTCGGCGTAAAGCTCCGCGTCTTTTTGCTCGGGAATTTCCGCAGGGACTTCGAGTGCGGATTCGACGCCCGTTGGTGCGGCCGCGGTCGACCCAGCCAGGGAGCTTGTTCCATCGATAGGTTGTCCGCCTGAGTCGATCGCCGGGGCTGCGACGCCTTCACTCGAAACTGCTGCGGACGGCAAAGTCGGCACTTCCGTATCGGTATCGAGCACTTCGCGCTCGCGCCCCGCTTGCTCATGGAACCGCGCCAAAACGCCTTGGATGTCTTTAACCGAGAGCGCCTGACTGCCAGAGAATAACAGTGCCTTCAGCACCAATTTCAAATTGAAAGCCATTCGAGAAAACGGGTGAGTGAATGCGGCCGTGCTCAAGCGAAGCAATCTCGAAAGTGTCAGTATTAACCGGGCATCGTTAGACTCTCTGCGAAAATGAGTGCGCCTGTACCGGGGAGGTTGACTTTAGCCTTTAGGCCTTCCGCCTTCAGCCTTTGCCTTGATTACGCCTTGCTCGCGTTCGCGAGCTTTGGTCAGCTGCCGCTTTCTATCCATGAGTAAGACCGACGCGACGAATTCCCTCCGCTCCTTTTCCTCGATCGTCCTTGATGGACCTGACCGCGCGCCTAATCGTTCGATGCTGCGCGCGGTGGGTTTCAAAGAGGAAGATTTCAAGAAACCTGTCGTCGGCATTGCGTCCACTTGGAGCATGGTGACGCCCTGTAACATGCACATCGACCAACTTGCCCGTGAAGCTGAGTCCGGTGCAAACGCGGCAGGCGGCAAAGCGATTATCTTCGGGTGCCTCACCGTTTCCGACGGCATTTCGATGGGTACGCCGGGTATGCGTTATTCGCTAGTGTCACGCGAGGTGATCGCCGATTCGATCGAAACCGTTTCAGCCGCGGAAGGTTTCGATGCGGTTGTCACCATTGGCGGTTGCGACAAAAACATGCCGGCCTGCGTGATGGCGATGGCGCGTCTCAATCGTCCCTCGGTTTTCGTTTACGGCGGTACCATTCTGCCCGGCATTCATCCGGACAGCAAAAAGGAATGCGACATCGTTTCCGTCTTCGAAGCCGTCGGCCAACACGCCGCCAATAAGCTCGATGACGCCGGGCTCGCTAAAGTCGAAGCGTGTTCTATTCCGGGCCCCGGTTCCTGCGGCGGTATGTACACGGCGAATACAATGGCATCCGCCATCGAAGCGCTGGGACTTTCTTTGCCCAACAGCTCAGCCCAGATCGCGATCAGCGAAGAAAAGAAACAAGACTGCCGCCGCGCTGGCGAAGCCGCTCTTGCTTTGCTGAAAGCCGGTATCCGTCCACTGGATATCTTGACCAAAAAAGCTTTCGAAAACGCGATCACCGTCACGATCGCACTGGGTGGTTCGACCAACGCCGTTCTCCACCTGCTCGCGATCGCGCACACCGCCAACATTCCGCTCTCGATCGACGACTTCACGCGCATCGGAAAAAATGTGCCGGTCCTCGCGGATCTGCGTCCCTCCGGCAAATATGGCATGGCTCATCTCTCGCGGATCGGCGGTCTGCCGCCGCTGATGAAGATGCTGCTCGATAAAGGCCTCCTTCACGGCGATTGCCTCACGGTTACCGGAAAGACCCTCGCGGAAAATCTCCAAGATGTCGGCGCGTATCCAAAAGATCAGGACGTCATTCGCCCATTCGAAAATCCGGTCAAACCCGACAGCCATCTTCGCATCCTTTACGGCAACCTTTCGCCCGCGGGTTCTGTGGCGAAAATTTCCGGAAAAGAAGGTCTGCGCTTCAGCGGCAAAGCGATCGTTTTTGAATCTGAAGAAGCTGCTCTCAAAGCGATTCTCGACGGCCACGTCCAAGCTGGCCACGTCATCGTGATTCGGAATGAAGGCCCGGTCGGCGGCCCAGGCATGCGCGAAATGCTGTCCCCCACTTCGGCCATCATGGGCAAGGGTCTCGGCAAAGAAGTCGCACTCATCACCGACGGTCGTTTTTCCGGCGGCAGCCACGGTTTCGTCGTCGGGCACATCACGCCCGAAGCAGCGGTGGGCGGGCCAATCGCGGTTGTGAAAAACGGCGACGGTATTACCATCGATGCGGTCAAAAACGAACTCACGCTCGATCTCGCTCCGGGTGAACTCGAAACGCGTTTGAAAGCTTGGAGGCGTCCGCCCGCCAAAGAAACTCGCGGTGTCCTCGCGAAATACGCCAAGCTCGTCACCAACGCCTCCGAGGGCGCGGTGACGGACAAGAACCTGTGAAATGCAAAAGACTGAGGGGCTGAAGGCTGAATGACTAAAACGGGAGATTTAGAGGCGAGCTATCTGCCGATTTGGGAATCAACGGCGGCGCAGTAAATCAGCCCTTTAGTTCTCCAGCCCTTTACCTCTCGATCATTCAGGCTTTGCTTCTTCCGACTTCAGTCATTCAGCCCTTCAGCCTTTTTCCCATGTGGTCTCGTTTTAAAAAATATTATTACCAAAATTCCGAGCTCGGTCTGTCGCTCGATATTAGCCGTATTC
>FTDT01000299.1_pt1 | contig 14193 bp, 10 predicted proteins | sample 1640021 | NCBI WGS metagenome assembly FTDT01 (sample SAMEA3914869, study PRJEB12502) | metagenome | biome: forest; material: soil | place: USA | collected 2012-03-12 | depth 0.1 m | reverse complement strand
GTCGAGATATTCGAGAAGCGCACGGTTGGATCTGTCGGCCCCGACGAGGGCGGCGGCGTGTAGGTGACTTCGGCGCGGACGAGTTTGCGAACCGTGGAGTTCAGCGTGTCGCAAACATAAAGTGTGCCGTCACTGCCGACGGCCACGCCTTGCGGCGCATAGAAGTAGGCAAAGTTGCCGGCGCCGTCGACCGTTCCGGAACCCGAGGAGGTGCCGGCGATTGTATTGACTACGCCACTACCAATGGACCGGACGTCGTTGTTTCCCGATTCGGTAACATAGACCGTGCCAGAACTACTAACCGCGACAGCCGAAGGTCCGGAGAAAAGAGCGGAACTGCTCGCACCGTCACTGCTGCCACTGGTGCCTTTGGAAGAACCGGCCAACGTGGAAGCGTCGCCGGAGGTAGAGACGGTGCGAACCGCGTTGTTAAATGTGTCGGCGACATAGAGGGTGCCGTTTCCATCGACAGCGATCCCGTAGGGATTGTTAAATTGTGCAGAGCCGGCAGTAGATTGAATCGTAGTGACCACACCGCCCGACGTGATTTTACGAAGCTCGGAGTTGCCGCTGTCGGCAACGTAGACGTTTCCCGCGCCATCGACTGCGACACCGACAGGTTGATTGAAACTCGCACTCGCGCCGGTGCCGTCCGCCGAACCAGCACTCGAAGCGGTGCCGGCCAGCGTACTGACTGTTCCGTCACCAGTGATTTTGCGAATGGCGTTGTTCGCCGAATCCGCGACATAAACCGAGCCACTGGAATCGACCGCTAAACCGGCCGGCTGATTGAAACGCGCCGTACCCGCAGCGCCATCGACAAATCCAGCTGCGCCCGCTGCCCCGGCCCAAGTTGTCACATTCCCGTCAGAGGTAATCTTGCGAATCGTATTGTTGAACGTGTCCGCGATATAAAGCGTCCCGCTGCTATCAATGGCGATTCCGCGCGGTCCATTGAACTGAGCGGCGGTGCCTGCACCATCGGCTGATCCGGATTGGCCGGCGGCGCCAGCGACGGTAGAAACGGACCAATTGGCGGACTCTTGCGCCTGGAGTGGAACAGCAAAACTTGCGAGCAGACTCGCGCCACAAAGCACGGCAGACCAGCGCAAGCGCAGGGGGAAAGGAATTACAATTCCGCGGATCATAGGACAGCGGCCAAGAGAGTTGAAGGGGATACCCCAACTTCGGATGGCCTGACTCCCGGGCTAAATCGATTTGTGTAAAGGACCGGTCAATCGTCCGAGATCCATGCAAAGGAGGGCCTTCGCGCCACCCCGTCCCTCTCCGCTCCAAATTCGAAAGCCACTGCCAGGAACTCGCCACCAACATCATGTCCCCAAACAGACTCAGTGCATGCACGAATGCAGCGGGCACCTGGCAGGGCTAAAGTAATGAACTCAGCGAAATGAAATTTTTTGCCGCCTTACGATGTTATTGTACGTAATGATAACTCGAATACAAAAAAACTCAATCACACGACGCTTCAGCCCAGGCGGTGGCTCGCTGAAAGGTCCACCGGTATCGAAGTCCGGGTTTCGTACTTGGCTCAACGTGCGTGGCCTTCACTCGTTAGAGTCGACTAGACCGCGCCGTCACGAAACGGGAATGGGTTAACTTCGTTGGACTGATGCGCCGAGATGCCAGCTGACGGGCACATATGTGCATGACGCCGTGGCGGGAAGTCCGCGCTGATTCGTGCGCAGCAAGCTGACCACCTGCTCTACCGCCTGTGCCCCAACGCGAGTGTGATCGGCGACGATCCCGGCAATCTCGGTCTGCGTTGGGGGAACGTTTAGGCCGGCGAAGGCCACGTCATCGCGAAGGGCGATGCGATGAGCGCGCAAAACTTCGAGCATCTCGAGTTGGTCGCAAATAACTGCGTCCAGACGATGCTTTTGTATCCATCGCGGCATGACATCCGAGCGATCATCTTCGGGCAACTCCAACATCGGCGCGAAAAACGCCTCGCCGCTGCGTTGCTGCTCGAGTAAAAAACCTGCGCGTGCAAAATCATCCTGTCGCGGCTGCGTCGCCGGTGTAGTGGCCAAGCCAATACGCCGGTAGCCGAGCTCTCGCAGCGAACGCACCGCGATGCGGGCCGCTTGTCGCTGATCGACGCAGACGCTGTAGAGCGGAACCGTGATTTGGGTGCTTTCGATTTTAACGGCACTATAGTCGGGCCAATCGAAAGCCAGTCGGGTCGTGGCCGATCGACATGCCCCGAGAATCAGGCTGGCGATTCCGCGCGCACGCAGGATCGAGTGCAGGCGCTCCGGTGTGAGTTGATTGCGATGAAGTAAAAAAAGCTCAATCTGACAATGCATCGACTCGGCGGCGGCCCGCGCCCCGGCCCAGATTTCACTGTGGACCCGCGCTTTTTCCAGCGCCGAGCGAGATTCAAAGTCGGCCACGAATGCGATCACCGGCGGAGCCTTGTGTGGAAGCACCTCGAGACGATGTGTATTGAACGCATCGAGTAACGGATCGGGCCGATAGCCGAGTTTGCGCGCGGCCAGCCGCACACGTTTGCGCGTCGCTTCGGAAATCCCCGGGTGATTGCGAAGCGCGAGCGAAACAGTCGAGGGGTGGACATCGCCAGCCAGACGCGCGACGTCGCGCATCGTGGGCCGTTGATTACTGACCGTCTTGGGCGCGGAGCGGAGCGGAAGAGCCGTCATACCAATTTCCTTGGACAAGCGTGGTGGTGGCGAGATTGGGACTATGGCGGCGTTCGGAGCGCAGCAAGGTCGCGAGCAGCGTGGAGGCGCGCTGTCCGACCAATCCCATATTTGAAACGATTCCGGCAAGTGCGGGATTTTTCCGCGACATACAAAGGCAGGCGCAGGCGATGTCCTGCGGCACGCGATAGCCGGACTCAGAAAGCAATTGACGAATGCTGGTCCAATTGCAGATCACTGCGTCGATTTTGTGTTCTTTGATCCACGCTCCCAACAGCGGAATGACATCGGGTCCAGAGGCATTGCGCGGGAAAAGCAACGGCGGAATCCAATCCTTGGTCCCGATATCTGGCATCTCCGCGAGCAAACCCGAGACATGCATGTCATCGGTGCCTTCTTCGTCGTGCAGACCGACTGCTATGCCCAGACGCCGATACCCGAGCGCGCGCATCTGTTGGATCGCTACACGAACACCGTTAAATTGATCGGTCGAGACAATCGCGACCGGAGGATCCATATGACGTGAGTCGACTTTGACGACGCAGAATTCACTCCACGGAAGTTCGAGCGTGGCGCGGCCGGATTCGAAACCGCCGATGATGAGTCCGGTGATGCTATTTTTCTTTAGATATTTGTAGAGCGACGCCGATGTGTGCTCGCCCGCTCCCAAAAGCAGCAGCTCGAATTTGTACCCTAGAGCTTCCGACTGACGTTGCGCTCCGTCGAGCAGCGCGCGATGCGCCGAATGACGCTGAAATTCTTCGAGCGGCGAAATGTTTGAGATGAACGCGATCCGCGGAATGAAACTTTGGTTAGCGCCGCGTGAGCGCCGATTGCTCAGCGCAGAAAAGATTGCATCGCGTTGGTAGCCGATACGGCCCGCGGCCGATACGATGCGATCGCGGGTGGTTGCCGGGATACTCGGATGGCCGCGCAAAGCCATCGACACGGTAGTGAAGTGAACGCCGGCAACGCGGGCTACGTCTTTAATCGTTGGGTTCGAAAACACGGGGGGATAACCAACTAACTCAACTGAATGAATTCGCCGAGGCTCAGTCAAGCTTGAGCTGGGTCGGACGGAGGGCAGGGGACTCTTACATACAACGCGGGCGTTCGCGTTTTATTAAACGACTTTTGGAATTTCTGGAAAAAAAGCCACACCTCTAGAAACAGCCTTTTTAAGACCTTGAAGCTAAGGCGCGATGAAGCGGAATGAACAGCGTGTTGAGGTTAGGAAAGAGCAAAATGCGCTTCGCATGCACTCAGTAGAGTGCAACAGGTTGCATGGAGATGGTGGGCTATTTCAGTTCGACGCGTGGTTCGCCGCTAAGGTTGCGGAGTTTTTTCAACAGCTCCGCGGACGGCGTGATCTTCCGTTGCTCCAGGGCGAGTAGCAACGCCCCTGCGGTCGGGGAAAGTGCTGGGCGACAAAGATTGACGTTGGTCAGTTTTTTGAGAGCGCCCCGAACTTTTTCAAAGTATTCAGAATTCTGAGACAGACCCCCCACGAAGATTGCTTCAACGGAACGCGCTGCGAAAATCCTTTCAGCGGCCGTTGCGACCATCCAGGCAAGTTGCTGGGTTCCCTCCTCGACCCAGCGCGTCGCCGATGGGTCGCCTTCGCGCCAGGCCCGCAGGACGAGCTGCGCGAGTCGGGCGATTTGAGGCCGCGCTTCCGCAAACGATCGAGTCCACTGCAGCGCTGCGGCGGGGTCGCGCAAATTTTCCGCATCTTCGAGTTGCCCGATAACCGCGGTTCGTGGAGCGCGTTCTTCCCATGTACGCACGGCCTCGCGCAGCAGTTGCAGTCCGAGCGAGTAACCGCTTCCCGCATCGTCGATCAGCGGACCCCAACCACCGACTTGAGTGGTGGCCCCGTTTTCGTCGCGAGCGTAGCAGGCCGAACCGGTACCCGCGATCAAGACGATGCCTGGCTTACCGCTAAGCCCTCCTGCCAGCGCGATCCGCAAATCGTGATCCCAGGCAACGGCCCCCGGATTTAATCCTGGAAACAGTTCTTGCCAGAGTGGATCGACGGCAGCTTGCGCGGCGAAAGCGCGCACACCGGCGATGCCGCAGAACGCCGCGCTCACCGTTTGCGAGGTGAGCCCAGCGTATTGCCACGCCGCGGTAAATGCGCTGCGCAGATTTTCGCGAGCCGCAGTTACGCCGAGCTGCGATGGATTGCAGCCTTCGGCGCGGCCTACTCCAAATATCGTGCCGTCCGCCGACGCGACGATGGCGCGAGTCGTCGAGCCACCCCCGTCGATTCCTGCAAAAAGCTCGGAATCGCCAGAGGTTGGACTCGTCATTGTAGTGTTAAGAGGACTACAGGCAGATCAAACGATGCGATTTTCCCGCATCACTTCTGTGAACCATTGAGCGCTCAATTTCGGCGTGCGCTTCTGCGTCTTGAAGTCGTTGTAGACGATGCCGAATCGTTTGCCGTAGCCCCAGGCCCATTCGTAATTGTCGATAAACGACCAGAGAAAATAACCGCGGCAGCCAATCCCTTCTTTGATCGCGCGGTGCACGTTGACCAAATAATTACGGACATAGTCGCGGCGGTGCAAGTCGAGCACTTCGCCCTCCTTGGTCATGTCTTCATCATAGCCAGCGCCATTTTCCGTGATATAGAAATCGTCGACTCCGTAGAGCGCTTTTGCATGGCGCATCGCCCAGTAAATCGACTGCGGCGCGTGCAAGAGCCAGCCCTGGGCAGCTTGTGGATATTGCGCTGGGAAGGGGATGCGCTCTTCGCCGCCGCGCGGCGCTTTCCGCACGAAGTAGCCGGTATAAACGTTTAGTCCGAGAAAATCAGTGGGCTGGGAGATCAGCTCCATGTCGCCCTTTTGCACGACAGGGCGATCGGCGCCGCAGCGTTTCAAATACTCGGCTGGGTATTTTCCGGTGAAGATCGGCGCGAGAATATGGGCGTTGTCGCGCGCGAAATTTTTCTGCGCGATGGCCACGGTCTCTTCGTTTTCGACGTATGGAATCGCGATGTCAGGATTGTGGGTGAGACCGACGCGTGCCCCACGTCCACCAAATTGCCGGACCGCGCGCACGGCGTAACCGTGAGCGAGAATCGCGTGGTGATAAGCCTGGTTGATGACCTTCTTGGATTCGTTCGCGCCCGGAGCATGTTCTCCGCGTTCATAGGAAAGGCCGATGAAGCACGGAATTTCATTCAACGTGATCCAGTTTTTGATGCGATCGCCGTAAGCTTTAACGATTGTTTCCGCGTAAATCGCGAAGCGTTCAGGAATTTCGCGAACGCGCCAGCCGCCGATGTCTTCGAGAACTTGCGGCAAATCCCAGTGGTAAAAAGTAACCCAGGGCGTGATCCCGTTCTTGAGCGCGGTATCGATGACGCGGTTATAAAAATCGACGCCCTTGCTGTTCACCGTCGCATCGCCGTTCGGGTGAATCCGAGGCCACGCGATCGACATGCGGTAATTCTTGATCCCGAGCTTCCGCATCAACGCGAAGTCTTCCTTGTAACGGTGATAATGATCGCAGGCAACCGCAGGGGTATCGCCGTTGATGACTTTGCCTGGGATCGTCGCGAAGCGGTCCCAGATCGATTCGCCTTTGCCATCTTCGGTGGCGGCGCCTTCGATTTGAGCAGCCGCCGTCGCGGTGCCCCAAACGAAATTTTTCGGGAAACGGTAAGTATCGGTCATTGGAGGAGGAGGGGGCTGGACACGACGAGACCCGGAAGTTCGCCGCGTCACAAGCCGCGCATCGGAGCGATGAACCGATCAGTGCGCAACGCTGCTTTTCGAAAATTACCTCTGAGCAAGGCAATTTTCGCGGGTCCTCATCCTACATTTTGAATGACGCGCTGAGTTGGAAAACCGCGCTGATAATGGCAAAGGCAATGAAGCCGACGAAAACAAACACTGTTAACAGAACGCCGCTCGCGATCACCTTGGTGAACACGTTGAGCTGCGAGCTGATCGACTTTTGATATGCCATCGAAATCTTTTTTAAACTCGGAACGATGTTGCCGGTGTTCTCGCCCACGGCGAGCTGGTCCAACACGAGGGCCGGAAAACAACCGGTGCGTTGCAACGATGTTGAGAGAGCCTCACCCTCCAACACGCGCGCGGTCGCTTCATCGAAGGCGCGACGATGAACCACATTTGTGATCTGCTTCTCTGTCATGCGAAGTGCTTCTGCGGCGGTGATGCCGTTCTCTAAAAGCACCGACAGCGTCTGACTGAACGCGAGTACGGAACGACTCACGGTGAATGGCCCGAAGAGCGGGAGCTTAAGCGCCCAAGAATCGGATGCCTCGCGACCGGCGTTGGTCTTGCGCCAGCGCCAGAAGGCAATTGCTCCGAAGATCGCCGCGGCAACGACGAAAATGCCGTAGTGCAGTGCGAAGCTCGAAAAGCCCACGAGGATTTGCGTTGAGACTGGCAGTTTTCCGCCGAGCGAATTCAGCAGTCCCTGCAGTCGCGGCAGCAGGAAAAACAGGAAAAATAAAATCACTCCGCTCGCGACGAAGACCATGAACACGGGATAGGCCAGCGCGGTGAGCAACTGGCTCCGCAATTCTTTTTGCTCGATGAGGTGCGTGATGATGCGACCCAAAACTTCGTGCAGGCTGCCCGTCGCCTCGCCCGCCTGAATCAGATTCACTGTGGCTGCATCGAACACCGCAGGAAAATCGCTCATCGCACGCGAGAGTGGCGCGCCTTCGCTCAGGCGTTCCCACAAGTTAATGCAAAGCTGGCGCAGGGATGGTTCTTGAATGCGTACCGACAGAAGCCGCACCGCTTCGCCCGCGGACAAACCACTCGAAATCAAGTCTTCGAGCGCTTGCAAAAATGGCAGCCGCTCCTTGCGAGAAAGTTTAACCGCTCCGATGCGCCGCGAGGTTGCGCCCGCCGCGCGCGGGTCGGTTTCACCATTTTTTGGTGCAGCCGCCTTGCGCACTCCTGCGCGCGTGTTGGCTGCTTCTTCGACGCGCACAGGCTGCAAACCGCGCGCGCTGAGCAAACGGAGGACGTCTTTTCGCGATCCCGCCTCGATGGTCGCAGAGACCGATTCACCCGCACGATCTTTGGCGGTATAAGTGAAACGGGGCATGAATTATTTTTCGACCACCGTGATCACGCGCAGCACTTCATCGAGTGTCGTGTGACCCGCACGGACTTTTTCCCAACCCGATTGCTGCAGCGTGCGCATCCCGTGGGAGCGCGCACACTGCGCCAGCGTGCGTGTGCTTTCCCGCTTCAACACGAGTTCATGCAGCTCGTCGTTCGGTTTTAAGATTTCGAAAATACCGATGCGGCCGCGATAACCCGTGCCGCGGCAACGGTCGCAACCGACGGGAGATTTCAACGAGTCAACCAGTTCCGCTTCCTTTTGGTCGAGGCCGAGAATCGCCAAGCTGTCGCGGAGCTTCAGTTTGCTGATCGGTTCGGGCCGCGAGCATTCCGGGCAAAGGCGGCGCACGAGACGTTGCGCGATGACGAGTTCGATCGCCGAGGCCACCAAGAATGGCTCGATGCCCATGTCGATCAAACGCGTGATCGCGCCAGGTGCATCATTCGTGTGCAACGTCGAGAAAACCAAGTGACCGGTCAGGGAAGCGCGAATGGCGATTTCCGCTGTATCCAAATCGCGGATTTCGCCGACCATGATCACGTCGGGATCTTGACGAAGAACGTGCCGCAGCGCGTCGGAAAATTTTAAGCCGATCTCCGGCCGCACCTGCATCTGATTCACGCCAGGAACTTCGTACTCGATGGGATCTTCAATCGTGACGATGCGCAGTTCGGGCGAATTAATTTTTCGCAGAAACGCATTCAGCGACGTCGACTTGCCGGAGCCGGTCGGTCCTGTCACGAGCACGATGCCATGCGGGAAATCGAGGACCTTGGTAATTTCGCCTTGTTCGATGGCGTTCATGCCAAGGCGGTCCATGTTGTACGCTTCCTTTTTCTGATTCAACAAGCGCAGCGAAATGGATTCGGCGTAGATCGTCGGAATGGTCGAAACGCGAATATCAAGAATCGTTCCGTTGGCGCGAAAATTGATACGTCCGTCCTGCGGCAGGCGGCGCTCGGAGATGTTCAGCTTCGCCATGATTTTTAGACGCGAGATGATCGCGTCCTGAAAGCGCAGCAAATTTTCCGGCACCGGCACGCGCACGAGCAGGCCGTCAACACGGTAGCGAATTTGCAGCTGGCCCTCTTGCGGCTCGAAGTGAATGTCGGTCGCTTCGTCGGAAACGGCCTGGCTGATCACGTCAGTAACGAAGCGTACTACGGCGGCCTCTTCGTCCACCTCTGCCTCGTTCGCCTGAATTGTTTCCGGCGCGACGTAATTGTCGTCAGAACCTTCCAAGCTCCCGGAACCAACGCCGAAATGTTGGAGGATGAGTTGATGGATTTTTTCTGGTACGCCGAGATGCCAAACGATCGGTCGCGCGGTGAATGTCCGTATCCAGTCCGCAATGACATCGTCCGGCGGCCAGGCGGTGGCGAGGTGGAGAGGGGCGTTGGCTTCTACCGCGTCCGCCTTCGCGGGAATGGGCGCCTGCGAGCCGCGTTTGTAGACGATCGGCACGAGTTGATATTCGTGCACGAGGCGAGCGGGCAACAAACCGAGTGCGGCGTCGTCGGCTTCGAGATTTGTGGCAACGTCGATGCCGGAGGCGACTTCCACCGCAGTGAGCGCTTCGGGCTCGCTCACTTTGAGATGCGCGGAAAGGATTTTCATCCGCTCCCGGCGAGAGGATTCCAAAACCGCTTGACGCTGCTCGGGAGTCAGGCGATCGAGCAACGCACTCAGGGCGGAGGTTGGGGCGATGGTTTCCGGCATGAACGTTAACGTCTAAGATGAGTCAAATCCGAGGGGGCGCAAGCGAGCCGTCTCACGGGGAAGCGACGGGCGTCGGGGTGGGCGAGGGCGAAGGTGTCGTCGCGGGCAGGGCGGCGGCATCATCAGGATTGCGGCCTTCTTTTTTCAGCCGCTTTTCCTCTTTTTTCCGCTCTTTCTTGGCTTCTTCGGCGGCCTTCTGCGGATCGGCGCGGGTGTCGGGATTGATGAATGCCTTGATCACGTCGCCTTCGGACTGCTGGTTGATTTGGCGATTCGTATCGATGAGATTCTCTTCCGGTTTAATGACGTGCGGCCGGATAAAGACGAGTAATTCGGTGCGGTCGACGGTATGCGAGCGCGGCCCGAATATAGAACCCAAAATCGGAATTTGATAAATAATACCGAACTTTCCGCGGGTGACCTCCTTACGGTTACGTTGCAAACCACCGAGCACGATCATCTCATCCGAGAACACGTTGACCGTGGATTTGGCTTCGCGGTGACCGATGATCGGCTGCGAATTTCCGTCGACGGTGATGTTGCTGATGACGTCGTCCACGATCTGGTCAACGTCGAGCTGGATACTGTTATCTACGCCCACCAGCGCCTTCACTTTCAGCTGAATACCGATGTCTTTATAAGTAACCGATGAACTCGTGTTGAACGGATTCGTCGTCGTGCCGGTCGTTGCCGTCGTGTTGGTGTAACCTGCGGCCTGTTGAATCGAGCTAATGACCGGCTGCTGCTGGGTCACGTCGATATTCGATTCTTTATTGTGAACCGTCACGATGGTGGGTGACGAAAGGAATTCGACGTTCGAGCGATTTGCGAGGGGCTGCAGCTGAGCCGCGAGACTGAGCGGATGACCGCCGGTGGCGGCGTTAAAACCAATCGTGGCAGTCGCGGGAGTCGTGCCGCTGCTGGAGGTGCCGCCGTTCACGCCGGCGATATCGGCGGAGAGACCGGTTACTCTTGATCCAGTCGTTTGAATTCCGAGAGAGTTGATGCCGCTCGACTCATTAGTAGAGAGCGTGACTTCAGCGATAACGACTTCGATGCGTACTTGCGGCAGTAATACATCGACTTTGGAAATAAGATCGCGAATCAGTCGAATATCGTCGGCGACACCCGAGACGACGATTGCGTTGCTGCGTTCGTCGGGCTGGACGTCGATCAGGCCGCTAAACTCATTTGTCGACCCGAGTGGTTCGGTGGCGCTAGAGACTGCGCTCACTGGGGCGGGAGCTTGCCCCGGTTGAGTCGGAGGCGTGTTGGGAGTATTGATAACGTTCGGTTTCGACGTGGCGCTCTGCATCGCCTTCGTCTGGCCGGAAATCAAATTCACGAGCAGTGCGGAAACGTCTTTGGCCTGCGCATGCTTGAGATAAATCACTTCGGTGCGTGTGTTCGGGTCGGCGCGCACATCGAGCTTCTCGATCAAGTCCTGGAAAAATGGATACTGACGCGCGTCGGAAAGAAGAACGATTTGATTCGTGCGATCGTCGGCGGAGTAGTGTGTGCCCGAGCCGAGTTGGCTTTGCAGCGTGCCGGTGACGATCGAATTGATCTTCGTAACGATGTCGCTGGCCTTGGCATTGTGGACTGTGAAAAATTTCGGTGTCAGGCCGGCGGTGAGTGGTTGGTCGAGTTTGTTGACCAACATTTCGATGCGCTGAAGATTTGAAATAGAGTCGGTAACGAGCGCTGCGTTGCTTTTCTCGAAGACCACATAGCCGCCCATATTGCCGTTGAGCAGCATATTGATTTGCGGCAGAAACTCGTTCACCCGCTGGAACTGGAGTTGGAAAAGCTTTGAGGCGATTTGTCCGCTGGGCGGCAGATCGAGCGTGGAGCCTTCGATCATTTGTGGCGCTTCCATGCGCGCGCGCGGAAGATCGATCACTTTTAAAAATTTATCGCCTGATGGCACCACGGCGATGCCGTTTAAGTTGAGCATTGTTTCCAGCGCGAGGACCGCTTCGGACTTCGGTACGCGGCGATTCAAATTAATCGCGAAGGTCGGTGTCGGAAGTTGTTGCGGGCGCAAGACGGTTTTACCGGTCCACTCTTCGAGCAACATGAGCACGTGATCGATAGTGGCATCGGTGAGGTGCATGCCGTTGATCAACTCATCGTCTGGCGCGGGCGAAGGAGCTGGCGCCGCGACGGGCGCTGGTGCAGTGGGTGTCTGTGCAGCCGCGGTCATGGCAGAGCAGAGCGAAATCACCAACAAGCACCGAAGAGAACGCGAAGTCATGAGTCTTTGGGAATTACCGAGAGGCGGGATAGAGCGAGTAGCCAGCACAGGCGAACGATTTTAGATTGTAAACGGTGATGTGTTAGACGTGGCAAAGCGGGAGAGGTTGCCGGATTTGACACTTGCCCGGTCCGCGCAGCCATCCAAACCTTCGCGCACGATGGCGAACAGCTTCGGAAAACTTTTTTCGATCATGACTTGGGGCGAGAGCCATGGCCCCGCCGTAGGCGTGGTCATTGATGGTTGTCCTCCGCGGTTGCCCATCACAGCTGAGGAAATTCAAGCGGAACTCGACCGGCGTCGTCCCGGACAAAGCGACATCGTTACGCCGCGCAAAGAAGCGGATACGGTCGAAATTTTGTCGGGGATTTTCGAAGGCCGTACGACTGGCACCTCGATCTCGTTGCTCGTTCGTAACGCGGACCAACGTTCGAGCGCGTACACGGAGATGCGCGAAAAATTTCGTCCATCGCACGCAGATTTCACGTATCAGCAAAAATTCGGCATCCGCGATCACAATGGTGGCGGTCGCAGCTCCGCACGAGAAACCATTGGCCGTGTCGCGGCTGGGGCAATCGCGAAAAAAATTCTCGCGCTCGGAAATGCGGCTCAGTCGATGGAAATTCGCGCCTTCGTCACGCGAATTCATGACATCGAGGCGCCTGAAGAAGCGTTGTTTGCTTTTCCTTCGTTGGCCGCCGTCGAGGCTAATTCCGTCCGCTGCCCGCATCCAGAAACTGCGGCAAAGATGATCGAACGAATCAAGGCTGTTCGTGCAGACGGTGATTCGGTCGGTGGAGTGATCGAGTGTCGCGTGCGCGGAGTGCCCGCTGGTTTGGGCGAGCCGGTGTTCGACCGTCTCGAAGCCGATTTGGCGAAGGCGATGTTGTCGTTGCCTGCGACCAAGGGATTTGAAATCGGTAGTGGTTTTGCGGGTACACGGCTCAAAGGCTCCGAGCACAACGATCTTTTTGAAAACCGCGAAGGCCGTGTGCGCACGATGACTAATCGCTCGGGTGGTGTGCAGGGCGGAATCAGCAACGGCGAAGAGATCGTCTTCCGCGTCGCCTTCAAACCGACCGCGACCATCCTGCGGCCACAGCGCACCGTAACTCTCGAGGGAGAAAATACCGAGCTAGCGGCGCGCGGCCGTCACGATCCCTGCGTTCTGCCGCGAGCGGTACCGATCGTGGAAGCGATGACCTCTCTCGTGCTGATCGACCACTGGATGCGCCAGCATGCCCAGACGAAGACATTTGCTTGGTGAACTGCTAGTATCTTTTTTCGCTTCGATTAATCTGCCGTATGAGTTCTCCTGAGCCTGTTTTGCTCTATGTCATTCTCGGCGCCGCGGGCGCGGGCCGCCGCACGATCCTGAGCGACTTAATCGCGGATGGCTTGAGCGAGGAGGAGCGCGCGGTGGTTTTGGTCAGTCAGAACGAAGCGGAGACTAATCCGGACGAAGAAAAGAGACTGGGCCGTACTGTGCTCTGGTCGTTGCGAGAGGGATTCTTGAGTTTCGACACCGATGCGATTGGGGACGCGACGCATTTGTTTTTTCTGACTGACGGACGTTCCGATCCGGTCGATCAGCTCGAAGCGTTCAAGACTTGGGCCGACGGCAGCGGTGGACAAATCGCGCGCGTCATCACGGTCGTGAACTGCGCGCTTGCCGCAAAACATCACGAGGTAGCGGCGTGGTATGACGCATGTATCCACTTTTCGGATGTGGTCTTATTGAACAAGCGCGAAGGTGTCGAAAACAAGTGGCTTTCGGATTTTCAGAACAAATATAAAGCACTCTTTTATCCGTGCCTGTTTGAATTCGTTAAAAACGGAAAGGTGAAAAACCCGCCATTGGTGTTAGAGCCGCAAGCGCGCCGGGTGTCGCATTTATTCGACGAAGTTGAATGGGAAGTGGTCGACGAAGAAGGTGAGGCGACCGACGCGGAAGATGCGGACGACGCGTTCTTCGATGACGATGAAAGCGGCGTGGCTGAGCGCGACACGGCCGAAGAAGAGGTCGAGGTGCGTGCGGTGGTCGATCCGTATATAGAGCGCAACGCCGCTGGCCGCCGCGTGAAACCACTCCCTGACATCGCTAAATTTCTCGACGAAGAAGCACCTTGAGCCCTTCCTCACGCCGGATGGTTTCTGGCTCCGGAAAATAAGTTGGTTAGATCAGTCTGGCGGAAGGTGACGATGACCCAGCACGCCACGGGAACAAAAAGGCCCGGACCAATTTGGCCGATCAGCTCGTCTTCGAGTCCAACGAGCACGCGAGCTACGCCGAGTGAATGCTGCGCGAGGCCCACGTCGGCGAGATGAGCCTGAAGGTAAAACCAAAGGCTAATCAATATATAGAGATGAACTAAAACACTGCCGATTAGCAGTGGTCCGAGTTTCCTTCGCCAT
>FTDT01000084.1_pt1 | contig 14385 bp, 12 predicted proteins | sample 1640021 | NCBI WGS metagenome assembly FTDT01 (sample SAMEA3914869, study PRJEB12502) | metagenome | biome: forest; material: soil | place: USA | collected 2012-03-12 | depth 0.1 m | reverse complement strand
CGGCGTGATCGACGAGCGGATCGATTATGAGTTGCTGGCGAAGTTGGCCGACGCACGCAGCGACTGGCATATCGTGATGGTGGGGCCGACCGCGAAAGTAGATCCCAAGGACTTTCCCCAACGTAAAAATCTGCACTGGATCGGAGGACGCTCGTACGCGGATCTCCCATCCCTAACCAAGGGTTTCGCCGCCTGCTTGATGCCGTTCGCGATCAACGCAGCCACGGAATATATTAATCCGACCAAAGCTTTAGAGTATATGGCTTCGGGCCGACCGGTCATTTCCACGGCGATCAACGAGGTGAAGAGCAACTTCGCGGCTGTCGCGCGGATCGCTCAGACGCACAATGAATTCATCAACGCGTGTATTCGGGAAGTGGAGACGCCGAGTTTGAGCCGCATCCAAACCGGTTTGAAACTCGCTGCGGAAAACACCTGGGAAGCGATCGCCGCGAAAATGGAGCGCCACATGTTGGAGGCCGATCACTCACGGCGAAGCGCGGCCGCCAAAGCGGCTCACGCCGCGAACGCGTCTGCCTCTCTCCCTGTGTCTTCGTCCGGGCTCGCCTATGTTTGATTACCTAATCGTCGGCGCAGGATTCGCGGGCAGCGTCTTAGCGGAACGGCTCGCGCGTTTGTTGGACAAAAAGGTGCTAATTATCGACCGCCGCTCCCACATCGGTGGAAATGCATACGATTGCTATGATCAACATGGCATTTTGATCCACAAGTATGGACCGCATATCTTTCATACAAACTCCGCGGACATTTTCAATTACCTCTCGAAATTCACCGAGTGGCGCCAATTTCAGCATCGGGTTCTCGCTTCGGTTGACGGACGTCTGGTTCCGATTCCCATCAATCTCGACACGGTCAACGAACTCTACGGTTTAAATCTAAACCCGCAGAGCATGAGGGACTATCTCGCGACCGTCGCAGAGAAGCGCGAGAAAATCGTGACCTCAGAGGACGTCGTCGTCAGCACCGTCGGAAAAGATTTATACGAAAAATTTTTCCGCGGCTACACGCGCAAGCAATGGGGACTCGACCCGTCCGAACTCGACGCGCAAGTGACCGCGCGGGTTCCTGTACGGTTTAACCGCGATGGCCGTTATTTTACGGACACCTTTCAATCGATGCCCGCCCGCGGTTTCACCCATATGTTCGGAAATATGTTGGACCACCCAAATATCAAAGTGATGCTCAACGCGGACTATCGGGAAGTGGTTAAAGAAGTGGAATTTGGCTCGCTCATCTATACCGGGCCGATCGACGAGTATTTTGATTACGAATACGGTAAACTACCGTACCGCTGCTTGGAGTTTAAACACGAGACACATCATCGCCCCGTGTTCCAGCCCGCACCGGTCATTAACTATCCGAACGACTACGCGTATACGCGCGTTACGGAGTTCAAATATCTCACGGGTCAGGAGCATCCACTCACGAGCATCGTTTACGAATTCCCGCGCGCAGACGGAGATCCTTATTATCCAATTCCGCGGCCCGACAACGCGGCGCTCTACAAAAAATATCAGGCGCTCGCCGATAACACACCGGGAGTGCATTTCGTGGGGCGTCTGGCCACCTATCGCTACTACAACATGGACCAGGTTGTCGGCCAGGCTCTGACTTTGTTTTCGAAACTCGCGGGCACGCGTCGCACCGAGACATTAGTTTCGGTCTGAACCCTTTCCGCGATTTTAGGTCAGCACCTCCGTCGGCGACACGTGTGATGTCGCGACGGACGAAACCCCATGTTTCCTTGCTCCTTCATTCCCCGACCGGAATACCCGCGACCTGATCACCAGCGCGGTCAGGTCGAAGGTGTCGACTGGATTAATCTCAACGGTCCCTGGCAATTTCGCTTTGATCCGACCCGCCGTGGCTTTGACGAGCGTTGGTTCAATCCCGAGGGACCCGAGTGGCGTGAGCAGATTATCGTGCCCTTCTGCTGGGAATCATTAGCGGCCTGGGGCGCCGCCGATTCGGCGGGCAATGACAACTATTACGCGACCCGCGTATTCATCGACCCTCTTGAAGTCGACAAATCCAACCACCGCGCCGCGCGCCGCCACGAGGTCGGCTGGTATCGGCGCATTATTGACATTCCGAACGCGTCACTCTGGAAAAAAAAGCGGACCATTCTGACGGTCGGCGCGTCCGATTTTTTCACGGACTGTTGGTGCAACGGCGTTCACCTCGGTCATCACGAAGGCGGGTATTTGCCGTTTGAATACGATCTCACCGACGCACTTGCCGCAGACCCGGCCCGCCCGCGGAGAGCGGTGCTGGTGATCCGGGTGGAAGACCCGATGGATAATCGGGAACAGCCGGTGGGCAAACAGTGGGGCTGGTATACAACGACGAGCGGAATTTGGCAGACGGTTTTCTTGGAGCCAAGATCTCTCGCGCACCTCGACCACTTCCGCATCATTCCCGACATCGACAACGGACGCGTGCACTTCGAAGTGTTTACGCGCGACGCGCCGGAAGGAGCGACCGTTGCCATCGACATCATCCCGCCGGAAGCGTCGCCGCACCGCTTTATCGCTTCGGTTCAAAATCAGACGGCGAGCGGGGATTCGGAAATTTATCCGGTTTCACTTTGGGACACGAGCGATCCGAAACTTTATCGAGTCGTTTTTCGCCTGCTTAACGAAGACCAAGAGCTGGATACCGTGCGCAGTTACTTCGGGATGCGGAAAATCAGCACGCTCGCGACCACAGGCAAAGAGCCCGCCATGCTTTGTCTGAACAATAAACCGATTTACCTCCGCGGAGCACTTTATCAATCGTTTCATCCCGCGGGTGTGTATACATCGCCCGACGCGAAGACGCTGCACGACGATATTGCCTACGCGCGGCAAGCTGGTTTCGATTTCCTACGCATTCACATCAAGCTAGATGATCCGCTCCTGCTCTACTATGCAGACACGCTTGGCATGCTGCTGATGCAGGATTTTCCCAACTTCGGCGAAGGCGGCGACACGGCGTTGGGAAGAGACCGCTTCGAGAAAATGATGCGAGACGGCATCGCGCGCGACTTCAATCATCCGGCGATTATCTCCTGGTGTATCTTCAATGAGACCTGGGGCTTCGGCGGCCAGACCGAGTTAATGAAGGTGATCGGCCCTGAAGCCGTCGCCAATCGGGCCCGCGGTATCGTAAATTCGGATACACCGCCCGCACCCACAAAAAAAATATCGAACCAATCGGCCTTCGAATGGGTTCACGCTATGTGGCAGCTGGCGAAGTCGCTCGATAGCACTCGGTTGATCGAAGACATGAGTGTCGTCGTCTGGGAACATCTGCAATCCTACGGTCACGTCGACACCGATATCAACTCGTGGCACTTCTATCTTGATGACTACGCGCGCGCGAAGGCGCACATCGAAGGCGTGGTCAGCCAGAGTTACGCGGGCTCGAAGTTTAATTATATCGAAGGCTATCAGCAGCGCGACGCGCCGCTTATTAATAGCGAATACGGAGGTGTGGGTGCGTTGGATGGCGACCGCGATGTGAGTTGGTCATTTAAATTTTTAACCAACGAGTTGCGCCGCCATGGTTCGCTGTCGGCTTATATCTACACGGAACTCCACGACGTTGAATGGGAGTTTAACGGTTTTCTCAATTACGACCGCACGCCGAAAGAATTCGGCTATGCGCCGAACATCATCAACCAAGGCGACGTTTTGCCGATCAATGCGCCCCCGATCGAGCGCGTGGCGCCGAATGCACATCTAAGCATCGAGGTTTTGTCCTCTCATTTTTCGCGCCGGCGCCGCGAAAATGTGAGTCTCCACTGGATGTATTCGGGAATGGATACGTTGGGCACAATTCTCCCGAATCTCATTCGCGACCGTCAGCCGATCACGTTTCGTCACCATCGCGTCGAATTAGCGGGAAAACTGGAGCTGCAAATTCCGTCTGAGCCAATGCTCGCGACTTTGTCAGTCGCCGCGGTGACCCCAGACGGGCAAACGGTGGCCTCGAATTTCATCCATCACTTTGTCATACCCGACGCGCTGCCTGACCGTGAGGAACGCGGCAACACCTTGGTCTTGCGCAAGCCGGTTTACGCGTGGTCCGATGCTGCCTGGACTGGCCTCGCGTCAATCCGGGAAAAAGCGCGCGCGCAAGGTGCATGTTTCGCGCAAGGCGTGGGGTTTTTTGAATGGCGCTTCACGGACGACGCCATTCATCGCTTGGCAGTGGCGCGGCGGATTCGGTTTCTTTGCGAAGTCTCGGCGCGGCGCGGCGACACGCCGCAGACCGACAGTCACGACTTTCCTACCAACTTCGAATTGTCGATCAACGGCATACCGGTGCATCGCGGCATCTTGCCGGATCATCCGCACGACAGCCGTGGCGTCTTGAGCTATCTCCGCGGAGGACGAGGTGCCTACGGTTATCTGATTCGTGCGACAGCGGAGGACGGTTTGCTCCAGCAAATCGCCGACGCGGCCCAACGTGAAGGCGCGCTTCGTTTCCGTTGTTCAGCCCCAAATGTGGCGCCGGAAGGCGGCCTGACGGTTTACGATTTCGACTGCGGGCGCTATCCAATCGGTCCCACCGCAATCATTGAGTGGGAACAAGGCAGTTAAACGACCATGCCCGCGTTACTCCGTTATTCACAACGGGCTCGGCTCACCGATCCGGACAGCTTTCTTTGGTGTACTGGAATTGAGGATACATTCATCACGGCGCCATGGCCGAAAACAGGCCGGACCCTCGACGAGTACGAACTGACGCAACACTACGATCGCTGGCACGCGGACATCGGCCTGATGAAACAGATCGGCGTAAAAGCGGCGCGCTACGGCCTTCCCTGGCACCGCATCAATCCGCAGCGCAGCCAGTGGGACTTCGCGTGGGCCGACCGCGCGATTGAGCGGCTGCTCGAACTTGAAATCGAGCCGATCATCGACCTCGTTCACTACGGACTGCCTGCTTGGATCGAGGGCGCTTATGGGCATCCCGATTTTCCCGAATATATGGCCGAGTATGCGGGGCGGGTAGCAGAGCGTTACCGCGGCCGCGTCTTCGCCTACACGCCGCTAAATGAACCGCGCATCACCGGCTGGTATTGCGGACGGATTGGCTGGTGGCCGCCGTTCGGGACGAGTTGGCGCGGATTCGTTGACGTGATGAAGGCAGTCGCGCGTGGCATCGTGCGCACAGTCGAGACGCTGCGCTCCATCGACGATGAGATTTTGCCGGTCCACGTCGACGCGACCGATTTGTATCAGCCAATTGGAGACGATCAAAATCATGAAGCGGCATTTCGCCAAAATTTGGTTTTCCTCGCACTCGACCTGATTTCGGGGCGCGTCACTGAAATCCATCCGCTCGCGGTCTGGCTGCGCAAACGAGGATTTACGGAAGCGGATTTCGAATGGTTTCAACGGCGGGCGATCGAACTGCCATTCATCGGGATCAACCTGTATCCGATGTTCACTTACAAGGAAGTCTCGCGCAGCGCGGAAGGCCGGCTGCGCATCCGGATGCCGTACGCGGGCGGCGAGCTGATCGATTGTTTGGCAAAGCTTTATTGGGACAGGTATCGAGCTCCGATCTTCATTTCGGAAACCGCCTCGGTGGGCAGTGTGGCTCGACGGATGCGCTGGCTGCACGATTCGTTGGCCGCGACCCGCCGGGTGCGCGTAGCCGGAATTCCACTCGTCGGCTACACCTGGTGGCCGCTCTTTGCGCTCGTCACCTGGGCCTATCGGCAGGGCGAAAAACCCGCGTATAGTTATCTGAAGCAGATGGGCCTGTGGGACTTGAACGACGACTTCACGCGTGTGCCGACAGAGTTGATCGAGGCCTTCCTCGAATATAGTCAACAGGCAGCCGAAAAAGTCGGCGCACTTTCGCCGAGTGTTGCGGTCCCTTTGACGGCCGCCTCCTGAGGCGCGTCTCTTCTTTTTCGTTTTATCAGCCGCTAGGTTGGCTGGGGTGTTTGCTGCGCTATGTTTAAAAGTTTTTTCTTTGCCGGTTTTGAAGGCACCACAGGTTACAACGAGCGTGGTGATTGGGTCGACCAGATCGCGGCGACGCACCACGACCGCCATGCTGCGGCCGACTATCAACGCCTTCAAGAGGTTGGTATTCACGCGGCGCGCGAAGCCGTGCGTTGGCCATTGGTCGATCGTCGCGGCCGTTATGATTTTTCCTCGGTGAATCCTTTTCTAGAAGCGAGTCAGCGCTTCGGCATCGAGGTGATTTGGGATCTTTTCCACTACGGTTTTCCGCGCGATATCGATCTATTTTCGGAAGAATTTCCGCGTCGCTTCGCGGACTATTGTTACGCGGCGGCGAAATACATTTCGGCGCGTCAGGAAGGCACCTGCTATTTCACGCCCGTCAATGAACCATCGTTTTTCGCGTGGGCTGGCGGCGAAGTCGGTCGGTTTGCTCCGCATGCGCGGAACCGCGGAGTAGATTTAAAAATCGCGTTAGCTCGCGCGGGAATTGCCGGCATCAACGCAATTCGCGCCGTAATTCCGACGGCCCGCATCGTCAATGTCGACCCCCTCTGCCGCGTCGTGCCCCCCGCCGATCGGATGGATCTGCTCGGCGACGCCTCGCATTTCAACCGCGTCTCCGTCTTTGAATCCTGGGATATACTCTGCGGCCGTTTGTATCCAGAACTTGGAGGCAGCCGCGAGCACCTCGATATCGTGGGGATAAATTACTATTGGACCAACCAATGGGAGCTCGGCCAAGAAGGTCGTCCCCTCGCCCAGGATGATGCGCGCCGACTCCCATTGTCGCGTTTGATCCACCGCGTTTGGGAACGCTACGGAGGCGATATTCTCATCACGGAAACTTCCCATGTGGACGAGATGCGCCCGGTGTGGCTTGAGTATGTAGCCGATGAATGCGAGCAGGTGCTTGATCTCGGCGTCTCGCTCGGAGGTGTATGTCTTTATCCAATACTGGGAATGCCCGAGTGGCATTCCCCCCAGGAGTGGACGTTGATGGGTCTGTGGGACCTCCTGCATCAAACGCCCGCGATGACGCGAAAACTTTTCGACCCGATGTTACAGGCCCTGAAGAGCGCGCAACGCCTGGAAAATCACCACGCGTGGGGCCCGCTTTCACGCTTAGCGGAGCACGAGGCCTAATCCGTGACTCACCAGTCGCGTTAAAATGTGTGGATAAACAGCCCCGAGCGCAACTTGGGCTCGAACCAGGTGCTTTTCGGCGGCATGATTTGCCCGGCGTCGGCGATGTCCATCAGCTGATCGATCGTCACCGGGTACATCGAAAAAGCGACGCCTCCATCGGTATCGACCCGCTTGGTCAACTCGCCCGTGCCGCGGATGCCACCGACAAAATCGATGCGTTTGCTCGTGCGCGGATCGTCGATGCCGAGAATCGGCGCGAGCAATTTGTCCTGTAGCACGCTCACGTCGAGACGCGCCACTGGATCCGCCTTCGCGTCGGTCGGACACTTCAAACCGGACCATTTTCCCTGGAGGTACATGCTGACTTCACCGACACCTTCGGGTGAAGCCGATGCGTTCGGTTCGAGGCCAAACTTCGCTTTCACTTCATTTTCCAGCGCGGCGGGAGTGCGACCGTTGAGATCGAGGACGATGCGATTGTAAGGAAGGATTTTCAATTCGCTCGCGGGAAACAGCACGCACAGGAACCAGTTATAATCCTCCTGACCGGTGTGCTGCGGATTTTTCTGTCGGCGCAAACGCGCCACGCGTGCCGCACTCGCGGCGCGGTGGTGACCGTCTGCGATATAAGTGACGGGCACGGCGCCAAACGCTTTGACCCAATCGGCGCCTCCCGCGATCCGCCAGACGGTGTGGCGAATGCCATCGGGCGCGGTGAAATCGTGAAGCGGTTGCTCTTTCACCTTCGCGTCCACCAGTGCGGTGACAGATTTCTCGTCGCGATAAGTAAGAAAAACGGGGCCGGTGTTCGCGCTCAGCGTATCAATTAAACGGGTACGATCGTCCTCTTTATCTTTGCGCGTTTTCTCGTGCTTCTTGATCAGCTCGGCATCATAGTCTTCCACATTGCAGACCGCGACCAGGCCGCGCTGCCGGTGCGAGCCCATCTGCTGTTGATAAATATAGAGGCAAGGTTCGCTTTCACGTACGAGCGTGCCCTCGCGTTGCAGGCCGAGAAAATTTTCGCGGGCCTTTTGATAAACGGCTTCGCTATAGTGATCGGTGTTCGCAGGCAGGTCGATTTCCGCGCGATCGACGTGGAGCAAACTTTTCGGTTTCCCCTGTGCCAGAGCGGCGGCTTCGGTGGCGTTGACCACATCGTAAGGAACGCAGGCGACTTCGGAGGCAAGCGCGGGGACTGGAACAAGACCTTGAAAAGCGCGGATTCGCATAGAGCCTTTTATGCAGCCGCTGCGATGCGCCGGGGTCAAGCAGCGCGATTCCGGGCAAAAAAAAGACCCTCCGTCGCCGGAGGGTCAAAGGAGAACGATCGGATTACTTGGCCGCCTTAGCGGTGCCGCGCTTAAACTTAGTCGTGAACTTTTCCACGCGACCAGCGGTGTCAACGAGACGCTTCTCGCCGGTGAACGCGGGATGGGAATCCATCGTCACGTCGCGTAATACGACGAAGTAATCTTCACCCTCAATCTTTTCCTTGCGGGCAGATTTCATGGTGGAGCGAGTGAGAAAACGTTTGCCGGTCGCGACGTCCAGAAAACAAACGTTATTAAGAGAGGGATGGCCTTCGGCTTTCACGGGGAGAAAATATTAACCCTGACGCGCTTTGTAGCGGGGGTCGGTCTTGTTGATCACGTAGATTTTGCCACGGCGACGGACGACTTGGCAGTCCGGGTGACGCTTCTTCGCGGATTTGATGGACGAGACAACTTTCATAAAGGGACCAAAACACCGTTTTCCCCCTACCCTGTCAAACGTCTTTTAGAAGAAAAGGCGCACGGGCTAAAAGTAAAAAGACTGAAGGACTGAACGCTGAAGGGCCGAGCGGAAAATCATAGCGCGGGTCTGGTCATGGACGTCACTAAGATCATCGTGGGAGCGTGTTTTCCTTAACCTTTCAGCCTTCAGTCCTTCAGCCTTTTCCTTCAGTTTTTCTCAACGTCCTCGGGTTCGTTCGCGAGTAACTTCCATTCGGCACTGATGTTCCCCAAGACCGTTTTCCAGAGCGTGCCGTCGTGGGGATTGCGGAGGGCGCCGGACACGACCGGGGTGACGACCCAGGTGTTTTGCTTCAACTCATTCTCGAGCTGGCCGCCCGACCAACCCGAATAACCGAGGAACGCGCGCAGCTGGACCGCGGGATCAGTCTGAAGCTCCATCGCGCGCTCCGGGTCGATGCCGAACATCAATTGAAAACCTGCGCCGTCGTCGTGCAGCTTCCAGCCACAAAGAAGCAGCTGCTCGGCTTGAACCGGACCGCCTCGAAAAATCGGAACTTTGGATAGCGGGCCCAGCGCGAAATCGTGGGTCAACTCACCAAGCATCGTGCCCGTCGGACGATTTAAAACCACCCCCATGGCGCCATTTTCGTCGTGCGCGGAAATCAGGATTACCGATCGTCGAAACGTTTTTTCCCGCAAGGACGGATGGGCCAGCAGCAATGATCCGGCCAATGGTCCATTACCTGTGGGAGAGCGTTCGCGCATGTGAGGGATTCGACCGCCAAAATTGACTAAAGTTGAACGATCTTAACTCCGGCGTCTTCTAAGAGAGGTCTTACCAACAGGTCGTTATGATAGTCAAAGTGATACCGAACTTCCGCGATTCCCGCTGCCGCCAAAATTTTCGCGCAGCTGATACACGGGAAATGGGTAACATAAGCAACGCAGCCTTGCACCGAACTTCCGCGACGGGCCGCGTCAGCAATCGCGTTTTGTTCGGCGTGCACTGTCGCCTGCTCGTGATTGTCGCGCACCCGCGAGACGTGTGGCGTGCCGGGCAGAAAACCGTTATAGCCCGCGGCAACAAGACGGTTCTTCGGATCAATCTGACTGACAATGATACAACCGACATGGAGCCTCTCGCAGGGAGAACGCGTCGCGATCAACAATGCGGTTGCCATAAAATAATCGTCCCACGACGGGCGCGTCGTCAGCTGCGACGAAGCTTGGGCAACTAAATTCAAAAGCGTATGGCTCTCGGCTTCCATCGGCGACAGATTGAAAAATGGAGTTCAAAAAGCGATAGTGAATCGACGCGCAACTCCGCGACCGGTCCCGCGTCATTCCCTTTATCGAAACGACGACTGACATGATTCATTTGCCGGTCTTCCGGTGGCGTACGCGAGTGAGTTGGGCGCTAGCGATGGTCGTCGCAACCGTGCTCGGTGTTGTGCTGCTATGGCGCGCGGATCGCGGCATCGCCACGGTGGTTCCGAGTCTATACTTGGTCGCTCTTGAGCCGGCCGACGTGAGGGTTGGATTTCGGACCCACACCATTCTGACTTCACTAGCAGTGCCGGTTGGTAAAACGATAAAGTTGAAGCCCGGTATAGAGGTCGATGCGCTTTTCCCCGACGGCCACCATGAACATTGGAAAGGTCCGATGAAACTGGTCGCGCCTGTGCCGCCAACGAGCGATCCGAATTTCGTCAACGACACTTTGCTACAGGCTTTGAACGCGAATCCACCCACTGCCGCCGTGACGACGATTCAAAACGCGCCCAGCAATCAAATCCAAGTGCTTACACCCAGTGGAATGACCCGTTTTCTCGATCCCGTCATCAACTGGGAAGCGAAAGATGGTCTGCGCTACGACGTCGCCGTGCTCGATCTCGGCGACCCGAACGCGCCGCCGCGCACCTTGCTCGGCATGAGACCGCCTGTATCCGTCGCGTCCCTACAGACGACGCAGGGACCGAAGTTGGTGGCGGATCGCATTTACGGCGTGGTCATCCGTGTCACCGGCGAAAAAACCATTGGCGGCACTAGCCGTTTTCTGACGTCGCCCGACGCAACTGTCGGCGAACTTCCGAAGAAGCCGGCTCTGCTGCTCGAAGAAGCTTTCAACGCACTCACTGCCAACCCCGCCCGCACGGGCGATGGCTGGCTCGCGCTGGACAACCTGCCTGAAGATTGGAAGTCCTCCGAACTCGCCGTGCGCCTCCGGCTAACCGCAGCGACGCAACTGAATGTGCTCCCCGAATTCGCCCGCGCTCAAGCCGACGCAAAAACCTTGGCTCATCGCTAAGGTTAGGGAGATCCTCCTCGCGCAATGTGAAAAATTCCCCGGCGAGGGAAGAACCTTGGTGGACTAATATTTCCGATTTGCTCGTCTTCACTCCAACAGAAACTCGGTCTGCTCGACTGCTGGTTTGATTCCCAGCAAAGCGCGGTAGCGATCGACCCAATCGTCGAGCTTTTCCAGATAATAGCTTGGATCGTACGGCGCCTTGGCCGAATCGTACGCAGCCAGCGGCTTGGCGCGCTGCCAATCGCTTTCTCCGCGTGAACTGTGGGCCACATAGTAACTGATCCGCTCACCCATGCGCGGCCGAGGCGTCATCTGCAGCGCCGCTTCCGCCGAAGCTCGCCGGGGCTTGCCGCCATCGGCAATCCAACGCTCATATGCGTCCGGATTTTGACTGAGCACTTCCGACTTCGCCAATTCCGCCACCGGCAATTCCCCGCGCCGGATCGCGTGCGTTAGCTCCTCGATCAGGGGCACCGGCGAAGCGGTCTCCGCGCCGACCAAGAAGTGAATCATGCGATCGTTAAGTTTCTTCAGGTAAGGTTCGATCCCGCGAGAACGCAGCGCTGATCCGCGAATGATGATTTTATGACCATCGTACAGCGCGTAGTTCTTGGACTTATAACAAAACATCGCAACGTAGCGGCCATCAAATTCGAGTTCGATACCCGCGGGCAAAATCCCTAAGACCTTCGAAAGCAGCTCCTGTGGTTTTTCGAAAAACGTGTGTGACGAAAGATAAATTCCGTCGGTGTCGGCTTCCAGAATTGTGCAATCGTGCTTCTTGAACTCTGCGATCAGCGCTTGCAGCAACTCCCGCCCGCGTCGCGTGACTTCCGCCGCCAATTCACCATCGCCAAATCGCGCTCCAGAAAAACCGAGATAACCGTAAAACGAATTGATCAGAATTTTGAAATTGGACTGGCGTGCTTGATACTCCGATCGCAACTCCTCCGTCGCCGCCGTCCGCGCGAGCGTCTTGTACCGCAGCCGATACTCGCGCAGCTTGCGTAACAACGGAATGAATACGCCGAGCGCGTCGGTCCGTGGATTGCGTCCGATCTGGAGCAGCAAACTGGGATACAGCGAAGCGACATCGAAATGGAGCACGTGCCGGTAAACGCCTTCTTCAAAATTTTTCGTGTACCCACCTTCAAACGTGCGTACCTCCGGCGGAATCGGGCACGCCTGCTTCGCGTGATAGTATTCTTCCAGGAAGAGCAGATCGATTTTGCCGGTCGTGCCGCGCAGTGTCGCGTCCTGCAAAAGAATCGGAAACGTCCGCGCTTGCTCGACATAGGTCGGCAGAAGCACCTCCGCCAATCCCTTGGTTTCCCGCAAATCGTCCGCTAGGTATGCCAAAAATCTCGGCCGATCTTGCGTGAAAACTTCCGTGATCCGCGACGCGTCGACGTAGGTGCGCGTCCCCGTCTCTTCCGCATCCTCATCGGTGATTCCGAAATAAATGGCCGAATCTTTCAGCCCGAAGGAAGTCAGTTCGCGCGTCGTGATATCGAACAAGTTGACCAATAGATAAGTGTCGATCACCGCGCGCCCAGGAATGTCACAACGCGGAAAATCGATCCAGCGCTCAGCTACCTTGAGTCGACTGCTGCGAAAGGTCGCCTTTTGTCCGAACCGGCCCCAGTCGCAGTTCAGTTTGTATCGTTTGCAACGCTGCCGCAGGAAATCGAGGTCGAATTTGAAAAGATTATGTCCCTCGATGATGTCCGGATCTTCGCGCACCAGCAGTGCGGCAAAATCGAGCAGCAACTGTTTTTCGGACTCGTTTGTCATCTCCGCCAGCGTGAGCAAATGAGCTCGCCCGTTAACCTGTAGTCCGATCGCCAATACACGATCGTCGGCGCGCGTGGGGTTGCTGAAAAAACCGGGCTCGCTAGAAGTTTCAATATCGAGCTGAGCGCGCCTCAGCTGGTTGAATGCAAGATCGCCGTAAAGTCGCTTGCGCTTTTGCAAAAGATATTGGCTCTCCAACGGCCGAATCCAATCGACGCCCCCACTCTCTTCGCGCACCGGTGCGAGTACCCGATGAAACTCATCCAACGTTTCCGCCTGCCAGAGCTTGGTGAAAACGCCATCACCGGCTAGCGGCTGGATCTCCGACCGAGGCACACTCGGCAACTCCGTCGCAGTCTTCAGCCAGGCGAAAGGACGCAGCGTATCCGTTTTTTCAATGCGCACGCCGTCTGCATGCGCAACGGAAAGGTGCACCGTTCCAGAAGGCGCGATCCAAAGTCCGCAAATGATTTCGGCGTTCGCCTCAGTCAGTTCGGGCGCGACATTGAGCATAACTCAACATCCTTTTCTTCCGCATTTTCGCGAATCGAAAATCCGCTCGCAACTCGCTCAGCGCCTCTTCCTTGCCAAACTGCCCCCATGCGAACCGGTGCCGATTCGCCGTTATTGCGCGTCGTGGTCAGTAAGGGCGAAGCCCCCGCGGGCATGAAGGAGGGAAAAAATCAAAACGGCTTATAATAAACCATCGCCAGCGCGGTCAGCGCCAGCAGCAACGCGATCACGATGAAAAGTCCGGCGCGCTCACGGCGACGATATGCGATGCCCGGCAGCGCGGCCAAACCGATCAAACAAACCAGCTTCACGATTTCCCATCCCTTCAAATCGTAGCCCATCACCTTCATCAGCAATCCGCCCGAAACCAACGCTAACAAAGCCGCGACACCCGTGATCATCATGACGCGTTTTTTTGTTTCCGGCGCGGGCAACGCATAAGCGTAAAAGCCATAACCAACCAGCGCGATGACCGAGAAAACGTGAACGACGTGAAGAAACGCAGGGCTCATTGTAAGAAGGGCTGAAGGCTGAAAGGCTAAAGGGCTGAAACCAAGGCAGAAAAACGTTTTTGTAAACGGGGCGTTCGCCGTCGAGGGATCGCCTTGGCCGGCTTGGACGCGCGCACAAGGGCTCCGCATAACGGAAATGCACGCCGATTCGGATAACATCACGAGCAGCAGCCCAACGCGGCGACCAGCGCCGGCGCGCAAGCACCCCAGTTCCCCCCGCCCGGACTTCAGCCTTCAGTCCCTCAGTCTTTCTCGCAAAAATTAGTCTGATCCTCCGCCGGTGCCGTATGCTAAAAGGCTCTGGTCCTTTTTATATTAAGGTGGGAGCTTCCTCCGCAGCGTCTGCTTTCCGATTTACGGCCTAGCATCTTCCGCGACGG
>FTDT01000058.1_pt1 | contig 14497 bp, 10 predicted proteins | sample 1640021 | NCBI WGS metagenome assembly FTDT01 (sample SAMEA3914869, study PRJEB12502) | metagenome | biome: forest; material: soil | place: USA | collected 2012-03-12 | depth 0.1 m | reverse complement strand
TCGGAAAATTCCGGCGCGCCGGTTTCATTTACCTCGAGCACCGGTTTCGCCAACCGGAGCACCAAGTAGCCCAGCACCACCAGCGCTCCGCTCACTAACACGAACCAATCGCCGTGTTGGGCGTAATAGGTTTGCTGGCCGATCCAGTGGCGATCCCGGGTGAGGCTGAAGGTGTGCGTGCCGCGGAAATAGATTCCCTTGGTCTGACTTGTCATGTAATCTTGGATACGTCCGTATTCGTCGATCCAGCCGCTCCAACCGTCATTGCCGCAGCGCACGACGGGGCGGCGTAATTCGACGGCTCTGAGCACTGAGCTCGCCACGTGCTGCCACGACTCACCTTCCTTCGTGCCGTACCAAGCATCATTCGTCATCACAGCAATCAATTCGGCCCCGGCTAGAACACTTTCTCGCGAGAGACTTGGAAAAACATCCTCGTAGCAAATCTGCGGTGCTACCTCGAATACACCCGACATCGTGGTGATCACTAACGGTGCACCCGAATTTCCGGGTTTATAATCATCATCCCCCACTGGCACGATTTTATTGAGCCAACCAAGGAGGGGCCGGAGCGGAACATATTCGCCAAAAGGCACCAAGTGCTGCTTCGCGTATGACTGCGTTTGCAGACCGGACACGGGATCGATCACAAATGCGGCGTTCTTCCAAACTTCGGTCGCTAGATGTCGATCCGTGATGGAAATCGACCCAAGGAGCAGCGGCGTTTTGCAGCGACGCACCAGTTCTTCTGTCCACGCTTGAACCCGTGGATCACCTTTCACCGCAAATGGAGTGGCCGCCTCCGGCCAGAGAATTAGATCGGGATGGGTGTTCGCCGCCTTGGCCGTGAGCGAGCCTAGCGTGTTGAAAATTGAATCAGACTGCGACGGGTCCCACTTGAGCGTTTGCGGGATATCCGGCTGGACTGTCGCCACGCGGAGGAACGGCTCGCGATCCTGCTTCGTCATCTGTGTGAAAAGCACGGCGTACGTCGGCCCCATCAAAATCATCAGCGCGCACATGAACTCGGGACTGCGACGACGCAGGCCGCGTTGTTTCTCGCGCAGCAAGCGATGCGCATACGCGGCGAAACCAATGTTCATCACAATCAGGATGAACGATACGCCACTCGCGCCCGTCAGCGAAGCCGTCTGCAGCACGACGGTCCGATTCCACTGGCTCGCGGCCAGCGGAAGCCAAGGAAAACCGGTGAGAAACCAATTGCGCGTCCACTCGATCACGACCCAAAGGCCGCCCAGCCCAAGCATGCCCAGTAAACGCGTCCGCGTTTCGCAGCCAATCAAGCGCGGCATAGTCCATCGCACGCCTAAATACCAGAGGCCAATCCAACAACCGACGAAAGGTCCAAGGAGAAAAATCGCGAGATAACTCACGTGGTGAAGCCACCACAGAATCCAGGTCCAACTCACCACCTGCGCCGCGACCAACGTCCAAATATACAATTTCCAACTTGGTCGGGAGTAAGCCCAAAAAATTGCGGGCGCCGCAAACGCGTAGGCGAATTCAGATTGTGAATACGGCGGAAACGACAGCACCGTCATCAGCGCTGTGCAGACAAACACAGCGAGCGCGGTCAGCGCGGTCGTATGCTGTTTCCAGAACGACGGACGCTCGGTATACGGATCGAAAACCGCTGGATTAGCCGAAGCCATTACGCCCCGTGGCAGTTTTTGAACTTCTTCCCGCTTCCGCAGGGACAAAGATCGTTGCGACCTACCTTGGGCATGGTGCGGCGAACGGTAATGCCGGGCAACTGATCCTCACCGTCGGGCAAGCCAGGCTCGGCGACTGCCGTTGCTGAACCACCCGAGGAAACCGAAGTCGTCACTTGCGGCTGGGAATTTGACGTCGCTTGCGGCGTTGGCGCCGGCAAGCTTTCCGGGCCGGTCGCACGCGCGGTGCGGCTCAACAGCGTGAGCATGTTTTCGAACGACTGCAGATTTGTGGCGCTGCGGAAAAGACCGGTGCAGATCTGCAGCCGGACATTATTCATCAGTTCTTCGAAATACGTGAAGGCTTCCGCTTTGTATTCAACAAGTGGATCTTTTTGGCCATAACTGCGCAGGCCAATCGAGCGGCGCAACTCTTCCATTTCGGTGAGATGCTCCTGCCAATGTTGATCGATCGCATTGATGATCACGTAGCGTTCGAGCGCGCCGAGCGCCTCCGGAATCTCAACCGACTCCTTCACCGCGTAAGCCTCGCGAACGCGTTCAACGATCAATTTGGTGAGCGCCTCAGGCTGCCCGCCCACGATCTCCTCGACCTTCAGGCTGATCGGGAAATGCGTGTTAACCCAACCGATCAAGTTTTCCGCCGAAACATTGTCACTCCCCGCCTTCGTGCCGATGCCGGCAACGACTACACGTTTCTCAACTTCGTCTTGCACTTGCTCGAAGATGATATCCTTCGGCCGGTCGGCGTGGATCGCGGCATTGCGAATTCCGTAGATAACTTCGCGCTGCTGATTAAGCACGTCGTCATACTGCAGCAAACGTTTGCGGATCGAATAATTTTGCTGCTCAACTTTTTTCTGAGCGCTCTCGATCGAACGGTTTAACCAAGGATGCTCGAGTTCTTCGCCTTCTTTCATCGAGCCTTCCATCAGGCGCGACGCGAGATTTCCCTGGAGAAAAAGGCGCATCAAATCGTCTTCAAGCGAAAGGAAAAACTTCGTCAGACCCGGATCACCTTGGCGCGAGCAACGGCCGCGCAGCTGGCGATCGATACGACGCGATTCGTGACGCTCGGTGCCGATCACGTAAAGGCCCCCAAGATCGCGCACCCCTTCGCCGAGTTTAATATCGGTACCACGACCCGCCATGTTCGTCGCAATCGTGACCGCTCCGCGCTGGCCGGCGCGCGTCACGATGTCGGCTTCCTGCTCGTGATACTTCGCATTCAAGACGGTATGGATCACGCCAGCGCGCTTCAGCATGCGCGAAAGCACTTCCGAGGAATCGACGCTAACCGTACCGACAAGCACGGGTTGACCACGCTTATTAGCCTCCTGAATTTCTTTGACCACGGCGCCGTATTTGTCGCGGCGAGTTTTGAAAATAGAATCGTTCTTATCGATCCGGATGCATGGGCGGTTCGTTGGAATCACTTGCACCGGGAGGTGATAAATATCGTTGAACTCCGTCGCTTCCGTTTCCGCTGTGCCCGTCATACCGGCGAGCTTTTCATACATGCGGAAATAATTCTGAATGGTGATTGTGGCGTACGTGCGCGTTTCACGTTCGATCGTCACGTTTTCCTTTGCTTCGACGGCTTGGTGCAGGCCATCCGACCAACGACGACCCGGCATGACGCGCCCCGTGTTTTCGTCGACGATCATGACCTTGCCGTCTTGAACGACGTATTCGACGTCGCGCTCATAGAGTGAGTAAGCGCGGAGCAGTTGAGAAATCGCGTGAATCTCTTCTGAAATCCCGGCGTAGCGTTGCTGCGCTTCGAGCTTCACTTCTTCGCGTCGTTCCGGGGTGAACGAATGATCTTTTTCGAGATCGCTAAATTCCGTCGCCAAATCGGGAAGCACGAAGGCGTCGGGATTATCAGGGCGAAGATAATTTCGGCCGGGCAGCGTGAGATCGGCTTGGTGCTGACGTTCGTCGATGACGTAATAGAGCTCTTCTTTCAGACGATACATTTCGTCTTTGTTGAAGTCGCTGTTCATCTCCGTCTCGGTCTTGTCGAGCAGTTTGCGCCAGCCGGGAGTTTCCATCAAACGAAGCAGTTGCTTGTTCTTCGGATGACCCATTTTAACCTGCAACATGCGCCGCGCGCCATTTTGCTTTTCTTCGGCGGTCGCGTTCGGTTTTTCGAGCAGCTCTTTCGCCTCGTTGATGAGGCGATTGCAAAGGCGCAGCTGTTCATTGACCAAACGGTCGACAACAGGCTGAAGACGAGTGAACGGCTGCTCGCGCTCGATCGGCGCCGGACCTGAGATGATCAGCGGCGTGCGCGCTTCGTCGACGAGGATGGAATCGATTTCGTCCACAATACAGTACCAGTGGTCACGCTGGACCTGATCTTCCTTGCGCGTGGCCATGCCGTTGTCGCGCAGGTAATCGAAACCGAATTCACTAGCGGTGCCGTAAGTGATATCGCGGGAATACATTTCCCGGCGCGTTTCGGAGGCCATCTGCTGTTGTATACAGCCGACGGTCAAACCGAGGAAATTATATAGATAGGCCATCCACTCGGAGTCGCGGCGGGCCAGGTAATCGTTGACGGTAACCAGCTGCGTGTTCCGTCCAGTCAGCGCGTTGAGGTACAGCGGCAGCGTGCCGACGAGGGTCTTACCTTCGCCCGTCGCCATCTCGGAGATCTTACCCTGGTGTAACGCGAGACCGCCGATGAGCTGCACATCGAAATGGACCATGTTCCAACTGAGCTCGTGGTCGCAGACGGTCACGGTGCGTCCGCAAAGGCGGCGTGCCGCACTTTTGACAGTAGCAAAAGCCTCGGGCAAAATCTGATCGAGCGTCTCTCCAGCGGTCAGGCGCGATTTAAATTCATCTGTCTTCGCGCGAAGCTGCTCGTCGGTCAGCGACTGGTAAGATTTTTCCAGCTCGTTGACGCGTTCAACGATCGGTTTGGCGTTTTCAAGGAACTTGCGGTGTTGCCGACCGGAAAAATGCTTCAGCAGGAAGGAGATCATGAAAGGCAAAACGTTTACGCGCCTGGAGCTGGATGGCAAACGACAAAATGCAACGAACCGAGGGCGGTTTTAGGCCGACACGCTCGGTTCGTTAAGCCGCAGAAGCGGTGAGGTTAAGGCGCCGACGCTCCAGGCAGCGCGCCGGCTCCAAACCAGTCAAACTTGGGTACGGAAGTAGGCGATGGCGCGCTTGAGGCCTTCTTCGAGGGGAACTTGCGGTTCCCACTTCAGAACGCGCTTGGCCAGCGTGATGTCAGGACGGCGTTGCTTCGGGTCATCCGAAGGCAGCGGATTATGGACGATCTTGGACTTGCCGCCGACAATTTTCAGCACGAGCTCGGCGAGCTGCAACATGGTGAACTCGCCCGGATTGCCGAGATTCATCGGCCCGACGATTTCGTTCTGATTCATGAAACGCACGAAGCCTTCGATCAAATCGTCGACATAGCAGAACGAGCGGGTCTGCGAACCATCGCCGTAAACCGTAAGGTTTTCACCCTTGAGCGCTTGTACGATAAAATTGGATACGACGCGGCCGTCGTTTGCGAGCATGCGCGGGCCGTAAGTGTTGAAAATACGGATCACGCGAATATCGACTTTGTTTTCGCGATGATAGTCGAAGAAGAGGGTTTCGGCGCAACGCTTGCCTTCATCGTAACAGGAGCGTTTGCCAATCGGGTTAACGTTACCCCAATATTCTTCGCTCTGTGGGTGCACGTGTGGATCGCCGTAGACTTCGGAGGTGCTCGCCTGGAAGACGCGCGCTTTCGTGCGTTTGGCTAGACCGAGGCTGTTAATCGCGCCCATGACCGACGTCTTGGTGGTCTTGATGGGATTGTACTGATAGTGGGGCGGAGACGCCGGGCAGGCCAAGTTGTAGATTTGGTCCACCTCGAACTTGAACGGATCAATCACGTCGTGGCGCACCAGCTCAAAGCGAGGGTTATTCGCGAAAGAGCTCAGGTTAACCTTACGGCCCGTGAAGAAATTATCGAGGCAGATGACTTCATGGCCATCGTTCAGAAGGCGTTCGCAGAGATGCGAGCCGAGAAAGCCCGCGCCACCGGTGACGAGGATACGCATAGGGGGGCCACTGTGAGGAAACGTCGTAATTTATTCCAGCAAAACTGCTCACTGAAAAATTACCCAGGGAATCCCCGACCGGCTTACATGCGCGGGCCCCAATTGTTCCATGGCGGCCGTGAACTTTTTAAGTTGATGGAGCCGCGGTCATAAATAATCGGTGTGGCGCTCCGGCATATCCACCGGGGCACTACAAACTACAAAAAGAAAATGACTAAGACAATGAAACTGGCAGGGGCGTTCTTGGCCCTGACTGTGACTGGCAGTGCGTTCGCGCAATCCACCACGACCTCTTCAACGCTCGCGTCCCCCGACTTGGGCGCAGGTGTGCTGGGTCATCGCTACGCGGACGCAGGCTTCCAATACACCGATGTTAACCACACGCCGTTTGACGTGTGGGGTTTGACCGGTGTGATCAACAACCCGGTCACCAAGAACATCGATGTTAGCCTCGACTACACCTACAGCTGGGTGAAAGGCTGGTCCGCGAACCACGACAACTCGGTCAATGTGAACGGGATTTACTATCTCGATTACGGCGCGTTCAAGCCATTCGCGGCGGTCTCGCTCGGTTACGAGTGGACTCGGTATTCGTATACCCAATACAGCGAAGAGAGCGCGTACAACGTTCAGTCGAACGATGATCGCGCAACCTGGGGTGGTCGCGTCGGTGTCGAGTATCAAGTCACGCCACAAGTCTCCGTCACCGCTCAAGTTGAGTACGACAGTGACTTCAAGCGTGGTAACAACAGTGATTCCTGGGACGGCGACGTCACCGGTCGCTATTGGTTCACCAAGCAGATCGCCGCTTACGCGACGGTTGCCTGGCTCGAATACGGCGACTGGGGCTACGGCGCCGGCGTCACCTATAAGTTCTAACGAACTCGCCTCTCGCAGGCGCATCTCGCAACCCACAGGCCGCGCGCCTGTGGGTTTTTCGCATACCTGGCGTAGTGCTTCCCCAACTACGCAGATTAATTCCCCGCCGCACCTGCCTCATAACGCTCGATCCACGCGCGGTGCCACTCACCGTAATCCCCCGCTTCGATGTGCCGACGCGCCTGCGCCAGGAGATCGAGATAGAAATGCAAATTGTGAATCGTTAAGAGCGTCCCGCTGAGCATCTCACCTGCGACGGTGAGGTGACGCAGATAAGCCCGCGAAAACTGCGCCGTATAATTGTCCATGCCTTCGACGATCGGCCGCGAATCGGCACGAAATCGCTCGTTGCGCAGGTTTATCGGACCGTCCGGCGTGAAAACAAGTCCGTTTCGCGCCACTCGCGTTGGCATCACGCAGTCAAACATATCCACGCCAAGCGCGATCATCTTCAAAATCTGCGGCGGCGTGCCCAGACCCATGGTATACCGCGGCTTGTTCGCCGGCAAAAACGGCGTGGTCGCACCAACCTGTTTCAACATCTCCGGCTCCGGCTCGCCCACGCTCACGCCGCCGACAGCATAACCCGGAAAGTCGAGCGCGCCGAGCGACTCGGCCGCTTCGCGTCGCAAATCGTCGAAGGTCGATCCCTGCACGATCGCAAACACATGATGCCCTGCCGCTAAAAATCCCGTGTCTTCAGCGATCTGCTGGCACTGCTGCGCCCAGCGAAAACTGCGCGCGACGGCCTGGGCGCATGCATCGCGCTCACACGGCCAAGGCGGACATTCGTCGATCACCATCGCGATGTCGCTGCCCAGATTCCGCTGGATCTGCATCACTTCGCGCGGACCCAGAAATAGTTTTTTCCCGTCGAGATGCGACTGAAAGGCCACGCCATCTTCGCGGATGTCGCGCAACTTCGCCAAACTAAAAACTTGGAAGCCGCCACTGTCCGTCAAGATCGGGCCGTCCCAGCCCATAAACTGATGCAGCCCGCCCAACTCCGCGATGAGCTCACTCCCCGGGCGCACGTTGAGATGGTACGTATTGCCCAAAATAATCTGCGCGCCGAGCTCACGCAAGTGGCGCGGCGTAACGGCCTTAACCGTTCCTTGCGTCCCGACCGGCATGAAAATCGGCGTCTCCACCACGCCGTGTCGCGTCTGCAAACGTCCCCGCCGAGCAGCCGTAGCTGGATCCTGTGCCAAAAGGTGGAAGTGTGCGGTCATCGAAGCAAACAAAGTGTGGTTCGCATGACTTGCCCTGCGCTTGACCGCCCTGTCAATCCGTCGGTTAATAGAGCCGTGCTGCTTGTCATCGATAACTACGACTCGTTCACCTACAACCTCGTCCAGTATTTTGGTCAACTGGGCGTGGAGCAGCGGATTTTTCGCAACAACGAGATCACCCCAGCCGAAGCCGTCGCGCTCAACCCAGAACGCGTGCTCTTGTCGCCGGGTCCGTGCTCACCTAAAGAAGCCGGCGTGACGCTCGATATTATCGGCGCGTTCAAAGGGAAGAAACCGATCTTAGGCGTGTGCCTCGGACATCAATCGATCGGCCATTATTTCGGCGGGCGTGTCGTTCGCGCCGATCGCCTGATGCACGGCAAGACATCGCCCATCCATCACAAAAATAGCGACGTCTTCAAAGACATGCCGCAAAACTTTGCCGCCACCCGCTATCACTCCCTGCTCGTTGAACGCTCCACGCTCCCTGACTCTCTCGAAGTGACCGCGGAAACCGAGGAAGGCGAAATTATGGGCCTGCGCCATAAAACGCTCCCAATCTGGGGCGTACAATTTCACCCTGAAAGCATCGCGACCGAGGGCGGAATGAAAATTTTGGAGAACTTCCTCGAGCTCAATTGATCTCATAGAGGTCGTCGCCGAGCCAACTCTCGACCTGCTCCGGCATTCTTCATTCTGCACTCATCACTCTTCACCTGCTCTCATGCGCTGCCCTAAGTGCACTTCGGTCGAAGACAAGGTCATCGACTCTCGCATCAGCAAAGAAGGTAACACCATCCGTCGTCGACGGGAGTGTCTCGAATGCGGCCATCGTTACAGCACGATTGAAAATTTGGTCCGCGACAATCTGGTGGTGATCAAACGCGACGAACGCCGTGAACCATTCGACCGCGAGAAACTTTCCCGCGCCGTTCACGCGGCCTGCCAAAAACGGCCCGTCGATGAAGAACAACTCACCATGTTAATCGAAGACGTCATGGACGTCGTCGAAGCGCAATACGACGGAGAGATCCCCTCACGCGCGATCGGCGACGCCGTCATGCAACGACTTCGCCGCATCGACCAAGTCGCCTACGTGCGGTTCGCCAGCGTGTATAAAGAATTCCGCGACGTCTCGGAGTTCATGCACGAGATCAGCAATCTGGAAAAGCCCAAGCCCGGCCCCAGCCCCGAGTGAGCGCAGATCTTTCTCGACGGAATCCTGATCTGTCGCGTCTCCACTTTATCAATACATGGTTTGGCGCCCTCACCGGCAGCGACCTGTACTTGGCCGAACAGATTCGCTCTGCCATCGCCTTCACCTTGACCGAACTGGAAGGGCAACTTCACGATGATCCCGCGTCCGCCGCGCGCTACGACGAGGCCTTCGCGCGTGAAGCGACCCGCCTGCTGCAGGCCCTCGCCGCCCGCGATCCACGACGCGGCTTCTTCCACTGGAACGCCGCACGCTCCTTCGAATCAGCCACACCACTCTTCGCCCGCGAAGAAATCATGCAGGCGCTCAAGCATCTCTCGCGCTACCGCGATGCGACATTGCTAATCACTAATCTTCGCCCCGCCCTTCTTCGCACGAGCAAAGTGGGTGCTCGGCCGCAGGCCAAGCGCGAGAACGAGTACGAACAGACGCTCGCCTTCATCCGCGAATTGATCGCAGCTCGCGTCGCGCCGAGCGCGAATCTCCAGGTACTTTTCCTGTAGTGCTCATCTCCAAATGTTCTTGTGAGGCTTGCGACGGCTCCGCGCTGCCTTTCAATCAAAGGCTCTTCCGATTAGAACCGAAATCCGTTGGCCGTTTGCGACCGCCTCAAATTCTATGGCAAAAACCATTTTCGAAAAAATCATCGCGCGCGAAATTCCCGCCAAGATCGAATTCGAAGACGACCGTTGCATCGTCATCCACGACATCGAACCGCAAGCTCCCGTTCATCTGCTCGTCGTACCCAAAAAGCTGATACCGCGCGTCGGTGACGTGACCGAAGCCGATGCGAGTACTCTGGGGCACCTGCTCGTGGTCGCCGCTAACGTAGCGAAGTCACTGAGTTTAGACCGTGGATTCCGCGTCGTCATCAACAGCGGCCCGGACGCCTGCGAATCCGTCCCCCACCTCCATGTCCACGTCCTGGCCAAACGCCAGATGACCTGGCCGCCAGGCTGATTCGAACGGCGCTATTTCGCGGCTTCAAACCATTGCGTGAACCAGGCCTGCATTTCGCGCATGAGATAACGGCTATCCTCGCCGCGCTCGAGTGTGTGGCCTTCTCCCGGAAATACGATTAGGCGACTCGGAACTTTAAGCCGCTGCAAATAGGTCCAGCTCTCCAGCGTATTACTCACGGGAACGCGAAAATCATTTTCGCCGCACGCCAATAATGTCGGCGTCAGCCAACCGGTCCCAGCCGCATGATTATTCGCGAAGGCGACGGGACTCTGCTGCGCCCAAAGCGCATTCGGCTCCCATGTGGGGCCGCCAAAAAGCATTTCTCGATTGAAGCTTCTGTCTCCCGTTGACCAGAGCGCCTGTGGATCCACCGCTCCAGCCTGCACCACGAAGCAACGAAACCGCGTGGTAGTCGCCTGCAACCAATTCACCAGTAACCCGCCATAGCCTTGGCCGACGGCGGCAACGCGATTGGTGTCGGTGAACGGAAATCGCTGCAGCACGTCGTCGAGCGCGGCGCCAACATCGTCAGCCGGACCCTTCACCGGATCGCGCGCGATCGCCTGAGCGAATTTTTCGCCAAACCCAACTGAACCTCGATAATTTGTTTCCAGTACGACGTACTTATTCGACGCCAGTAGGTACGGGTTGTTGTCGACTCGGAACGAATCGCTCGCCGCCGCGTGCGGGCCGTCGTGAACGTAGAGGATAACTGGGTACTTTCGCGCCGAATCAAAACTCGCCGGACGATAGAGCCAGCTTTGCACGTCGACACCACCGCTCGACTTAAACCAAACCGCCTCCGGTCGCGGCAAATCAAGCGGCGCGCCCCGCGCTGTATTGAATTCGCTGATACGCCGCGGCGTCCATTTGCCGGCGGCATTTTCCAAAACAAAAACCTCCGGCGGCACGCCCGCGGCATCGCCAATGCAGACAAATTTGAGCGAGCTTGCTTCGTGGGCCGAGCTAGGAGAGAGCTCGTCAATGGTGCCCAGTGTCGCTGCCCCCTCCAAATTAACGGCACCGCCGGCAGCCGCCAAGCCATATAGCTTTTGGGCGCCGCCTTCCTCCGCGAGGAAAAACACGCGCGCTCCATCTGGGCTCACGAATGGATCGCCCGCCTCACGTTCAAATCCTCCGCTCAGATTCACCGGATCCACCGCGGCCCAGGGCCAAGCGTACCGCAGTAGCTTCGGCAAATGATAACTGCCTTCCGCCGGCTGCGGAAGCACGCGCACGATCAAAGCTTTTCCATCGGCTGTAAAGGCCGGTCGCCCATACGCATCGCCCGTTTGCGTCAGCCGAGTCGCCTCTCCGCCCTGCGCGGCCACCAAAAAAAGTTCTGTATTCGCTTTTGAATACACGAGTGCGTCGGCATTCACGCAGCCCGCAAAAACAATTCCGGTTCCATCCGGCGTCCAGGTGGCGGGAAAATCTTCGCCCGCGTCCGTTAACACCCCCCGCCAGACCGCGCTATTTGCGAACGGCGTGTTCGCCAACAAATCCTTCGACGCTGCTCCAGCGATGGCGTCCTGCACAAAAAGTCGCGGGCGCCGACTCTCGAACCAACGATCCCCACTCCGCGCCGGATAACGCTCGAAGAGCCGCACGTCAGCGGGCTTCGCTGCGGCTAACGCGTCATGGGTTTCAGCAATTACATCGCTGGTGAATAAAAGTTTGCTGCCATCGGGGCTCCAGTGGGGAGCACGCGCGCCGCCCGGCAATGACGTCAACCGCTCCGCTTCGCCGCCCGCGGACAAGTTGAGCACATAAAGCTGGGGCCGTTCATCTCCTTCTCGCTGGCTCGAAAAAGCGATCTTCTGGCTGTTGGGGCTCCAATCAACGCCCGCGAGATCAGCGCGAGCAGCAGTGATTTTTCTCGGCAAAAAACTACCTTCGACGGAAATCAGCCAGAGATCGCGATGCACCGACTGAGGATTGTAAGCGGGCTCTTCAACCGGCACGACAACCCAGCGCCCATCAGGACTGATGGCCGGCCGACCAAGTCGCCGCATCAACCAAATATCCGCATGGGTCGCCAATCGCTTGTCAGCGTCGCTGGAAGGTTCTTGCGCGAATGACGCAACGCAGGTCGCTCCTCCGATCGCCAGCATCACGAGCAGCTTTCGGACAGATTTCATTGAGGTAAATCTCAGTCGGCGCGCGCTTCGAACCGTCCGTCCGCCCGTTTCACGATCAGGCGTTTGAGCTCGAGCATCATCAGTGTGGACGACACTTGCGCCGCGCTCAACTCAGCGCGGGTGGATAATTCGTCGATCGTCAACATGGCGCCATTGGTCAGCTGCTCAATCACCGCTTCCTCTTCGGAAGATAACTCGCCGATACAAGGGCGTTCCGCGTTGACGGTATTTGGTTCGGAATTGTCGCTGTCCGTCGCAGCCGGGCGCATACCGTTGAGGTAACTCAACTCATCTAAAATATCCTCGACGCTCGTGAGCAGAATCGCGCCATCGCGAATCAATTGATGGCATCCCTTACTCGTTTCCTGGTCGATCCGGCCCGGCACCGCAAAAACCAATCGGCCCTGTTCGCCGGCGAAACGCGCCGTGATCATCGATCCACCATTGATGTCGGTCTCCACCACGACAGTGGCCTCGCAGATGCCGGCGACGACCCGATTGCGCATGGGAAAGCTTTGGCGATCTGCTCGCCGGCCAAAACTGAATTCTGAAACGATCGCTGCTGCCGCCTCGATCTTTCGATACAAATCCAAATTTTCCGGCGGATATACAATGTCGATTCCGCAACCGACCACCCCAACCGTTTTTCCGCCCACTTCGAGCGCGCCTTCGTGCGCAGCCGTGTCGATGCCCCGGGCCAAACCGCTCACGATACAAAATCCCATCTTGGCCAACTCGTTTGCTAAACGCCGCGCGACAGCCTGACCGTAAAGCGTGGTTTTCCGACTGCCGACAATGGCGATACACGGCGCCCCGAAAGCGTATTGCCCTTTCCGATACAAACCGATCGGCGGGTCGTAGATCTCGCGCAGCAATTTCGGGTACTCGACATCCTTCGGAATAATGAATGTCGCGCCGCTGCGTTCCATCCGCTCTTTTTCGCGCTGCAAATCGAAATGGTCGCGCCATTGCACGATCGTGGCACTGATGGCTGAGCCCACCCCTTTGACCTGCTCGAGCCGTTTTGCTCCTGTTGAAAAAATGGTCTGTGCGTCGCCCAGTTCTTGGACCAAGCGATTCATCGTCACCGGCCCGATGTTCGGCAGCGCGTTTAAGACTAAATGCGCGTCATGCTCGGTTTCGATTTCGCTCATGAATCGCGAGGATCACGAATCACTGCGGGCAAAAAATCGAGCAATTGCGTCGCGCGCACGCACGTTTCGCCACAAGTGCGAGCGAGTGCTTCTGCGGCGGTACCGTGCCAGAACACCGCCGTGGCCGCTGCGCTGAGCGCGTTTTCAGGGTCCTGCGCCAGCAGCGTGCCGGTGATGCCCGAGAGCATATCGCCGCTGCCGCCTCGAGCGAGCACGGGACTGCCCGCAAGCGACAAGTAACTCGTGCTCCCATCGGTTATCCGCGTCGGTGTGCCTTTAAGCACCGTGACAACGCCCGTTTCGCGCGCGTACTCTTCCGCACTTTTCTCTCCGGCCAAGCGTTTGAATTCACCGGCATGGGGCGTGACGATGCGCGGTTTCGCACCTTTCGTCACAATATCCGGTTGAAGCGCATCAGCATCGATCACCGTTGGTAAATCGACAGCTTTGAGCACCTCTTTAATAAAGGCCAAGGTTTCCGGGTCGCGCGCCATCCCTGGACCGATCACGAGCGCATTCGCGCGTTTCGCGCGCTCGCGCACGAGGTGCAGCGCCTCCAACGAAATTCCCCCCGACTCCGTCTCCGGGCACCCAACCCACATCGCTTCCGGCACCTGCGCAGCATAGGCAGGCAGCAGCGACTCCGGAACGAAGGACGTCAATAGCCCCGCGCCCGCCTCGAGCGCCGCGCGCGTCGCCATCATCACCGCTCCCGGAAAACTACGTGATCCGCCAATTACAAAAAGGTGGCCATAGGAACGCTTGTCGCCGTGCGCATCCCGCCAGCCTCGCAACGTATTCAAAGTTTCACGACACAGGACCGGCGGCCCATCCGAGGTCGTCGTTTTCTCGCGGAAAAAACCGAGATCAAGATAACGGAGCCGGCCCACCTTGTCGCGAAAATCCGGTGCCAGCACAAGAGTCTTAACACTGCCGGTCGCGTAAGTGAAATCGGCGCGCAACGCTCGTGCATCACTCAGCCCACTCGGCAAATCCACAGCCACGCGCATTCCCACTGAAAGTTTTTCTAAACGCTCAAAACGCTCGGCCGTGCGCTCGTCGAGTGGTGCGTGAAATTGAAATCCAAAAACTCCGTCGAGCCAGACGTCAAAAGTTTGTCTTTGGATTTCGTCCAAGGTGGT
>FTDT01000063.1_pt1 | contig 14614 bp, 12 predicted proteins | sample 1640021 | NCBI WGS metagenome assembly FTDT01 (sample SAMEA3914869, study PRJEB12502) | metagenome | biome: forest; material: soil | place: USA | collected 2012-03-12 | depth 0.1 m | reverse complement strand
TATCTAGAGCGGTCTTCGGCCGCTTTTAAAAAGTTGGCGGACAGGATGTCCGCGCTCGCGGCGGAAGGAGGAGCTACCGTTCCAGACTCCTCTTTCTACTGCGGCCCGAGCTGTCGTTCCTTTATGGATACAGGGCGGTGACCGCGAAGCAGTTCGCGCCGGAGCCAGTCGAGGGCAGCATTGACGGCTCTCACTTTCACGGTCGCGCGCGGGCCAGGATAGGAAAGTTTTTTCGACCACACGCCATGCGGCGAATACAGCGAAAGGTAAATCGTGCCGACCGGATTTTCCGCTGTGCCCGCGCAAGGCGCGCCATAACCAGTCACGGCTAAACCATAATCTGCGCCTAACCGCTCCGATGCGCCAGTCGCCATCGCGACGGCGTTCTCCGCGCTCACACAGCCATGCTGCGCGAGCAAACACTCCGGCACGTCGAGCAATTCCATGATCGCTTCGTTGCTGCAGCAGACCACGCCCCCAGCGAAAACTTTCGAGGCGCCCGCGATCTCGGTAAAACAATTCGCCAACAAACCTCCCGTGACCGTCTCCGCCACGGCGAGCATTTTCTCCTGCGAACGCAGCAAATCCGCCGTCACTTTCGCGAGCGAATCGTGACCGAAGCACAGAAAATCTTCGCCCAGCGCCTGCGCGCACGTCGCGGCGAAATCTTCCAAGTCAGCTAATTTAAAATGATCTGTCGGCGAACTCAGCCGGCAATCCACTTGGCCCTGGTGCGCGCAAAAAGCCACACTCAACCCTTCGCCCACGCGATCAAAAATCGGCTGCAGCTTCGTCTCTAACATCGATTCACCGATGCCGGCGGTGCGAATCTGCACATACGCTTCCCGCTCCAGCAAGTAGCCGAGCCGCGCCAATTTCGGCAGCACCTGATCGACGAGCATGGGATTCAATTCGTTCGGCGGCCCCGGCAGCATACAGAGCACCTTGCCTTTTTGTTCGATCCAAAGGCCCGGCGCGGTGCCATTCGCATTGGGCAAGACGACCGCGTTTTCGGGTCGATAAGCCTGCTTCAAATTGTTCTCGGTGATTTTGCGGCCGAGCCGCGAGAAACGCTCTACAATGGCTTTTTCAACATCTGGGTCGAAAACAAGCCTTTGTCCGAGTACGTTAGCGATGGCTTCGCGCGTGCGATCATCGCATGTCGGCCCCAAGCCACCCGTCGTGATGACCACATCTGCCCGCGCCCAACTGTTTGCGAACTCGTGCACGATGGCGTCGGCGTCATCGGTGACCGTGACGTTGCGCTGCAAGGCCACGCCGCGGCGTCCGAGTTGCGCTCCGATAAACGTGAGATGGGTGTTCGCCGTAAGCCCAATGAGTAACTCGTCGCCGAGCGTGAGAAGCTCAAAGCGTTTGTGCGGCGAGGTTGTAGGCAGAGGAGAAACCATACTTGCAGAATGAAAAATTAGGTTAATCTCCAGAAAATGCCAGCTGACCCATCAGATAACCACGAACCATTGACCTTAAAGGAAAAGGTTAGGCGGCTGCCGGAGAAGCCAGGTGTGTACATGATGAAGGATCGGCTCGGTCGGATCATTTATGTAGGAAAAGCCAAAAGTCTGAAGAAACGCGTTTCTTCGTATTTTCAACCGTCCCGGCCACTCACCACGCTCCATCCGAAGATCCGCGCGCTGATCGATTTGATCACCGACTTCGACACGATCGAAGTAAAGTCAGAGCCGGAGGCACTTTTGCTCGAAGGCCGGCTGATCAAGCAGTGGAAACCGCGCTACAACACAGATTTCACGGATGACAAACGCTTTTTGCTCGTGCGCGTTGACCCGCATGAAGAGCTACCGAAATTTCGTTTAACGCGTTTCAAAAAAGACGACAGCTCGCGCTATTTCGGTCCGTTTGCCCACTCGGGCTTGTTGCGTAAAACGCTCGCGCAGATGCGTCGGCAATATGGGATTCTCCTCGGGGACGCCACGCCACAACGTCTGCCCGATGGCCGCTGGCAGATGTACGATGATGTGCGCCAGGAGCTCTACGGTTTCCCCAACGAGGTCACCAACGACCAATACCGCCACCGCGTCGATGACGCCTGTCAATTTCTGGAAGGAAAATCGCGCGAGTGGCTCGAAACGTTGCGCGGCGAAATGTCCGGCGCCGCCGAGCGTCAAGATTTCGAAAAAGCCGCCGAACTGCGCGACGTCGTTTTTGCACTCGAAAAAACCCTCGCACGCACGCGACGTTTTGAGCGCGAGCAAAACGTTTCCATCATCGACGAAACTGCGCTGAGTGCATTGCAAGCCGCGCTTGGAATGAAGGAATTGCCCGAGAAAATGGAGTGCTTCGATATCTCGCATATTTCCGGCACGTTCGTGGTCGCTTCGATGGTTCACTTCGCGCGCGGGCGGCCCGACAAAAATAATTACCGTCGATTTCAGATTAAAAGTTTCATTGGCAATGACGATTTTCGCGCGATGGAAGAAGTTGTTGGCCGCCGTTATCGTCGGTTGCACGAAGAACAAAAACCGATGCCGAATTTGGTCGTGATCGACGGTGGCCGTGGACAAATCGGCGCAGCGCTGAAAGCGTTCGTCGCGGCTGACATTACGCCACCGTTCATGATCGGTCTCGCGAAGAAACATGAGACCATCATTTTCGCAGACGACCGTGCCCCGCTAAATCTGCCGCTGAATCATCCGGGCTTGCAGTTGTTGCAGCGCTTGCGCGATGAGGCTCACCGTTTCGCGAATTCTTATAACGCGAAGTTGCGCTCGAAAAAAATCCGCGAGTCCGTGCTCGACGATTTTGTCGGACTTGGAGCGGTGCGGCGAGCTGCGTTGATGGCGCATTTCGGCGACATCGATAAACTACGCGACGCATCGGTGGACGAGATTCGCGATGTCGCCGGCTTCGGCCCAAAATTGGCGGTGGAGCTGCATCAGTTTTTGCATCGCGGAAAGGTTGAGGGCGAGCAAACATTGACGGGCGATGGCGCCGCGGGGATGGATCATGCGGCGCAAGGTGCCGTGGAAAATGGAAATTTCGAAACCGAGCCGGGTGAAGTGATTGAGATTATCGAATCCGCGATCGAGGCGAGCGAAGTAGCGAAAACAGTTCCGCCGAACGAAGAAGCGATCGAGTTGGATGACGCATTGCAGATGGTGGCAGAGGATGAGGAGGATGAAGAGACGCCGCCTGCAGTCTAAGCTGCCTCGCGTGGGAGCGAGGCCAAACCTCGGCATTCGCCTCACAACCCCAATGCCGACTCGATCTGTCGACACGCGAGTTTTAACACTTCCAAACGCGCGAAGCGTTTATTATTCGCGGGGACCAAATGCCAGGGCGCTAGCTTCGTGTCCGTCAATGCGAGCATGTCGCCGACGGCGATTTCGTAGTCCTTCCATTTCTTTCGATTTCGCCAATCTTCGTCGCTCATCTTGTGGCGTTTATACGGCGTGTCCTCGCGCGCACGAAAACGCTTGAGCTGCTCGTCAGGCCCGATCTGTAACCAAAATTTAATTACAACGATTCCGTGACTAACCAGCTCGGCTTCGAAGTCACAGATTTCTGAATACGCGCGCCGCCACTCATCTCCGCGCGCAAAGCCTTCGAGCCGCTCCACCAAGACGCGCCCGTACCAAGAGCGATCGAAGATCGCCACCAAACCATCGCGCGGAATGCGGCGCCAAAAACGCCATAGGTAATGTCGTGCGCGTTCTTCATCAGTCGGCTTCGCCACCGGAATGACGCGAAAATCCCGCGCATCAATTGCGCTCGTCAACCGGCGAATCGCTCCGCCTTTGCCGGCCGCGTCCCAGCCTTCAAATGCGAACACGACAGAGCGCTTTGCCAAGTGCGCCGCTTGCACAGCATCGTGAAGTTTGCCGAGCCACTTTTCGCGTTTCTCGTCGTACTCCTCCGACGACATGTCCTGGTCGAGCGGCAACGCCAACAAGCGCGCGCGTCCCGAAGGACGCAGGGGACGCGTCTCAGCCGGCGTTCTAATTTGTCCTTTGCGGCGCTCCACACGGCGCACGTGCTGCCGAAAACGTTTCAGCAAAAGTTCCGCCACCGCCAAATCGCGCGCGCGTGAATACTCCGCTTCGATCTGTACCCACGGCGTCCCTTCGCCGGAAGTCTGCTCCATCACATAATCAGCCACGCGTTCGTAGCGCGCGTAGTGCCGATGATGTTTCCAGTGTTCCGGCGTCACGCGCCAAGCAGTGTCCTCGTTTTTCTCGAGATCCTGCAGCCGCTCTTTCTGCTCCGATTTCGAAAGGTGCAGCCAGACCTTGATCACGAGCGTGCCATCGTCGTGAAGCAATTTCTCAAAATTCCGAATCGCGGCGAGCTCACGGTCGAGATGCACGATCGAGCGACGGGTAGCAAAATGCGCGGTTAACGTCTCGGTGTACCACGACTCCGCATAAATGCCGATCCGCCCTGCTGCCGGTAGCGTCTGCCAATAACGCCAAATCCAGGGCCGCGCGCGTTCTTCCTCGGTGCGCTGATTGAACGCGATCGTCTCCAGCCCGCGCGGATCCAGCCAGCCGCTCAATTTATTAATTACCTCGCCGCGTCCCGCCCCTTCGGTGCCGGCCAAGATCAGCAGCACCGGAAAGCCGCCTTCCTTCAACTCGATTTGCAAGCGCACCAACTCCTCACGGATGCGCGGCAAACGCGCTTCGTACTCTTTTTTGGAAAGTTTAGGCGCGGGCTGCGCGATAGACGTGATCGCCATGCAGGCCCATGACTGCCTGCGCAAACTGGTCCTGTCCAGACGGCAATCTGTCCGCTTTCGTCACGTTCGAGCGACAAGCCGCGCCATCAAATTTAGCAACGTCCGATGATGAACCGGCTTGTTGACCAGCATATTGAAATGCTGCCGCAGAAATTGCCGCGTCGCACTCCCCTCGGCGACCGGCAGCAAACCGATCGAGCGATCTGGTCTCCACAATGCTTGATCGGTTAACTTCGCCAACGTTGCGCGCGTCACTGGACTGCAGTCGACGATTGCGAGATCGCATTTACTCCCAGCGATGTCCGCTAGCTCCACCGATATTGCTTCTCCCCCGGCGGAGCGAATCAGTTCAGTTAACTCGACCTCGAGTGAGGGGCGCGAGCAAACGATCGCCACGCGCGCACCCGGCAACTGCGGGATCGGCGACGAGCTTTCGCTTTTCGGCAAAGACCGCCCGCGCACGGTAAACGTGAACGTTGAACCGTGGCCTGGTTCGCTCGAAAGCCAGATTTCGCCGGACATCAGACGCACCAGGTTTCGGGAAATCGCCAGACCGAGTCCGGCGCCGCCGAATCGCCGCACGGTCGAAACATCAAGCTGTGTGAAAGGTTGAAAAAGTTTGGGCACATCTTCGCGCGCTATGCCGATGCCGGTGTCGCGAACAGAAAACTCAAACGTCAGACTCCCGTCTTCGAACTCAGCGACCATTTGCCCAGTGCCCGTCCCGAGATCGAATGGCGCCATCGATGCGCCTTTGCCGGTAAGCACGCGGACAGAGACGTCGACTTCGCCGGAGACGGTGAACTTGATCGCGTTACCGATGAGGTTCACGAGCACTTGGCGAAGGCGGCCGCCGTCGATTAATACCTGCGCCGGTACGTCGGTCTCCACCCGGTGGAGCAGTTCGATTTTCTTTTCTGCGGAACGCGCGGCGAAAATATCGAGCGCATCTTCCACGAGTGCGCGCAGATCACAGGCGGACGCTTCCAACTGCAGGCCATCGGATTCGATCCGCGAGAAATCCAAAATATCGCCCGTCAGCTGAGCCAGCGCCTCAGCACTCGTGCGAATGGTATTAACATATTCGCGCTGTTCGGGCGTGAGCTGAGTTTCCAACAAAAGTGTGGTGAACCCGACGATGCCGTGCACGGGAGTGCGGACTTCGTGGCTCATCGTAGCGAGAAATTGACCCTTCGCGCGGTCTCCTGCTTCGGCCAAGTCCTTGGCGCGCTGGAGTTCCAGTCGATGGCGCTCTTGAGCGGCGATCGCAGCTCGCTGCTGCAGCGCGTCGCGCCGCAAGCGGCGACTACGCGCGATGATGGCGCCGGTGATGAAGCCAACGATAAGCCCAAAGATGGCGCCGAGGAGACTCGGGACTAACCTGTCGGTGAAGGCTGACAAGAGGGGGTGCTCAGGCCGGCAACAAAAAAGCCGCCGCCGGGGTAAGTCGGCGGCGGCTAGAAAAAGGGAAATCTTACTTCACCAGATGCTCGGAGACGAGCTTGGTGAGTTCGAACATCGAGACAGATTTTTTGTTGTTGAGGACGGGCTTCAATTTTTCGTCCGCGTTGATCTGAGTGCGCACCTTCTTGTCCTGAAGGCCATTCTTCTTAATATAGTCCCAGAGCTTTTTGGTCAGCTCCGTACGGGGTAGCGGTTTGGAACCGACAACGGCCGCGAGGGCTTCGTCTGGTTGAACCGGTTTGAGAAACGCTGCGTTGGGTTTACGAGCAGATTTTTTTGCCATATCGGGATGCGGGTCTAGAGGAGAGTCACCTGAATGCAACGCTATTTTGAGAGGTAAAATCGCGTTTTTCAGAGGTAAATTTTGGATTCGACACTTACGCGGCAGCGTCTACTTGCACAAATTGTCGATAAAGCGCGGCATAATGGCCCTGCTGCGCGAGCAATTCTTCGTGCGTTCCGCGCTCAATAATGCGCCCATGATCGAGCACCAAGACGAGGTCCGCTTGGCGAATCGTGCTCAGCCGATGCGCCACCACGAAGCTGGTCCGCCCTCGCAAAAGCTGGATGAGCGCGCGCTGTATCCGAAATTCGGTGACAGCATCGATCGCACTCGTCGCCTCGTCTAAAATCAGCAAACGCGGATCCGCGATCATCGCGCGCGCAAAACACACGAGCTGACGTTGCCCCACGGAAAGTCCGCCGCCGCGCTCGCCCACTTCGGTGCGCAAGCCTTGCGATAACGCGTCGAACAAATCACGGCAGTCCAGTTTAGCAATCGTCGCGGTGATCTCAGCATCCGTCGCCTCCGGTTTCGCGAAGCGAATGTTGTCTAGCACGGTGCCGCCGAAGAGATAGTTCTGCTGCGTGACCATGCCCATCTGACGATGCAGCGAATGGCTGGTGAGCGTGCGAATTTCTCGGCCGTCGATAAAAACTTCCCCTGAGGTCGGCAGATAAAATTTTGCCGCGAGATTGATGATCGAAGTCTTGCCGCTGCCAGTGTGGCCGACGAGCGCGACCATCTGACCGGGCCGCGCGGTGAAGTTAACATCCATCAGAACCGGCTGGCCTTTGACATATTCAAAACCGACGTTGGAAAACTCCACTTCGCAGCCCATCGGCTTTGTGTCACCGGTTTCTGAATACGTAGCGGTTGGACGAGGATCGGGGAGCGCCACTGCAGTCGGATCGTCTACCCAATCCGGCGGCGTATCGAGCACCCGGAAGATGCGCTCGGCGCTCGCCATCGACGTGAGCGCGTCCGCGTACATGCTACCGAGCACTTGGATCGGCGCGAAAAACTGGTTCGCGAACAGAAAAAATTTAATCAGCACGTCGAGCTTCGCCTCGCCATGCAGCACCTGCCAACCGCCGACCAACAAAAGAATGGCGACAAAAAACTGGCTGTTCAATTCAAGCAAAGGCGTGAGCACGGCGGAGCTGCGCGCGACCGCGACGTTGTAGCGAGAGTGATCGAAAAGTAAGCGGCGAAAAAGGCCGGCGTTGGTTTCTTGGCGCACGAATCCTTGCGTCACGCGCATGCCGTTAACCGACTCGGCGAGCGTCGCAGTGACGCGGCTGAAACTTTCCTGCGCCGCACGAGAATCGTCGCTAATGCGTTTGCGGAAGCGATCGTTCAACGCCCACAAGAACGGCGCCATCGCGACCACAATCGCAAAGAGCCGCCAGTCCGTGATCGCCATGGCTACGCCCGCAAAAAGCATCGAGCCGAGCTGGACGATACTGACGAAAAAAGAATTCTGAATACCGTTGCGAACAGCTTCTACGTCCGAAGTCACTCGACTGATAATGCGGCCCAGTTTCACGCGATGGAAAAATCCCATCGGCATGCGTTGAACATGTTGAAAAATGTCCGCGCGTAGCGCGTTGACGACGCTCTCGCCGATCTCCAAGGCGAAACGCTGACGAAAGTGGAAGAGTCCATCGGTCACGATCGCGAGAAGGAGGTAGCCCAAGACGCACCACGGAAGCTTACCCACTTCGTGATGGGTGATCGGACCCGCAATCACGCTGGCGCTCACCCACACGAGCGCAGGCAGTTGCGCGGACCGCAAAATCGTCAGGACGATAAGAGCATTTCGCTTCCATGCGAAGGGGCGTGTATAACTCAGCAACCTAACAACCAGCCCCCACTCCAAGGGTTTTTTCTCCGGTTCGTTGTCCTCTTCATCGCGGACGCGCCGAATCAATGAAAGACCGCTGTTCGAACTGCCCTCGATATCCGGGGGCGGAAGATCCGACTCCGGGCGAAGGCGCGAAAAAATCGGCAAGTTGGAAACTCTAATTTTCATACGCTACCTCCCGCGCGGGTGAGCGTTTGCAACTCTCGGCGATCGACGAGTTGAAGATCGGCGACTCGCAGGTAGGGGCCTGGAACAGACATCAACTCTTCATGCGTGCCGGATTGAACGATCCGTCCATTTTCCATCACGATGACAAAATCGGCGCGGCGTAGCGTGCTTAGGCGGTGCGCGACGATCAGCGTAGTGCGACCGGAAATCGCATTTTCCAACGCTTCAAAAATTTCGTGTTCCGTGCGCGAATCAATCGCGGCGGTCGGATCGTCGAGAAGTAAAATCGAAGGTTCGAGCAGCACCGCACGCGCGATGGCCAGACGTTGGCGCTGTCCACCAGAAAGACTGCTGCCACTCTCGCCGAGAATCGTGTCGTAGCCTTTCGGCAGCGCCATGATGAACTCGTGGGCGGCGGCGATGCGCGCCGCTTTTTCAATTTGCGCCGGCGACGCATCGGGATGACCGAACGCAATATTTGCGGCGATGGTATTGCTGAAGAGAAAACTCTCTTGAAAAACGATGCCGATATTGCGGCGCAAATCGTCGAGCCGTAGCTCGCGAACGTCCCGGCCATCGGCCAACACGCGTCCAGAGGTCGGGTCAAAAAAGCGCGGCACGAGACTCATCAACGCACTCTTTCCCGCACCCGTCGCGCCCAGAATCGCGACGCATTGGCCGGGCTTAATCGTGAGATTAATGTCTTTCACGACTGTCTGGCCTTTCGCTTCGAAGCCGAAAGAAACGTGATCAAAGCGAATTTCGCCGAGGAGCTTTGGTGCGTGGATCGCTTCGGGCGAAGAGCGAACCTCGATCGGCGCGTCGAGCACTTCGAAGACGCGCCGCGCTCCGATCAGCGATTGCTGAATGCTGTTCGCAATGGTCGCGACCTGATTCACCTGACCAGAAAATTGTTCGAGCAATCCCGCGAAAACGACGAGCCCGGTGCCGAGGGGCAACTCACCCTTGATGACGAGCCAGCCTCCGTAGCTGAGGAGCACCATCATGTTGATGCGCGTCAGAAAACCGACCGTCGGTGAAAATATACTTACGCTCCAAAATATGGAGCGCTGTTGATCGTAGACCGCTTGATTGCTGCGATCGAATTTCTCGCGCTCTTCGGCTTCGCGGCCAAAGGCTTTCGTGACCTGAATGCCCTGCACGCTTTCGGCGAGCGTCTGAACCATCTTTTCAACCAGCGTGCGATTCTCGGCGTAGGCAGGTTGAATCTTCCGAGAAAAACTCGCGGTAATAAACCAAAGCAACGGCGTTGTGGCCAAGCACGCCAGCGTCAGGCCGAGATGCAGGCTCCCCATATAGATAAGATATACCACGAGCGAAATAACCATAATCACACTCTGGATCATGACTTGATCGACGAACATGCGCACGGACTGCACGTCTCCCGTCACGCGCGTAATGATTGAGCCCGTGCTGTTCGCGTCGAAAAAACGAAAGCTCAGCTGCTGAAGCTTTTCGTAGATTTCACCACGCAGACTGACGACCAGTTCCTGTTGAACGAAGAGGTTGATCAGGACGGCGTAGAAATAATTTAAAAAACCGCGGACGAGCGAGAGGCCGAGAATCGTCACCGCAATCCAAAGCATGACGTGGACGGGCTGACTATTCGCGGGGATGGAAAATGAAATTCGTCCTGCCGAGATGTGCGTGGGTGGAAGACCACCGGCTCGGCTGGCGAGAACGCCGTGTAGATAATCGATCGCCACGCCGGTAAGGCTGAGACTGAGCAAACCGATGGTGAGTAGGACGAGCTGGATCAGCAGCACCTGCACGCAGCGCGCGCGATAACGCCAGGCGAGCATGAACATCCGGCGAATCAACTGCGCATTCGTCGGCGAAGATGCAGGGGAAGACGCTTCGGCCATAGACCGCGCACCGTATCATAATGATGCGTAAGTGCACGACGCTTTCGCGTTTTCTGACTGATCGAAAAACTTTTCCGACCCGCACACTTTTAACGGACAAGAGAGGGAAGATGTGCGCAACCGAAGCCGGGGATAGCTTTCACCTGGGGTTGCCGAAGGTCCCAGTCGATCCATTTTTCAGAGCTTCGTAGGCATTCGCCTACGCGAGGCACGCTTCCTTAGTCCCGCCTTACCGCGCCGGCGTGTTCTGCGGCATCGGCGGCTGAGCTCCCGCGGCTTGGGCGCGGAGCATGCGGCGGCGGCGGACCTCGGCGGCCACGGCTTCCAGGCGGCGCTGCTCTTCAGCGGCGTTCGGCGCCGCGCCCGGCGTATTGGGCGGACGAATACCGTTCGGCGTGCTCGGCGCCATCGGCGGGGCGGACACGGCCATCGTTTCCACCTTCGCCTGCTTCAAAGCAAGCGTAAGTCGACGGCCTTGGTAATCGACTGTGATCGTATCGCTGTTAGCGTCGTTCGAACGCACGACGAAATCAGACCCGGCTTCGTTTAAACGCACCCACACGCTTTGGTGCTTGGCGGGATCATAAAGCGCGAACATGTCGCCGCGTTTCGTTGAGACGACCCCACGGTATTCGATCGGCGTATTTTCGGTCGCAGCTCCCGCGGCAGTGCTTGTGCCTTCGGGCAAAAAGGGCGATCGATCTGCCGGCGCCGGCGTCTGCGCGCTCAACCAGCATGCCGCCAAGTCGAACAACATCGCGGCTGCGGCCACCTTCGCAAATTGAGAAAACGAAATCATCACGAGCGAAAGGCCACCGTACGGCGAGCGCTGATCCGGTCAAGACCCACCCAGACTCGAAGGCGATTTGGTTGAAGTTGAAAAAATAAAAACACGCTCGAAAGTCTGACGCCTCGTTGAGGAGAAAGTTGTAGAAAATGCGGACGCCTCGGGGCAGGCAAATGCTGCCAGCGCTCAGGCGAGGACCCTAGCGGCAATTCTTGCCGCGAGTTTGAGTCGAACTGCAAGTCACCAGCCTGTCGCGAGTAACAAAGCTGGCATCGGCAGTGCTGAGGGAGAGACCCCAAACCCCTCCATGAACGTCGGACTGTATCAAAGCGCAGCGTCAATGACCGCCCTCGAGCGGTGGCAGGATGCTGTCTCCCAAAACATCGCCTCCAGCGGTGTATCGGGTTTCAAAAAGCGCACGATCGAGGTCAGCGGCGCGTCGATGGGTACAATTAACTCGGGTACTGCCGGCCAAAATGTATCCGCGGGGGTATTACCGAAAATCAGCGTGGGCGTTAGTTATCTGCCGGGCTTGTCCGAACCAACGGGAAAACCCACCGATCTGGCCATCGACGGCCCTGGTTTTTTCCAAGTTCAAGCTGATGGCGGCCAAAAACTTTATACCCGCGATGGCGGTTTCCACGTCAGCCCCGATCGCACGCTGGTCACTAAAGAAGGTTACCCTGTCCTCTCCGACTCCGGTTCGCCGATTACTCTCCAGGCTGACGCGGGCGATTTCCAAGTTTCCACGGATGGCACCGTCACCCAGACCACGTCGACCGGCAGTACGCAGGTCGGCAAAATCGCGGTCTTCAGTTTTCCAAACAATCAGCGCCTTGAATCAGCCGGCAACGGCCTCTTCAACGCGCCAGCCGACGCCATACCCACGGCAGTGGAAAAGCCCGTCGTGATGTCCGGCTATCTCGAGCAGAGCAACGTCTCCTCGATCAACGAAATGATTTCGCTGGTGCAGATTTCCCGCGCCTACGAAGCGAACCAAAAAACGATCCAGAGCCAGGATGACAACATGCAGCACGCTCTTGATGCGCTCGGCTAATTTCTAAAAATCATGAACCTGTCGCTTTACTCAGCCGCCACCGGCATGGAGGCCCAGCAGCTAAATCTTAACACGATTGCGAACAATCTCGCGAACGTGAACACCGCGGGCTTCAAGCGCAGCAACATCGAGTTTCAAGATCTGCTCTACCAAAAGCCAAAGATCGCCGGCTCGCAGGACGCCGGCGGCAACGTGGTGCCCACTGGCGTGGAAGTCGGTAACGGTTCACGCGTCGCGTCGACTCAAAAGATTTTCACACAAGGTCAGCTCACCCAAACGGGTGAGCAGTTGGACGTCGCCATTCAAGGCGATGGCTTTTTCGAAGTGCAGAAACCCGATGGGACAACGGCCTACACGCGCGACGGCTCTTTCAAAGTTTCTTCGACCGGCGCAATCACCACGAGCGATGGTTTGCCGGTTTTGAGCGGTTTTCAACCGGTTCCGGCGGGCACGACTTCGATCAGCATTTCCGAAGACGGCAACGTGACTTACACCACCTCCGCCGGTTCCTCGACCTTTCGTCTGCAGCTCAGCCGTTTCGCCAATCCGGCGGGTTTGAATTCTCTCGGCGGCAATCTTTATCAAGAATCGCCCGCCAGCGGCACGCCGGAAACCGGCAGCCCAGGCGAACTCGGCTTCGGCTCGCTCGAGCAGGGCTACATCGAGAGCTCCAACGTCAATATCGTGCAGGAAATGGTCAACATGATCACCGCCCAGCGCGCCTACGAAATCAATAGCAAGTCGGTTCAGGCCTCCGACGAAATGCTCCAGACCGTGGCTCAACTGAAGCATTAATTCGTCATGAAGTTTTCCTTTTTCATCGCCGCTCTGCTCGCTCCCGCCTCACTCGCACTCGCGCAGTCCTTGGCTGTCGCTCCCGCGCCCGACACTGCAGGCGCGTCCGTTGCCGCTCCCGCGGCGGGCGAAACTGGCGGTATCAGCTCCGCCAATACAACGGCGGTTTCCAAATCCGCGCCTTTTCTGGCCGATCTCACTCACCAGCTCAGCGAGCACTACAAAGCGAACGGCGACCTGCGCGTTGAATTACTTCGGGCGTGGTCCACTCCCTCTGATGCGACCGGCCCGATCACGGTCGAACTGCTCGAAGCACCCGCGCTGCTCAGCTCGAACATGCTGGTGCGCGTGCATTTTCAGAGCGGGGAAAAATCCCTCGGCGAAACCACTCTCCTGCTCCGTGCTCAGCTGCTCCGCGAAGTCTGGGTCGCGCGCAATCCAGTTAACCGCAACGAAGTCTTTGATCCCTCTCAGCTTGATACCCGCGAAGTCGACGCGCTCCGCGAACGCGATACCGTTTCTCTCACCGACGGCATCGCCGATTTGACGTTCAACCGTCCTGTCCCCGCCGGCACCGTTCTCACTTGGCGCGATGTCAGCCGCCGCGCGCTCGTGCGCAAAGGCGACGTGATCGAAGTCTCCGCCGTCGATGGTCTGATTTCGATCAACATGAAAGCGCTCGCAATGGAAAATGGCGCCGCCGGCGAAATGGTCCGCGTGCGCAACATCGAGTCCAAAAAGGAATTTACCGCTCTGGTAACCGGCCAGGCCCGCGCAGAGGTCCGACTCTAATTTCCATGAAACTCTTTTTAATCACCGCGCTGTCCCTGAGCACTGTCACCGTGCGCGCCGATTCACTTTGGGCGTCTCCGACGAATCCAGAGCGCTCAATGTTTGCCGACAACAAAGCTTCGCGCAAAGGCGACATCTTGACCGTGGTCGTGGATGAGTCCGCTAACCAAACCACGTCCCAGCAAAAAAAGACGAGCAAGGACTCCGAAATCAACGCAGGCGTCACGCAATTTCTCTTCCCCCCTTCCGTCAGTGGACTTGGCACCAAAGGTGGTCAAACGCCTGGCACCAGTCTTGCCGCAAAAAGCTCTTTCACCGGCGGCGGCGAAGTGGACAACTCGCACAGCTTGACTGCGCGCACCGCTGTGCTCGTCACCGATGTTTTGCCGAACGGCAACCTCGTGATTGAAGGCGTCCGCGTCGTCATGTTCTCCGGCGAAACTCAGTATGTGGTCCTGCACGGCTTGGTTCGTCCCGACGACATCGCGTCCACCGACACAGTTGCTTCGAGCAACATCGCCGACGTGCGCATTGAATTTATCAGCAAAGGCAGCCTAACCGACGCCCAGAAAGCCGGTTGGTTAACGAAACTTTACGATACCCTGCGGCCGTACTGATGTGCGGCCTAATGATGATTGAAGAATGTAGAATGAAGCAGGCGCAAAACATGACCCCTCTGAACAGCTCTAATTTGCTCGACAGCGCGCACACGCGGATTTCCAGGTTCGCCCGGATTGCAATGCTGTTGACCCGACCGTTCTCCACTCTGGGTTCACTACTCTGCACCAGCGCCCGTGTCCGAAC
>FTDT01000148.1_pt1 | contig 14616 bp, 14 predicted proteins | sample 1640021 | NCBI WGS metagenome assembly FTDT01 (sample SAMEA3914869, study PRJEB12502) | metagenome | biome: forest; material: soil | place: USA | collected 2012-03-12 | depth 0.1 m | reverse complement strand
CGCGGTTCGTTACGCCTGGTTCAACGACCCAAGAGCAAATCTCTATAACGGAGCCGGACTGCCCGCGCGGCCCTTCCGCACGGACGACTGGTGAAGGCGAAGGCTGAAGGGCTAAAAGAATGAAGGCTGAATTGGGACCCCCGAAACTGCGCCCTTCGGTAATCGCCGTGGAACCTTAATTGTTATAAAGGCCAAATCACCTTCAGCCTTTTTGATCGAGCAACGGCGTGAGCATCGTTTCGAAAAGAGCCTGGCGCATCGCTCCGGTTTTAACGTGAGCAATGTGCCCTGTCCGATCGATCACGAATGTCGTCGGAATCGCATCGAAGCCACCAAATGCGGATGTGGTTTTGTCGTCGGCGAGCGCGACGTCATAATTCACATGATGAGTGGCAACGAATTTATTGACCACATCTGCGCCGGCTTGATCAACCGAGAGACCGACGAAGACCAATCCTCGATCGGCATATTTTTTCTGCAGTTCGACATAGCCAGGAATTTCCCCGACGCACGGCGGGCACCAGGTAGCCCAGAAATCGACCACCACCACTTTGCCCTTAAAATCGTCGCCCGAAATCGCCTTACCGCTCAAGTCTGTGAGATGCCACTCAGGCGCAGGCGATCCGACATCGACCGCTGATGCCTTGGCAGAGGCAACCCCCGCGCTCAGCGCGAAGGCAAGTGAGAAGACGGCGGTGAGTGTGCGGGAGAAATATGTTTTCATAAAAAGTAAAGAGAACTGCACGTTAGCAGATTCGCTCCAGTGAGAGAAGCCGACCCGATGAAAAATTCCCGCAATTTGCGAAAACTTTTCTCGCGCTCAGTGAGTGCGTACTGACCGCGCTCGCTGAAGTCGGTTCAACGACGTCCGCGGGCATCGGCGCGAAATTACAGCGGCGGCGAAATCGACGAGTTCGCGCTTCGCTCTTCTAACTTCTGCCGCGCCGCTTTCACACCGAATCGCGTGACGCTGGGTAACTCGTTGCAGGCGAGCCAATCTTTGAGAAAATTAACCAACTTGAGTCGCTGCGAGGTCGACGGCGGTTTCACGAGAAATCCAGTCGCACCGTTCAAGTAGGCGCGATCGATATCTTCCTGCCGCGTTGAGGACGTGAACATGAACACGGGAAGTCCCTGCAAAACCGGTTGCTTGCGCATCCACTCCAAAACATCAAAGCCACTTTTGCGCGGCATCTTCAAATCAAGCATCACGAGCGAAGGCGCAGTGTCTTCGTTCTGCATGCATTGTTTGCTGATGTAATCGATGGCTTCTTGCCCATCTTTGACAAACCGCACGGGATTTTCCGTCTTCGCGGCGTCAAAAGCGTGTTGCAGAAGGAAAACATCGTTTTCGTCATCCTCGGCGATGAGCAGTAGTCGGGAACTTGGCATGCTTAAGCTTTCTCCAGTTCCACCCAAAAGGTGCTCCCTTGATCTGGCAAGGATTGGACGCCGGCGCTTCCATTCATCCTTTCGGCGGACTTTCGAACAATCGCGAGACCGACCCCTGTGCCCTCGTACTGAGTCGGATCGGCGACCCGCTGAAACAAAGAAAATAAACGTCGCTGCGCCGCGGGCTCGATCCCGATGCCATTGTCGCGCACGCAAAGACGCACACGATCACCGTGCACTTCCGAGGAAACGACGACCTTCGGCCCGGCGCCGGGGCGAACAAATTTGACGGCGTTGTCCATTAGATTGGTCAGACATTGCGTGAGCGACGCTTCGTGGCCGATCACGTTGACCAAGGGCGATTCGATTTCGACGCCCGCGCGCGAAAGTTCGGGACGCTCCGCAATGATCTCTCGAACGAGACGTTCGACTTCGATCGGATGCAGTTCGATCTGCTCCCGCGACATCCGCGCAAACGACAACACGTCGAGAATGAGTCGATCCATCCGCTCGGCGGACTTGATGATGCGCTCAATATATTGGCGATTTTTTCCGAGCTGTTCGCCGGATGTTTCCAGCGCGATTTCGGCGAAACTGTGGATCGCGCGAATCGGCGCACGCATGTCGTGTGAAAGGCTGTAGGAGAACGACTCCAACTCGCGCACCATCTCCTGAAGCTTGGTGGTCCGCTCCAGCACCTTGTGCTCTAGCTCCTGCGCGTGTTGTTCGAGCGTGCGCTGGGCTTGGCGCAAGGTGGTGATGTCGCGCGCGATTTTCGAGGCGCCGACGATCGTGCCATTTTTGTTGCGGATCGGAGAGATCGTCAGCGAGACATCGACCATTTCGCCGTCCTTACGTCTGCGAGTCGTTTGAAAATGGTCGACGCGTTCGCCCTTCTGGAGACGAGAAAGAATATTTTCTTCCTCAAAACGACGATCAAGCGGAAGCAATTTCACGATCGATTCGCCGATCATTTCTTTTTCGTTATAACCGAAAAGGCGTTCTGCGGCCGCGTTCCAACTCGTGACGATACCCTGCAAATTCTTGCTGATGATCGCGTCGTCGGAATTTTCGATAATTGCGGCGAGGCGCGCCAACGCAATTTCCGATGAACGGCGTTCGCGAATGTCGCGGAAAACAAACACTGTGCCGAGCCGTTGGTTGTTCTCGAGGCGGATCGGCGAAGCACGCTTCTCGATGGCAATCCTCGTGCCGTCGCGCGCGAGTAATTCGAAGTCGCTATTCAGCGCGCTGCCTTCGAGCGACAAATCTTGAATCAAGTGCTCGACCGATTTGCCGGTGACGGCGTCTCTTACTTTCATCACATCCTCGAAGCGCTTCCCGATCAGTTCTTGACGCTGATAGCCCATCAGCTTTTCCGCCGCGGTATTGGTGAAAGTAATTTTTCCGTCGAGATCGGCGGCGACGACAGCGTCGGCGATGCTGGCCAGCGTGATTCGATACTGTTCTTGCTCGATCCGCTGAGGCGTGATGTCGCGGGCAATTTTCGAAGCGCCGATGATATTGCCTTGAGCATCGCGAATAGGAGAAACGGTTAATGAAACAATGATCAACGTGCCATCGTTGCGGCGGCGCACTGTCTCGTAGTGTTCAATATGTTCGCCGCGCTGAATTCTACCGAGAATCACCGGTTCTTCATCATAGCGATCCGGCGGGAATAATAAAGTCACCGGTTGCCCAAGCGCTTCTTCCGCGGTGTAACCAAAAACGCGTTCGGCGCCTTTATTCCAAAAAGTGATCCGCGAATGCAGGTCTTTCGTCAGAATCGCGTCATTGGACGAATTGACAATTTCAGCGAGAAACGCGTCGGGAATAAGCGATTGAGAAACGACCATGGAGCGAGGAACCAAACACCGGTAATTCGAACCGCCACTATTGAGCACATTTGCGCGCGAATAAAGCTGCGAAGCGGAATAATTCCCTCGTCCGCCGCATCCGGAAATGCCCGACAGCCGGGATGCGTCAGTGGTTTCCCGCGTCCTTCATGCGGCCACAGTCCTGTGCACTAGATACGCGCGGGTACCCCCCGGGGCCATAAATCGTGAGTCGACAATGCCGCTAGTCCTAAGAATCCCGACGCTTTGACCAGCAGCGTGATGGCGATTGCAATCATATCATGGCGCCCAAAATAAAGCGCACCGAAGAGCATACCGAGGCCGATGATAAGTTCGATCGCAATGACCGTTGCAAAGAGCGGCCGACCTCGGAGCGACGAGAGCATACCACCGGATTTAACGGCGCGTCCGCCCTTGGGCGTACGCACAAATTCCCCGCCTTTAGTCAAAAGACCTTCCAGCATCGCCACGCAGCAGGTCACGCTCATCGCGAGACCGAAGGCGAGCAGGAGCGGCGCAGTTAATAATACAATCACTCCTTCTCTCCATTGCGCCTGACGGAAATATTGACCGCTTATATACAATACAACAGTTGAGCCAGCGGTTACTAAAACCAGTACGGGATTCACAACGATCCACATCCCCCGCAGATGCACGTGGCCCATCAAATAAAGATAGGGCACAAAAAGGAGTGAGAACGCGACCAATAGTGGGTGCACGAAACCAATCGTGAGATGATTGAAGGCCTCGCGTTTGATCCGGCCGGGCAAATCACTTTGGAAAATCTGGCCGAGTTGTTTGCGCGCGACTTGGATTCCGCCTTTGGTCCAGCGATGTTGCTGCGATTTGAAGGCGGTTAAATTTTCGGGCAATTCGGAGGGCACCGAGTAGTCGGCTAAATAAACAAACCTCCATCCGAGACGCTGTGCGCGATAGCTCGCGTCGAGATCCTCCGTCACGGTGTCGGGCGTCCAACCACCCGCATCTTCGAGCGCGGCGCGCCGCCAAATACCCGCGGTGCCATTGAAGTTGAAAAAGTAACCAGCCGAACTGCGCGCGACTTGTTCGATTACAAAATGCGCATCGAGAAAGATGCCTTGAAAACGCGTGAGGATACTCGAGCGGCGATTGCTAAATTCCCAGCGCGCTTGGACCACTCCGATTTTGGGGTTATCGAAATACGCCAGCAAGTGCTCGATAAAATCTGGCTCCGGACGAAAATCCGCGTCGAAAATCGCAAAAAATTCCGCGCTCGTGAGCTCCATGCCGTAAGCGAGTGCACCGGCCTTGTAGCCCACGCGTTTGTCACGGCGAATATGTTTAACGTAAGTGGCAGCGTCAGGATGATCACGAAGCCATCGCTGAATAATATCCGGCGTGCTATCGGTGGAGTCGTCCAGAATTTGAATTTCGAGCGGACCGCCCCAGCGCAACGCGCTCACTTTTTCCAGCAACGCTTCAACAACGAGCGGTTCATTATAGAGAGGACATTGAACACAAACCGAGGGCAGCGATCCCACCCAGCGTGCGGGGATGCGGGCCGGGCGGCGCGCGGCGAGCGCGTAAAGCCAAAGCATCTTAATGCGGTGAATGGCAAAGAAGCCTAAACCCGCGAGCACGAGTGCGTAGAGCACCATGACAACATTGGCCATAGGTATGAGAAGTGGATTCTTGGCGGCTGGGTCAAGGCTGCAAGGCGGTCACCGCGCATCGAGTGACGCACCGGACCCACGCCTCGCATTTAAGTTTCTTGTGCAGGAGTAAAATCCATTCCCAAAATTTCGATGAACTTCTTCATCGCGGGCGTGAGCACCCGACCCTTGCGGTGGAGAATCGCCAGCGGTCGAGTAAAGCCTTTGCCGTGGAACTGGACAACTGAGAGCGTGCCTTGCCGACTTTCTTGCGCCACCGTGGCTTGCGGAACAATCGCGATTCCGTGATCGATTTCGACCGCGCGCTTCACCGTCTCGATATTGTCGAACTCCATCACCGGTTCGATCTCGAGTTTATTATCGCGGAAAATCTGATCGACGGCTTTGCGCGTTGGGATGTCTGGGTCGAAGCCAATAAATTTTTGTCCGATCAGATCGCTCAACTGCACCGTGGTGTGTTTCGCAAGCGCATGGTTCGGATGAGTGATCAGCACGAGGCGATCATTGCGGAACGGGAGAAACTCGATTTGCCGAACTTTCACCGGGAATGCGACCAGCCCGAAGTCGACGGAGTTATGAAGAATATCCTCGTAAACCAAGTTAGAGCGTCGGTACTCGACCCGCACGTTGACCGAAGGAAAATCGTGGAGAAATTGTTTTATATACGGCGGCAGCTCGTGCAGGCCGATTGAGTATATCGTCGAGATCCGGATCGTGCCGGAAATGATTTTCTTCATTTCCTGCAGTTCGCTCAGCAGCTTGTCGTACTGGTGGAGAATCTCCTTCGAAGCTTCGTAGACTCGCTGCCCTTCGCGCGTGAGCTGAAACTGTTTTTGGCTGCGGTCGATGAGCAGGGCCTTGAAATGGCGCTCCATCGCGCGAGCCTGCTGGCTTACCGCGGATTGGGTGATGCTGTTAATCTTCGCGGCCTTGGAGAAACTTTTCGTCTCCACCAAGTCTGCGAATATCTTGAAATTCTCAATTTGCATACGCGTCCAAACGAGCCTCCACTATAAATGTTTCTAATCTCAGAGCAATCTCAGAAAGAGCGCTTCACTCATGATTCCATTCGAGGCCTTTAAGCTGCGCATAGACCAGTTGCGAACCGAGATGGACACGGCCGCCCGCGCATGTGAGCGCGATCCCGGTGACATCGCGCTGCTTCCGGTGACTAAAACCCAGCCCGCCGCCGCAGCTGAATATGTTCTGCGGGCCGGGTTGGGCGCAGTGGGCGAAAATCGGGTCCAGGAGGCTATGGAAAAGCAGCCCCAAGTGGATGCGAAGTTGCGCTGGGAACTGATCGGTCATCTTCAATCCAACAAAGCCAAGGTGGCTGCACTGCACTTCGCGCGCATTCAAACTGTGGATACCGACAAACTACTCGCGGCGCTCGACCGCGCGGCGGCGGCGGCCGGAAAGAAACTAGCCGTGCTTTTGCAGATCAACGCGGGCCGCGATCCCGCAAAATTTGGCGCCGAAATCGAGGATGCGCCGCGACTTCTCGAATGCGCGTTGCAGCAAAAGAATCTTCGCGTCGAAGGATTGATGACAATCGCCCCTCTATCCGACGACATGGCCGTAGCCGATCGCACATTTGCGACGCTCCGCGACTTGCGCGATCGGTTAGCGGCGCAGTTTGCCGTGGACCTGCCCGAACTTTCGATGGGGATGAGTGGCGACTTCGCGACGGCGATTCGCGCAGGCAGCACGCAAATTCGCGTGGGCACCCGCTTGTTTGGCGAACGCGACGCGCAATGATTTTGACGCCATGAGTCTGCGCCAATCAGAGTGAAATCTGTGTTTGCACGGTCTATTTTTTTATTCGCCGCGCTGGTTTTGCCCCTGCAATCGGTGTTCGCAGTCGCCCTCGGCGCAACGCGCGACGAAGTCATTCAAGAGCTCGGCCAGCCGATCGCGCATGCTCAGCTCGGCTCGCGAGAAATTCTGACCTATCCGAAAAAGGTCCGCATTGAGTTGGAAGACGGCCGCGTCGCGAGTGCGGACCATTTGATTTTAAAAATCGTCGATCCCACCCCGACGCCGGCACCGACCGACAATCCCATCGAAGCGGACACGCCCATCACAGTCGTTCCAAAAACGACCTCGACGGCCGGTGCGCCCGTCCCCGCGGTTGCACCCACGCCTGTGCCGGCTAGCCCAGCTCAAGCCAGCACCCCGCAGCCTACGACCAAGCCGCCTCCGGTTGCACCGACAGCCCTCCCCACGCAGGTGCCAACAGTCGTTCCGACACAAGCACCTGCCGTGCAGTTTAATGTTTCGTCAACCGGTTCGACGGCGGCGCCGATCGCGCCAACACCGACGAATGCCGCATCAACTCCAACCCTCCATCCGTCGTCGGCCCCTGCCACGCCCCCTGCGGTCGCGCCGTCGAAATCGCTTCTCTCGACCGTCGAGGCGTTTCACTCAGTCAGTTTGTTCGACGCGAATGAGCTGCCGACCGCCGGACGCGTCATGCTGCTTGCGCTTCATTTCGCGATCACCCTGCTGGCGGTCTATTTCGCGTTTCGTATTTGGAATTTGGATGCACTGACTTCCGGGATTATTTTGATCGCGGTAATCGACACCGCACTCCACGCGCTTTTTGAAGCGCTGGGGCCGATGACGAGCGGCTTGAGCACGATGTCGGCGGTTGAAAACGGCATCCCTGGAGTTGTGATGATTTTCACGGTGCACCACTTCGCATTCGGCAAAAAAATTCCGGAGGCGGTGCGAGTGGCGGCGGCGGTCAAAGTGATCGTCTTTGCTGTCAAGCTCGTGGCGACGGCCGCTCTGCTGGATTTTGTCTTTCCCGTTCACTGATTCCGGTTGCATCGCGAGACGTTCCGTTTTCTTTGGAAAGTGTGGACACGGTCACTCCCACAGAAAAAGAAGCTTTTTCGGGGCTGATTGACGATTCGAGTCCGGTGGTGCGCAAAGCGCTGCTCGCGTATTTTTCCGAACACAGCGTCTTCGCGATGACGTTTCTAAAAGAACTCGCCACGGGGAAAAACCGTTCGTTGGCCTGGCACGCGCGCTGGTTTCTGGAAGAACTCAAATTCAGCGATCCGATCGCTGAGTTCAAAGGCTTCATTCGCTCGCTCAACTACGAATTGGAAACGGGTGCGTTGCTGATGAGCCGCACGGTTTTCCCTGCGGTGGATATCGCCGCGTGTTGCTTGCAGCTCGACCAAATCACAACGCGTTGTCGTGAATTGATGGCGGAGCCGATGACAGCGCGCGAAAAATGCCGCGTGATTAACCGTGTATTATTTCATGAATACGGTTTCCGCGGAAACTATGAGCACTTCACGGATCCGTTAAACACGTTTCTCGATCAAGTTTTGATGCGCCGCAAAGGCTCCCCGATTTCGCTTTGTATTGTTTACCTGCTCATCGCGCAGCGCCTCGGCATGACCCTCGAACCCGTGGGTCTGCCGGGGCATTTTGTCGTCGGATGTTACGGCGACGATGCGCCATTTTTCATCGACGCATTTGAGCAAGGCGTTTTCCGCACCCCGGAGGAGCTTTTCATGCTCCTTCGTCTGCAGCAGATCGAGCCAAAGGACACCGATCTCGCGCCGACGCCGATTCGCGAAGTGCTCTGCCGCTGCTGCCGCGATCTCACCAGCCATTTTCGCAAGAACGGTGATACAGAGCGCGCGAATTTGTTTGCCGATTTTGTCGACGAGTTCGACGCGAGTTACGAGCGGAACACGCAATCCTGATCGTTGCTCCGAACGCGGATTTCTGCCCTATCGCGTGGATGGCGTCTTCGCTGCAAACTGATTTTCCCGACCGAGTTTTCACGCTCGCCGATCTTGCGGATTGGCCGGCAGAAGGCACCTGGCTTGCCGTGCTCGGCCAGCCGGTGAAGCATTCGATCAGCCCCGCGATGCACAATGCCGCCCTCGCGGCGATGGCGCGCGACGATGCGCAATTTCGCGACTGGCGCTACGTGCGTTTTGAAATCGCGCCGGAAAATCTGCCGGAGGCGCTGCAGCAATTTCACGAGAAACGATTTCGCGGACTAAACCTGACTGTGCCGCATAAAGTCATCGCCTTTCCGCACGTGCGTCACATCGACCCCCGCGCCCGCCCGATCGGCGCGGTGAACACGCTGCGTTGGCGCGACGATGGCTGGGAAGGGTTCAATACTGACGGCTACGGCTTGGCGCTGGCGCTGCGCGAAGACTTGCAGGCAAATCTGAGCGGAGCGGACGTGATTCTCCTCGGCGCGGGCGGGGCGGCCCGCGGAGCAGCCGTTGAATGTCTACAAGCCGGCTGCGCGTCGCTCTCGATCGCGAATCGCACTGCGCAAAATTTGGAAAACTTACTCGCGCTGCTGCGACCGCTAGCAGGCTCGGCACGCCTTCGCGGATTTGCCCCCCAGACGCCACCGCCAGACCTCCCGGCGGGCGCTTGGCTGATCAATGCAACATCGGCCGGGCTTAAATCTGCTGCAGATGCGCCGATTAACCTGAAACACCTGCCGCGGCCGGCCGGCGTTTACGACATGATCTACAATCCGCCGCTCACCACGCTGCTTAACGACGCTCGCGCACTCGGTCTGCCGATCGCGAATGGCCTGTCGATGCTCGTTCATCAAGGCGCGCGCGCGCTGGAAATTTGGACCGACCGCACAGTGCCAGTCGACACGATGTTTGTCGCAGCCCGGGCCGCGGCGCCGCATTGACAATGCTTCGGCGGAACCCGGTGATTTCCTGACCCCGCGCATGGACTTGAGTAACTACGCCGAATTTGGCCGGACCTTCCCCTGGTTTCTTCCGGCCGCTGCTTTTCTTTTTGGCGCGCTCATCGGAAGTTTTCTCAACGTATGCATTTATCGGATACCGGCGGGCAAATCCGTAATCACGCCCGGTTCGCACTGCGGGTGCGGCGCGCCGATCAAGTGGTACGATAACATTCCCATTCTGAGCTGGCTGATCTTGCGCGGGCGCGCGCGCTGCTGCGGTCGACATTTTTCATTTCGTTATCCAGCGATCGAGTTGCTCACGGCGCTGATGTTTTTCGGATGCTGGACATTGCTGCCGCCAATCCAAGCGGTCTGCGGATGGATTCTTGGCAGCGCCCTGATTTGCGCGACATTCATCGATCTCGATTCATTTGAAATTCCCGATCGCTTCAGCGTCGGACTCGGCGTGCTCGGCTTTGTGCTCTCGATCGCACTGCCGGCGCTGCACAATCAGCAAAACGAAATTTTTCTCATCGCGAGCCTGCGTTCGGCCGTGGTCGCGTTAGAGGGCATGTTCATTGGCGCGGGCTTGGTCGTGTGGATCGCGGTCATCGCCTACGCGGTGCTGAAAAAAGATGCGATGGGTTTTGGCGACGTAAAACTGGTGGGCGGGATCGGTGCGTTTACGGGATGGCAAGGCGCGATCACGGCGGTTTTCGGAGGAGCTTTGCTCGGCACGATTTGGTTTATCGGCGCGACGTTGTGGCAGAAAATTTCCGGGAAAAAGATCGAGATGAAATCGCCCGAGCCCGGTGAAGAGCCCGTCGATCTCAGTTTAGAAGCGCACATCCCCTTCGGCCCGATGATTGCTGTCGCGGGCGTTCTGCATTATCTTTTTCTGCACCGCTACGTCGCCGACTACTTCGCGCAACTATCGAGTTTGTTGTAAGCGCGGATCGCTAACGACGATTTCTTGCCGCCGCGTAATTCGGCGACGGTTCGAGCGTAGCCGCGTTTATGAGAAAGCGGCCCCTATGCGCTGAACGTCGAACGTCCGTGCTGTCACGAACGCCGCAAAATTTGGAGATGAAGTTTCTGGAAGTGACGCTTCTAATGTACCGGCTTCAAACCTTGATCACCGTGGCGCCGTCGTCGGTCTGGCAATGGAGCACGTCGGGGGCGTCTTTGTAGGCTGCACTGTAAACGCGGCCAATCCGCTCGGCGTGCGCTTGATCGAAGTTTGCCGTTGTTAACGCCATCACTGCGCCACCGAATCCACCTCCGGTGAGCCGCGCGCCGTAAACTTCCGGCGTTGCCACCAGCGCGTCGACCAACGTATCCAGTTCCTTAGTACTGTTCTCGAACAAGCGTTGCGAACTGCGATGCGAGGCAGTCAGCAACTCCCCTACTTTGCGCAGATCACCGTCGGCGAGAGCGCGCTTGGTTTCACCGACCCGGGCAATTTCACCGATGATATGCTCGGCCCGGCGATACGCGAACTCCGACAATTTCCCGCGCGCCGCTGCCAACTGTGCGAGATTCGCGTCGACTAGTTGCGGCACACCGAGGGCCTGCGCCGCTTCCATGCACTCGCGATGACGAGCGGCGTAGAGGCCGTCGACTAGTGCGTGCTTGGTGTGCGTGTTGAAAATCCAAAAATGCGCTTCCGCCGGCAGCGGTACGGTCGCGAACGAGGGGATGCGGCAATCGATAAAAACGAGTTCGTTCTTTTTGCCGAAACCGGAAACGCCTTGATCGAGAATCCCGCAGGGCACGCCGACGAAATTATTCTCCGCGTGCTTGCCGATTTTCACGACGACCTCGCGGGCCGGGTGCTGCGCCGTCATCTCGAGAAAAACGAGCGCGGAAGCAAGTTCGAACGCCGCGCTGCTGCTCAAACCCGCGCCAGGCGGTAGATTCGAGACGGCTAAAAAATCAAAACCGGCTGGCGACTGGCAGCCGAATTCGGGTAACGCGGCGAGCACGCCGAGTGGATAATTTGCCCAGCTGGCGGCGTCGGTTTGCTTTTTAAGTTCGCCCGCTGGGACCGACACAATCTCGCTCGTAAAATCGCTAAAGAAACGTCGCTGGCCATCGGCGCGCGGCGCCACTGCCACCCAAACGCCGCGATCGATCGCCGCACCGAGGACGGGGCCGCCATTATAGTCGGTGTGATTCCCGATAAATTCGATCCGTCCAGGCGCACGGGCGGCCAATCGGGGACTGTGGCCAAAGACTTCGGTGAAACGACTGACAAGCTGGTCCTTCATAATGGGTCGTCCAACCAAGCGTGGCGTAGGCTCTTTGTCTAGCTATCGCGCAGGCGGCGGATTTTCGCGCGGCGAGCCAGCGTCGGGGCCTTCACCATTACGGCCTTTGATCAAAACTTGGAGCAACCCGCTCATCGCATCGACCCGCGAGATACCGCGCTCAGCGCAGAGCTGGTCCGCCCGTTTAGCGAGTTGGCGCGCCATCGTTTCCGCCTGCGCCCGAGGCGCCCCCATGCGTTCGCACAAAGCGACGAGTTGAGCGTGTTCGTCCATCGCTTTACTTTTCTGTATTCAAAATTTGAATGCTTTCCGGGCCGCCTTCGGCCCACGCGCAAGTCGTCGCGGCCCCAAGGCCGATCAGTGAAATCATCGCTAAGCCGACAAAGCCTTCAGGCCCGGTCGCAGCGCTGCGCAGTTCGCCGATTTTTTTCCCCGCGTGAAATAACGGGACCGGCAAATTTTTCGGCGGCATCGTGCCGGCCGACGCATTTACGCGAAGCAGTTTTCGGCGCACTTGGCCCATCGACTTCAGCCGCGCCATTACTTCCTGCCCGAGGTAACAACCTTTTGAATACGAGATCGCCGTCGCTTCCAGCTCGGCTTCGTTCGGCAGATCGCCCTCGCCCACGTCCGCCGGTACGCGCGGGATGCCGGCCGCGATGCGGAGAGCGTCGAGTTCAGCGGGCGAGACGAGGTTGCTGCCGCGCACAAGGTCAGGCCACGCCTGCCAAATGCGGGGCTGGAGCCATTCCCAACTTTCGCCCGGCACGCGGCGTCCGCGGAAGAGCAGACCCTTGCCAATTTTTGCGAAATTATCCGGAGGCGGAAGTTTGATGCCCGCGCTGTCGAGCCATGCAGATGCCGCTGTGCCGAAGAGGGTGTAGCCGTTCCAGTCGACGGTAACATCTTCGATCGAGACGTCGTCGGCAATAATGTACGCTTCAAGACGCGCTCGAATCACCGCCGCTGAAGAATTTTCGCTGATGACCCAAAATGCTCCGCTGTCTTGGAGAACAAAGCTGTCAGCCAAGACCTTTCCCTTCTGGTTAAGCCAGAGTCCGTAAGCGATCGGATGGGGCTGACTGGATCGCAATTCCTGCGTAAACTGTCCCTGGAGAAAGGTTTGTGCATCCTCGCCCGTTATTCGAATGACCGCCGCGGGCACGAACGGCGAAACGCGCATGGATGGGTCGAAAAACATTTCGTGGCTAAGTAGCTCGGATTAGGCGGATTGGAAACCGATTGTTAAAAAATTTTGAGTTTGAGTTGACGAAACGGCCGCAATGCGGTCTCTTCTCCTCATCAGATTTTTCCACTTCTCCCGCCTAGCGGGAGTTTTGGGGTAACTAAGAAAGCAAATGGCCGGTCGCTTAGGGGTAGGCGACCGGCCAACTTATTTTTCGAGGCCGGGATTCGATCAAAATAATCCGCCTCAGAGTGCATAACTGCGAGAGACCAACGAGATAGGTTTCCATTTAATCAATCGCTTCCCCGCGGTGCGTTCCGGTGCTTGCCAGCGAGCTCAGGATTTTGCGAAGGTTTGCCCTTCATGCAAAAGACATCCGACATCAACGTTGTGGAGACGCGCGCCCTACCCTCGCCGGCCCAACTCCTTAAAGAACTGCCCAAATCGGATGCGCAGGGAGAATTTGTTTCTCGCGCGCGCGAGGACATTCATCGGTTGATCTTCACGAACGATCAACGCTTTCTGCTCGTGGTCGGACCTTGCTCGATTCATGACACGGCCGCAGGCCTCGAATACGCGCAGCGTCTCGCTAAGTTGGCGAAAGAAGTCTCCGACCGCGTATTAATCGTGATGCGTGTCTATTTTGAAAAGCCGCGCACCACAGTTGGATGGAAGGGTTTGATCATGGATCCGCATCTTGATGGATCGCATGACATCGCGACCGGCCTGCGCGTCGCGCGTACATTTTTGCGCCAGGTGCTGGATCTCGGTTTGCCGACTGCGACCGAATTGCTCGACCCGATCACGCCGCAATATATCGCGGATTTAATTTGCTGGTCAGCGATCGGCGCGCGCACCGCGGAATCGCAGACGCATCGTCAAATGGCGTCGGGTTTGTCCATGCCGATCGGCTTCAAAAATGGCACGGATGGCAGTATCCAAACCGCAATCAATGCTATCAAGGCCGCCTCTCAACCACACACCTTTCTCGGCATCAATCTCGACGGCGCCGCCTCCGCGATTGTCACGCGCGGCAACCCCGACGGACACACCGTTTTGCGCGGCGGTTCAACCGGCCCGAACTACAGTGCCGAGCACATCGTCCAAACCGAACAGCTGCTCGCGAAAGCGAAGTTGCCGAAAACGATCATCGTCGACTGCAGCCACGACAACTCGTCGAAACAACCCGAGCGCCAACCGGAAGTCATGCGCGAGCTCCTCCGGCAAATCGGCTCCGGCAATCAGTCGATCATGGGCGCAATGCTCGAGAGCAACTTGTTCGCCGGTAATCAGGCATTCCCGCAGCCCAAAGAAAATCTCAAGTATGGGGTCTCCATCACCGATGGCTGTATTGACTGGAATACTACAGAGGCGCTGATTCGCGACCTGCATGCGGCTTTGGCGAAACGGTAGAGCGCCTTGGGAGTCGCTAGTGTAGAGTGATGATCTCGCAACGGTAGGCCACGGTGGCGCTGCGTGGTCGGGCCCGTTTCCATAACTCTGCGTTCTTCACTTTTCATTCTTCACTAGCGGCCCGCGGCCTCGTAAACCTTCTTCACTCTTCATT